>Ga0210082_1000144_pt1 | contig 15433 bp, 13 predicted proteins | sample White_ThreeSqA_D_2_FD_185592 | JGI IMG/M metagenome (GOLD analysis project Ga0210082, IMG submission 185592) | Wetland microbial communities from the San Francisco Bay, California, USA, that impact long-term carbon sequestration -... | ecosystem: Environmental > Aquatic > Marine > Wetlands ... | reverse complement strand
CGGAGGCTGTTAAAGCGGGAATAGAAGGGATGGTGGTACTTGAAGCCACCATCGACAAAAAAGGGCGGGTAGAGGCGGCCAGGATAATCGACGGCCATGAATTGTTACAGCCGGCCGCACTGACCGCGGTGAAACAATGGGAATTCGAACCGTTTTATATGAACGGCGAGCCCCATGCCGCGATGTTCACCGTAACCGTCAAATTCAAGCTGGACAAAAGCAAAAAGAACAAAAAATAATGGTAACGTACGGGGCCAGTAATTCTAATTTTGAATTTTGAACCACGAAGGACACGGAGGACACGAAGATAAAATAAAGAAAAAGCAGGTAATTAAAGTCTTATCTTTCCCTTCGTGCTCTTCGTGTTCTTCGTGGTAAAATTAGAATTACCGGTTCGGGGCAGTGATTATTGAAATTTTAATTGGACTGTATTTTGAGTATCGCCCATATTTGCGATTCGGATAGCGATGGTTTTCGTGCCCGGGAAATATTGTCGAAGCATAAACGAACTTCCCGCGTAATAGGTCATTGTACGAAGGACTTTCGGGTTTTTTGCATCCGTAGCGTCGATCAGTTGCACTTTTATTATATTCCGTGTTGCTCCAGAGGCCAGTAAATACCCGTTAAACGTACCGATAATACTTTTAATCTCATTCGGTTCGGACTGGATGGAATATTCTTTTTTATCCCCGGAAATTTTTTGACTCGTGGGTTTCGCATTCATATTGTCCAGGAGATTATACGGGGTTGTCATAGAGGGCGTCGTTTCCGGCTGCGTATTTGCTTTGCAGCCCATCAAACCGGCCAGCACAAAACACACCGTCACCATGGTGAAAAATGTTTTTTTCTTCATTTCCCTGATAGTGTACACCCAATTAAAAATAAATTCAACTCCTTCCGGTAGAAAGTTTCCATTTTAGCGCACTACCGGGCTGTCCCGAAAAATTCTATGTGGAAGCGAAAAGGGGACAAGCGAGTCGTACTCCAACTCGATGCGGCATCTCAAACCCTTATGGGGCGAACCCTTGACAAATCCGAATGATTGCACTAAGATAAAACCATGACTGGAAAAAAGACGGACGCGAACAAAAGGGTATACAAAAAGCCGGAACGAATATTCGAAGACTCCGGGGCGGTCGTCCCGAAAAGGGCGTATTATGTCTACCTGGACAATGTTACCAATACCAGGAAACAAGATTTGAAAACCATGGTGGATGGCGGCAGGTACTTCTCCATGTTTGCCCCGCGCCAAAGCGGTAAAACGACTTTCTTAGAGAGAATAGCCCTGGAATTACACAGCGAACCAACCTATATCGCCATATTCTTATGTTTCCAGGACCTTTCCAACGTAAGCAAACAAGAGTTTTACCGGGAAATCGAAAAAGAGCTTTATACGCAATTAAAAAACAGGCTTAGAGCGGTTGACTGTGAGAAATGCGATATTATCGAGCACCTTCTCGATAACCACCGGATAACGAATCATCTTTCCTTCAGGGAGTTGTTCGAGGAGTTGAACCGGATCGTCGAGTTTAAAAAGATCGTCATTTTTATCGATGAATTCGACGGCATCCCGTTGAATGAATTGGAAAATTTCCTGACCACCTTAAGGCGGTTGTACCAGAAGTACAAAAGCGTCGAGCAAAAAGCCCTTTATTCCATCGGTTTGATTGGGATTCGGAATATAACCAAACTCATTGTCGGCGGCGTGTCGCCCTTTAACATCGCCGACCAGGTAGACCTTCCGCCTTTTTCTTTAAAAAACACGCGTGACCTTTATGCGCAATATACAGAAGAGACCAACCAGCCCTTTACCGAAGAAGCGGTAGAAAAGATTTACGGGGAAACCGGGGGCCAGCCCTGGTTGGTCAACCGGCTGGGCACCATCCTGACCACGGATGTTAAACCCGGGACCACGGAACCGATCGATCGAAAGGATGTTGAAAAAGCCATTGAAATCCTCCTGTTGGAGAAAAACGACCATTTTGACAATCTCTATGAAAAGGCCAAACTATATAAAGAGACATTTGTGGAAATTGTGTTTGAAAATATCGCGTACAGCCCATACGTGGAAGACCAGAGCTGGTTGGAGCAATACGGACTGATAAGAAATAAGGATAACCGTGCAATTGTCGCCAATAACATTTATAAAGCCATGTTTATCAAAGTGTTTTTTAAGGAGATAAACGCATACGAAGAGATACCCCTCCATGGCTACGTACTGCCGGGTGATCGCCTGGATATGGGAAAGGTGCTCCTGGATTTCGAGCAATACATTACGCGGATTGGAGTAAACGCATTTTACAAAGAAAAGAAACCTTATGAGAAGACGGGTCAGTTTCTCCTTACCGCCTGGCTTTACCAATTTGTACGGGGTGGGGCCGGGGACCTCCGGTACGAGGTGCCCAGTGGTTTTGGCAGGATGGATATTATTTTAACTTATAAGGGGCGGAAATACATCGTCGAGACCAAAATAAACCGTCACAATCTAACCCGTACGCTCAGGGACGGAGTTTCCCGGTTATCGGAGAAATACATGGCCTCCGAATCCGTGGAAGAGGGGTTCCTGGTAATCTTCGACATCGAGACCCGTGTCGGCGAGGAGTGTGAACCGCAGTCACACCCCGTGGGAGACAAAAAAGTAACCAGCCTCACCATCGGCATCGCCCGCCCGGATTAATCCCGGCTTTCTGAAATTTCCTTGTATTCCAAATGACCTACATCTACACTTCTACGCACCGTCCTGGCTTTTTTTAAATCTTACATCACGTGTTTTTGCCGGAGCGGGGGGTGCTGCACTCGTGGGCAGGTCAAAGGAAAAAACTTTCGTTAACGAAAAATGTGGGCAAAACCTCAGCACTTGACTTTTTTTCTGAAATTGCCTATAATCCCTCATGGCGATAAAGGAGTTATCTATCGGTAAGTACGGCAAAATAGTGAAGGCTGCGCCGTAACAGGATTATTACCGTTAATGGCAACAGTGAATACCGGAGACTGATTAATGGCAACCGCGGATCAAATTAAATCTCTTATCCGTTCGCACTTCAGCAATCAAGCGGAACGGTTCTATACCATTGCGCTTCAAGTTGCCGCCCATGAAGCAAAACAGGGCCATGCCGCACTTGCCCACGATATCCGCCTGATTGTGGATACGGAAAGGAAAAAAATCGGTCCCAACGTAATACACTTCCCACAGGATTTACGCGGACTGGTACTCACTGAAGAGTCCCGGGTTTCTAAATCGGCATTGGTGATTCCCGATTCTCTCCATGAACGTATTCAACAGATCATTCATGAATACCGCCAACAAGAAAAATTAAAATCTTTTGGTTTGTCGCACCGCCGTAAAATTTTGCTGATCGGCCCGCCCGGAACCGGTAAAACCATGACTGCACGGGTATTGTCCAAAGAGTTGCATGTTCCGCTTCATACTATCCAGGTGGACCGTCTGGTTACTAAATTTATGGGTGAGACCAGCGCCAAATTGCGGCAGATATTTGATCTGATGCAGCAAGAACACGGTGTTTATCTTTTTGACGAGTTCGATGCCATTGGTGGGGAACGGTCCATGGACAATGATGTGGGTGAAATGCGACGGGTCTTGAATGCGTTCTTGCAGTTCATCGAACAGGATACTTCCGATAGCCTGGTGGTGGCGGCTACCAATAACCCGAGGTTACTTGACCACGCCCTTTTTCGTCGTTTTGACGATGTCCTCTATTATGAAGCGCCAAATGAAGATGAACGTAAACGTCTCATAGAGAATGTATTGGGAACATTTCTCAGTCCACGGTTTGCCTGGAAACAGGTTTTGACGGACAGCGACGGGTTAAGCCATTCGGAAATCGATCAAGCCTGCCTCGATGCCATAAAAAAAGCAATACTTAACGATGTATCAAAGGTAAATGCCAATTCATTGATCGCATCGATTCGCAACCGTCAGTTATTCCGTCAAGGGATGCCGGTTAAAAAATAATGCCTCAAACGCATCTACCACATATTTTACTTAAAGAAAAACCGGCAGAGAGTATTTTTACCAATGCGAAGGGAGGAGGTCAAAATCCTGAACTACCGGAACGAGACAGGGAAAAGCATGCCAATTTTTTACTCGATCGATTGAAAGACGCATGGTTAAAAGCTGAAAACGAAAAGAAGCGTGCTGTTTCGCACATCGCCAGGAATGGGGTTTACCTTGAAATCAAAGGGGAAGCAGGATACGAATTAACCACCAAAAGCCTTGAGAATCAAAGAAGCAGAGACAAAAACAAATGGATCCGCTTGCTTAATGTCAGAAAGGTTAAACATATCCATATTGACGAAATAACCAAAGAAGAAAATGAGTTATACGAGACTGTTGCGACAATCTTTGTCCCGGTTTCTCAAAAAAAGTACTTTGCTAATATGATTTCAAAATATGCAACAGAACTCCATTATATGGGTAATTTCAAGAATAAAGCATTGGTTGAAAGTATTTCCGATATTCAAAACGCACTGTTGGTGCCATCCTTCTGGCAAGACGACCTGGATATTATTCCTGCCGATAAACCGGAATGGTGCGAAGTATGGCTCAGTAACGATTCAGATGAAATGATTCATCGCTTTGAAGGGTGTCTGAAGGATTTAAAAATTATTTCAAAACAAGGACATATTCGGTTTCCTGAACGAATAGTGAAATTGGTCTATGCAACCCGTACACAACTTGAAGACCTCACCCGGAATTCCGATGATATTGCAGAGTATCGCAAAGCAAAGGTAACGGCGGAATTTTGGACAAAGATGGACAAACGCGAGGAAACCCAATGGGTGCAAAACCTGTTGGAACGTTTACAGGTCGATAGGGAAGCCCTGATCTCCATCTGCCTGCTGGATACCGGGGTAAATAGTGGGCATCCGTTACTCTCCCCCCTGTTGGATCCGGTAGATTGCCAAAGTGTTGACCCGCTTTGGGAAACACATGATCATAAAGGACATGGTACGCAGATGGCCGGGATTTCCGCTTATGGGGATTTAGCCAATGCACTTGAGAGCAATGGACCGGTTCTTATTAATCACGTCCTGGAGTCGGTTAAAATTCTTCCTCCGCCAAAATATGGGCATAATGAACCGGAATTATGGGGTGATATTACATCCCAGGCCATATCCCTGGCAGAAATCCAATCGCCTTTTCGAAAAAGAATAAACTGTATGGCTGTCACATCGGACGATGCACGGGATCGCGGCAAACCATCGTCATGGTCCGGCGCTTTGGATCAAATCGCTTCCGGGATTGATGATAAAGACAAACGATTGATTATAATCAGTGCAGGGAATGCCGATATTAAAAGCAGGAAAGATTATCCCGATGCACAGCTTACCGATTCCATTCATGACCCGGGCCAATCATGGAACGCTTTAACTGTTGGCGCCTATACACAGCTCAATACCATTTCAGACCCAACCTTTCGCGGGTATACACCGATTGCCCGGCCCAATCAACTCTCACCCTTTTCTACCACTTCGCTCACGTGGGAGGACAAATGGCCGATAAAACCGGAAATAGTTATGGAAGGCGGCAATGCAGCGGCTGATGCCGGGGGTTTTATTACTGAGTGTGCCGATTTATCGCTGCTGTCGACACATTATGCCCCCCAAACTAAATTGCTTGACTATATCAACCAGACCAGTGCCGCCGCATCTCTTGCCGCGCACTTTGCAGCCCGGGTTCAATGTTTATATCCCGACTATTGGCCGGAAACGATTCGTGCCCTGATGGTTCATTCCGCTGAATGGCCGGATGAATTAAAAAGGCAATTTGTTCGCGATGGATCCAAAACAGAACTGAAAAAATTATTGCGAATTTGTGGGTATGGCGTGCCCAACCTGGAACGGGCTCTTTACAGCACATCCAATTCCTTGACCTTAATTGCCCAGGCGGAGATTCAACCATTCATGACCAAAGGTAGTGAAAGAAAGACCAAAGACATGCATTTTTACAAATTACCCTGGCCTGCAGAGGTGTTAAGGAATATGGATGATGCCCGGGTACAGATGCGGATCACGCTGTCTTATTTTGTGGAACCGGGGCCCGGTGAAATTGGCTGGAAAGACCGTTACCGATATGCTTCTCATGCCTTACGATTTGACATTAATTCCCCGGGTGAGAGCGATGCGGAATTTAGAAAGAGGATTAATAAAGCGGCACGGGATGAAAATGAAGGACATCCGGGGACTAGCAGTCCTTCGCCCCATTGGGTGATTGGGCAGGCACGGGACAAGGGCTCGATTCATTCCGATATCTGGAATGGTACGGCAGCAGAACTGGCCGCATCGCGTTTTATTGCGGTTTCACCTCGTATCGGCTGGTGGCGGGAACGTAAGCATCTGGGTAAATGTGATAGTCGAACCAGGTATGCGTTAATCGTTTCAATTTCATCACCGGAACTGGAAGTGGATATTTATACACCCGTTGCGCAGCAGGTTGGTGTTGAGGTGTCAGTGACAAGTTGGGGAAAGGCCAAAAAAACCTGATCGGCGTTTTTGAGGCGCTAAAACTCAACGTAGGAGCCGGATGAAAAACAAATCCACAAAATCCCCTAAATCCACCTGCTATTTTTTTTAACCGCGAAAGGCGTTTTCCCGCCCGGATTAATCCCGGCTTTCTTTGAAAGAAAAAAGTGGACTTTTTGAAGATCCTGCCTGAAATTCCTTTGTATTCCAAATGACCTACATCTACACTTCTACGCACCGTCCTGGCTTTTTTAAAACCCAGCGATTTTAGGTCAAGGCCATCCACAAAAAAGCGAATAAATCTTACCGGATGGTCATTGGGAACCCAATCTTCCAGGGCAGGGGGAAATAAAAATTGCTGGCTGTAATCGGATCGGATTTCATTACTCATGGCTTCTCCTTTTGATAATGAAATTACCTGAACATACTTTATTATAGCACGTTTTAAAGAATTTTAGAAGAAAAGAATACATTTTTTATTCTTCGATACAATGAAAAAATAAACGCTAAAAAACTCCTCACATTTGACAGGCGAATTGGCAAAATGGAGAAAATGGAGGATTGGAAATTTCAACAAAACCACACTCAATTGACGGCTTTGAAGTGAGTTTTGAGACAGCCTCCTTGTATTCGCCCTTATCTCATGTTTCACCGTTTTTTCCTATTCTCGGACAGCCTCCTAGCTTTTCCTAACTTTTTCAGCTAAGAAGTTGATTTTTTTTATTGGTTGTGGGACAATATATTTTAGCAGGAACCATGAAGCTGTACAGATGGCGAGAATCAAAGTCGGTTGGGCGAAGATGGGTAACATAAAGACAATAGGCCCTAAAGGGCGGAAGCTTGTATGCTGCTTCCTCAAGATAAGTTGTATTGAGAGTATTCGAGATGAAGAATGAAACAAGTGATATAGTTATTCTTGATTGTTATACTGATGAGCCCTCAGGATTCGGAGTAAGACCGTATCTTGGAACCCACCAGATTCATCTCTCTCAGGCGCTGTCCTTTTTAGGCATTAATCACTATTACCTAACTATTGACGATTTACGTTTCTGTTCCCGTGGTATCCAAAATGATTCAGAAAACACTGATTTAACGACGTACAACCTCACCGAGAATTATAAAAACGCTATTTCTATACTTCATAAAGCGAAAACAATCTATATTATTATGGGTTGCTTTGTTGAATATCATTATTTTTCTACTATCCCTCCTAAAAGCGATGAAGTGTATATTTTCCTAAAAGAAACCAGTGCAAGAAAAATTTTGTTCTATGTATTGGGAACCGAAAGTGCTTTGGATTCCAGTTATAGCAAATCTAGTTTAAGTAAAATAATAGACCATGTAGAATTTGGAAATACCTACCGGTTTGTTTTGGAAAAGTCAAAAGAAAGAATAGTTGGACTCATTAACCCAAATTACGGTTTACTTGATAAAATATCTTCCGTTGAGCCTTCTATTATCTCTCAACTAAGATACCCAGTTATTGCTGAAATTGAGACCGGAACAGGATGCAATACTGGTTCCTGTACCTTCTGTATAGAAAGTGTGAGGTGCCTAAATCCCATCTATCGTGCTCCAGAATCAATCGCCAAACAGGTCAAGTGTCTATATGATGCAGGTATTAGACATTTTCGCCTTGGTAGACAGCCTAATTTTTTCCATTACCAAAATCAGAACACCTTCCTAATGGAAAAACTCCTCTCGCGTATAAGAGAAGATTGCCCACAATTAGAGACATTGCATATTGATAATGCCAACGCTAGCAGTGTAATTACAAAAGAGGGAATAGAAATTACAAAGTTAATTGTACGCTACTGTACCCCTGGCAATATTGCACCTTTGGGTATAGAATCTTTCGACCCCAAAATAAGAAAAATCATCAAAAAACCAGTTACCAATAAGCAAATATTAAGAGCAATAGAAATAATAAATCAATATGGGCAACTTAGAGGAAAAGATGGATTCCCGCACCTATTGCCTGGAATTAATTTAATCTATGGCCTCCCGGGTCAAAAGGAATCAACCCACGAGACAAATCTAATTTACCTTGAGAAAATACTTGACAATGGTTGGCAAAGCAGGCGCTTATTTTTTCGAAAAATGACTCGACCTTCTGGTATCAGTTTTGGAGAAGGTCCACAATCTAATCAAGAGTATGATAAGTGGTTTCAAGAGATAAAAAAGATGTATGTAATGCCAATGCAATCAAGAGTATTTCCCCAAGATACTGTATTGAAAGGTTTTAGGGAAGTAGTAGTAAAAAACGGAGATAGTTACTTACGTACATTAGGTACATGCTCAATAAGAGTTATGGTTGAAGGTAAAAAACTTGATGCATACGGCTTTTATAACATACGCATTACAGAGAATTTGGGTTATCGCTTGCTTAAGGGAGAAGTCGTTGAATAAAAGATATCAGCATGGAATTGAGGAGGTCTCTATCAATAATAACAGGAGCCTTCCCTTCCCAACGCATAGCCTCACTCTTACTACGGTTTGGATAATGCGTTAAAAAAAAGGAGATCCTCGAGTGAAAGAATTTCAAGTAGGCATGCTAATACCCTGGGTAAACACAGCGATGGAAGAGGAAATTCCTTTTTTAGTAAATCCCAATGTCGGATTGCATTGGTCTCGATTAAGGCCTAAAAAATTACCTCGAAATGGGCATGATACAAGTTACCTTAAAGACATGGCATTGTCCATTCCAGAGGCGCTATCAAGGTTTGATGGATTAGATATTCACGTTATTATAATGGGATGCACTTCGATAAGTTTTACCGGTTCCACTTCAACTATTAATATTCCAATTAAATACAAGCACATAAAAACCATCACTACCTTTGAAGCAATAATTCTCCAAATTCAAAAAATTAAAGCAAAAAGAGTTCAACTGTTTGCCCCCTATGACGAAGGCACAATTGCCAGGGAAATAGATTTACTCAAATCCTATGGTTTTGAAGTGATTAAGTCTGTTTCATTGCCCTATTCTGATGAAATTCGTTACATTTCAATGGAACAAATCTATAATACATTTATAAAGGAATACACCCCCAAATGCGACACAGTACTATTTAGTTGTACTGCCCTTTTCACATTAGATTTAATCAACCACATAAAGGAATATTTTAAAATTGAAACCCCAATATTGTCAAGCAATATTGCAATTTCCCATACATTAAACGATCTTTATTGTCGAAAATTTCAGCATAAGAAGAAGTAATCTAAAATAAAATTAGAGGTGAAATAAAACATGGCGAAACCAAAAACACTTATTGGCAACATATCGAATAGTATACTCTTCGAGGTAATAAAAACCTGTGCAAATCTACCTGATGTACGTCAGGAGGTGTTTAAGAATCATGACAATAATAGATGGTGGCCTGTAACTGTAAAAGACTGGAGACTTAGAATGGTTATCGCAGGCTGGAGTACAAGGGTTTCCTACAATATGATATCAACATATCAAAAGGTAGTAGTTACCATAAGCAAAATTGGCTATCCCCAATTATGCAAGCTCTCTGACGCAGAGCTAAGTGCTATAGTAGGTTCTTTGGGTTTATTCAATACTCGAAGGCAGTATTTAAAATCATTGGAGGTTTTTATAAACGAGTTGGAGGAAAAAGCACAGACAATTTTTGAAGTGCCAAACGATGAGCTAATCGAACTATTCGCGAAGAAAGTAAAAGGTGCAAGCTTCAAAGTTGCCCAATGTGCGGTTTTATATGCAAAAGGTTATCATTGTGGAATTTTTCCTGTAGATTCAGGTATGAAAGATATGCTTGGTCCGTGTTTAGGCCTCAACTTGCCAACAGGACCTATCGCACATGAAATAATGAGGAAACAGATAGAAGAAATATTAAATGCTTACCCAACGATGTACTATGAACTATCACAAGAAACTGGGTATGGAAAATTGTTAATCCCAAAAGGAGAAGCTCCTATCTGGTGGGCTCATCTTGTACTTATCTATTTCAAAAGGTTGTATTGTAACAAAAAGGATTATCAGCGCTGCCCACTTCGTGCAAAACCAAAGATAGGTTATTTTATTGGAACTATGTGCAACCGTCTAACTCCTTATTCAGGTGGATACAAATATGTTATCTTAGAAGGTATAGATAAGGTTGGCAAAACGACAGTTGGAAAAGAGCTTGAGAAAATGGGATACAGTATTGTCCATTCACCTTATAAATCTGACACAGAGGACATTGAACAATATTATCAAACTTTAATCAAGACAGCTTCACTGCCTGTTGTTTTTGATCGGATATTTATTTCAGAAGTGGCTTATGGTAAAGTATTGAGAGGACATTCAAGGTTATCCGATCATGGATTTAGAAATTTAATGAAACTATTATCAGAGAAGAATTGCGTTATCCTTCATCTATCTGAAAAACAAGAGGTTATAATGAAAAGACTCCTCATGGATGAAGATAAATCACTTAGACCTTACTTAGGTGATTTAATGTTAGAGTATACTAAATGTATGAAAATAGCGACAGAATATATCCCTGTGTATGAAGTTCGTCCAACATCAGTGCCAAAAAATCAGATTTTATCATACATACAGCAAATTGTTTGTCAATGAATTCAGAATTAGTTGTAATTGGAAATATCTCTAGGGATACTGCATGTTATCCTGCATCGACGGTTAAAACATTTTGGGGAGGGGCAGGCTTAAATATAGCAGTTTCGGCCGCTCAATCCGGTAAAAAACCAAAATTGATCAGCTCAGTGGGAAAGGATGCAAATAATTTATTGTTAAGAATTCAAGACCAAATAGATATCTCGCTTATCAAAATCATGGCAGGAAAAACATGCCAATTTGAAATTCACTACACAAAGAGCGGCATTCTAAAGAGCATTATATGCAATTATGGCGTCGCTACTTCTCTGAATTTGCATCTGCAGAAGATAAAGCTACCCCCGGCACATTATCATATTTCCTGTAGACAACCATTAAATCCTGAATTAATTCTTCAAAGGGTATTGAGGGAGAGTTTTACTTTCAGCTTGGACTTCATTTTATCAAGCATAAGAGAACAGTTGGGTCAAATAAAAAAGTGGATTCCATATGCTAAATATTTGTTTGTCAACAATCAAGAATTTAAGATATTAAAGGAACTACTCGATCCCAAAAAAATTCAAACGCTTATTGTAACATCTTCTAATCAGCCTTTAAAGGTATTCAATCATGGACAGGAGGTGGTATGTTATTCCTGTTATGAAAAGGAATTCCGTGACGTAACAGGAGCTGGGGATGCTTTTATTGGAAGTTTTTTAGTTAATCAGTTAGAAGGTGAGGAGCTTTTCAAATCGGTTGAGAAAGCAATTATTGGAACGCTGAGATCGTTGGATATGTTAGGGGTGATAAATCTTACTGCTAATAGGGATTGAGGTTTTATATTTTAAAAACGTGGTACATCTAAAGCCTTTTTCCTTTTTGATTTTTGAAAAGAAATTGATGGGAAATAGAGAAAGAATGGTGACCAAAAAGTAACCACAATTTGGCACATTTTATCCATTTTGGGTGTCTTACTTGCCTGTCCCGATTCCTATTGTAGGAACGGAGAATTGTTAAATAAATAGTAAGTTTTAATGGATTTGAGAAGAATTTCCTTTTAGTAGTTTCTCTTCTGTACCCACCAGATAATTTCTAACTTTCTTTGTAATAGGATGATCTTTTCCTAGCTTTAATTCAAAAATTTTTATCGCTTTTTTAAAGTATTTAATTGCTCTATTATATTTACCTTGAGAAGTATAAACACGGCCCATATTGCTCCACCTAATAGCGACGTTTGGATGCTCTTCACCATGGGTTTTTAAATCAAGATTTAATGCTTTTTCAAGGTACTCAAGAGCCTTGTCATGTTTGCCTAGAGAATTATATACCATGGCTACATTACTCCACCTTATTGAAATCTCTGGATGATCCTCTCCATATGTCTTTAGGTCACTATCTAATGCAAGTTCATAATATTTTTTTGCCTTTTCATATTTGCCAAGAGAAGACCATAACGAACCCAGATTGTTCCAGACCACAGCAACGTTTGGATGCCCTTTTCCATAGCATTTAATATAAATTCTCGAAGCTTTTTCATAACAATCAATTGCTTTTTCATATTTACCAATAGATCTCAATGCCACACCTAAATCGCTTAAATTTACAGCAACTTTTGGATGAGTCTCTCCATATATTTTAATATTGATTTTACGAGCTTTTTCATAGTATTCTATTGCTTCGTCATATTTCCCAAGAAAATAATACGCCTGCCCAAGATTACCCAATCTTAAAGCAACTATTGGATGAATCTCTTCATGGGACTTTAAAATAATTTTCAGAGATCTCACAAAATTTTCTTTAGCTTTTTCATATTCTCCTGTAGCAAGAAACAACTCACCAAGACTAGCCAAATCAATAGCAACATCTGAATGGTATTCTCCATAAGATTTAAAATCACTATTCAATGCTTTTTTAATGTATTTCATGGCCCTTTTATATTTACCAATACGACGTAACGCATTCCCCAAATTGCTCCACATATTAGCCACAATTGGATGATCTTCACCATAGATTTCAAGATAGATTTTCAAAGCCTTATTATAGTATTCTATTGCCTTGTTATACTTGCCAAGAGAATAAAATGCCTCACCGAGATTATTCCAGGTTTTTGCAATCTCTGAATGCTTTTCGCCATAGGTTTTGAGATTAATGGGTAAAGCTTTTTCAAAGTAATAAATGGCATTGTCATATTTTGCAAGAGCTAAAAAGATTTTTCCTATTTCGTTTTTATAGATGGAATTTGTGGGGTCCAATTTCTCAGCTTCTAGATACGACGCTAAAGATTTCGCAAAGTCCAATCTAAAAAAATGAATATTTCCCAACCAATAGGCGTATTCGGCATAGTCCTTTTGTATTTCTTTTCCTTTCTTGAGAATGTTCTCAAAAAGGATTTGGGCCTTTGAGAAATCTCCTTTTTCATATGCCTCTAATGCCTCTTGTTTTGTTTTTTTATCCACTACCCTTAAATTTTTAATAGTCTGTTTGGTTTTTGAAAGTTTTTCTTCGTAAGCTTTAATTATTTCCTTACTTTGCTTCTCATTTTCAAACCTTATCTCAATATTTTTATTCATTTCTTTGAGAAATGTTTTGTGAAAAGATTTATTATCGTTTTTAGGAATGAAATAGAATATGACAGCCAATACAAGGGCCAGAACTGTTGCAATACCATATATATGAGGATGATGTTTCCTAAGCCATCCCATTCCAAGAGCTTCTTTAATGTCTTTTTCTGAATATTCTCTAATTAAGTAATCTACCAATTCTTCTTTCTTCAATTTGGAGTGATTTTTGGCTTTTAACTTTTTGGCGATAGCATTAAGTTCTATTCGATTTAGATTCAATAATTCTTTCTTATAATCCATATTTAATTATAAACCAACCTCTCTTAAATTGCAAATGATAAAACAAAATTTTCTTTTAACCATTTCTTCCCTGTCCCGTTTTAGGCTCTATCGGGGCCCAATACTGTGGACCAATCGAGAATGCGGTTGAAAAATACCTCTCGGAAATAAATGATGAAGATAAACGTAATATATGGCTCGGTACAGAGTCTGGACAATTGGATTCGGACGATGTTGAAAACATTCACATTGCCTCAATCGAAATGGAATTACGTGAAGTGCTTTTCTTTGAAACTATGGATGAAGCCTTTGCAGAAGCAGGACACCATCGAAAAGAAGGTTGACATGCTCTTCATCCGCCATAGATTTCAACTCCCTCTTTATCAATGGCAGAGTAGAAAGGAACAAAGTCCCGGTTCCTTTCATTGTCGTCTATATTCTATAAGAAGGATGGATATTTTTCAAGTGCCAGGCCAAATAATGGATATTACTTTTGATTATCTTTCCTACGCTCCAGTATATACTTCTGAATCGTTCCAATAAATTCCCGGGCATTGTCCATTAATTCAACCGCCTTTTCCCCGGGAACAGCATGCATGGCCCCGTAATCACCGACATTCCTGAGATCAAAAGCCTGAAGAACATACTGATGAAATTTTTTATCAACAAGACCGGTTTTTATAAACTCCCTTCCAAACGCTGAAATAACACCGCTGTGTTTCGAGAAGGAAAGATTTTTATCCAGGAGCAACGCCTCCAGGCTGTAAAACATGGCGTAATAAGCACGACTGGCGGAAAAATCGATAAAGCCGTCTTTAAATAATGATTCCGCAGCCTCATGGCTTTGAAATGCCTTTTCCAATAAATCATCTACTTCCGGCTTATTCATACGGGTATACCTTCTTTTCCGATATTTAAAATCAAGGGGGTCCTTTTCCGGCGGAATTCCCGGGAATCAAACGGTATCACCGACACAATGGTGTCATACTTCAAGGAAATCCGACTGGTTACAGGGAAATATTTCTCTCGCTCGGCGTAAATATCTTTCACATCTTCCAGGAGCAGTACAATATCGATATCGGAACCCTCCGCGGCATCCCCCCTGGCATAGGAGCCAAAAAGAATGATCTCCTTTAAACGATCAAGGTAAATCCTTTGCAACTCTTCTCGAACTTCCTTTAAGATCGATCGCACTCTTTTCGGAATTCTTTTTGCCACGGCAAACCTCCTGGTTCACGATTTCAATACCATTAACAACACGTATATTATAACCGACAAAGCCCCATAATTCAACCCGCCTCCGGAGCCGAATTCCACTACCTAATTTTTAGGATGAGGATGTGGACGGTGCTTGGCTGTGTGACAGTCGGGTGATAGAGTCATTCTATAAGACGACCACGATTTACTTATATAGGCGCTTTTCATCATCTGATGAATCAAGGGGTTAATGGCGATCCGATTTTCGAGAGGGCTGCCGATAAAGAATGCTTTCTCGACATCCTTGAGAAATTCTCAAAACTGCTGAAAATTCGTATCCTGGCTTATTGCC
>Ga0210082_1000143_pt1 | contig 15581 bp, 4 predicted proteins | sample White_ThreeSqA_D_2_FD_185592 | JGI IMG/M metagenome (GOLD analysis project Ga0210082, IMG submission 185592) | Wetland microbial communities from the San Francisco Bay, California, USA, that impact long-term carbon sequestration -... | ecosystem: Environmental > Aquatic > Marine > Wetlands ... | reverse complement strand
TCGGTTCCGACATCGGTGCCACCAACGATTTCATGCGCAAACTGGAAGACAAAATATTTGAAGTCATCGAGCCCTACAAGCCCATAGTCAAATCCGTGCTTACGTCCATCGGGAAAGGTGTGGTTGGGGAGAATGAATTCCCCATCGGCAACACCCCGCACAAAGGCATGAGTACCATTTCTTTCGTGGACTACGAAGACCGTGGGGGCATCGACACGTCGGAGGTCATGAAGAAGCTCAGCGATGCGCTGCTGGGCAAATATCCCGGCGTGCAGATCTCGGTCGTAAAAAACCAGATGGGGCCGCCCACCGGTAAGCCCGTCAACCTCGAGATCAGCGGGAAGGATTTCGATACCCTTATCCGGTTGACGCAGGATATTCAAAAGTATATCGAGAAATCCGGTATCCGGGGTATCGAAGGTTTGAAAATGAACCTGGATGTGGGCATGCCGGAGTTGGTCGTTAAGATCGACCGTGAGAAGGCGCGGCGGTTCGGTCTTTCCACCGCACAGATCGCGAGCACCATCCGGACCGCTTTGTTCGGGCAGGAGATATCCGATTTCAAGGAAGGCGAAGACGAGTACCCCATTATGCTGCGGTTGGACCGGGAATACCGCAATGATATCACGGCCCTGTTGAACCAGAAGATCACCTTCAGGAGCCAGTCTTCCGGAAAACTCATACAGGTCCCCATCTCTTCCGTATCCAATTTCCAGTACGGTACCACTTTCGGTTCCGTCAACCGTCTGGATATGGACAAAGTCATCACCCTCTGGTCCAATGTGATCGAGGGCTACAATGCCACCAATGTCAACCGTGAGGTGATGGCGTTGATGGCAAAGTACGAGATGCCCGAGGGTTACGTCTACCGGTTCACCGGTGAGCAGCAGGAACAGGCCGAGACCAGCGAGTTTTTGGAACGGGCGTTGATGATCGCGTTGGCATTGATCATGATCATCATGGTGGCCCAGTTCAACTCCTTTGTCAAGCCGCTTATCATCATGACCAGCGTCCTTTTTTCAACCATCGGCGTCTTTGGCGGTATAGCCTTTTTCCGCATGGATTTTATCATCATTATGACCGGTATCGGTATTATTTCCCTTGCCGGGGTAGTGGTGAACAATGCCATCGTATTGATCGATTACATCGATTATTTAAAATCCCGGGCGCGGAAGCGGTTGGGTATCGATGCCGAGAGAGAATTGCCGATGAATGATGCCGTGGATTGTATTGTCCAGGCCGGCCGGACCCGTTTGCGGCCCGTGCTTTTGACCGCCATTACCACCATATTGGGGCTTACTCCCATGGCCATGGGGTTAAACATCGATTTCAGCACACTTTTGTCCAGGTTGGACCCCCAGATATATTTCGGCGGTGACAATGCGTTATTCTGGGGACCCATGGCGTGGACCGTCATATTCGGATTGAGTTTTGCCACCTTCCTTACCCTCGTATTGGTGCCTGTAATGTATCTCATCGGCAACCGTGTAAAAGTATTCTTCACCGAACGATACAGGAAAGCATAAAATTTTAAGAAGGTAGGAGGTCACATGTCCATACGTGATGAGTTTAATTTTGAGAGTCATGAGTTAAAATCGTATTTAAAAGAGGATATTGCCGTTATAAAGATCAGGGCCAGTGTGTTCGACACCCTGACCGACCTGGTCGAGAGCGGTAAGGTGCTTTCCCTCATCCAGTTGGCCGAACGTATCCCGGATATAAAAGTATTATTATTACTCAATGAACCCGGCTGTATGGGTGATGAAGAGTATGATGCCTTTTTGAAGCGTATACTGGAACGCGGCATCGATCCCTATGCCCCCGAGGAGGCCCGGGGAATCGTTCAGAAGATCGACCGTGCCAGGGAGATCAATATTTTGAACCGCACCATCAGTCACCTGGTGGATTTTAAAAAGATATCCGTAATGGGATTGCAGGGCAGCATCGTCACGCCTTTTTTCGGTGCCAGCCTGGCCGTTGATTTCCGGTTTGTTTCCGGGGACATGTACTACTCCATGGCGCATTTAAAATACGGTATTCATCCCGGCGGGGCGCTGCCTTTTTTCCTCCAGCACTATCTCAGTCACAGCAAGACCATGGAAATTCTGCTGAAAACCGAGACGCTTAGTGCCGCCGAGGCAAAGGAGTTGGGATTGGTCACTAAAATTTTACCCGCCGGTGATTTCGAGGAGCAGTGCCTGAAGGAGCTGGAAAACATATGTTACCTGGACACACGGGTCATTCATGCCACCAAGTTGTTGGCCAATTTTTCCAGGACCGAGTTAAGGCATTATTTCGATATCGAATCCGCCCTGCTGCACTAACGCGGCCGCGAAGACACAGGACACCATGGAAGCGATGAACAAAAGCCGGTCGAATTTTTTAAAGAGTCTGGGGCCCGGGATATTGTGGGCCGGGGCGGCCATAGGGGTCTCGCATCTTGTACAGTCTACCCGGGCCGGGGCCAACTATGGTTTTACCCTGGTATGGGCCGTATTATTGGCAAACCTCTTCAAATATCCTTTTTTCGAATACGGACCGCGTTATGCCGCCGCCACCGGAGAGAATTTACTCCAGGGTTACAAACGTCTCGGAACCTGGGTATTGGTATTGTTTTTTGTCTTGACCGTCGGCACCATGTTCACCATCCAGGCCGCCGTCACCGTCGTCACCGCCGCCCTGATGTCCTTCGCAAGCGGGGGCGCGCTGTCGCCTTTAAATTGGAGCATGATCATCCTGGTCGTGTGTATGTTATTATTGGCCGTGGGGAAATATTCCCTCCTGGACAAGACCATTAAAGTCGTTATCGTCGCGTTGACCGTTTCCACCTTCTGGGCCTTGTTTGCCGCGCTTGCCACTGTAAGCAGCCGGGGTATCCAGCCTTTGTCCGATGTTGTTGTACCCGATATATGGAACACATCCGGGATATTTTTTTTGATCGCCTTAATGGGTTGGATGCCGTCGGCCATCGACATCTCCGTATGGAGTTCCCTGTGGACCCTCGAACGGGCAAAACAAACCGGTTATAAGCCCACACTCCGGGAATCCCTGTTGGATTTTAATATCGGGTATATCGGTACCGCCGTTATCTCCCTTTGTTTTTTGGCACTGGGTGCATTGATCATTTTCGGCGGCAGCGTGCCCCTTTCAGAGAAAGGGACCGTATTTGCCGGGCAGTTTATCGGTTTGTATACCGGGAGCATCGGTGACTGGAGCCGGTATATCATTACCATTGCCGCCGTCACCACCATGTTCAGCACCACCCTCACCTGTCTCGATGCCTTTCCCAGGGTTTTGAAAACCACCTCCGAAATGCTCGTCCCCTCACTCCAAAAAACCGTGAAATCCGGGGAACCCACGCCAAAGGATAACCAGTGGATGTACTGGGGGTGGATGGCGGCCGTTGCCGGTGGGGCCGTAATTCTTTTGACCGTATTAAGCAGTAGTATGACCTTTATGGTGGACCTTGCCACCACATTGTCCTTTTTAACCGCTCCCATCCTGGCTGTATTCAATTACAAAGTGGTTACCGGCAAACACATGCCCGCCGAAGCCGTCCCCCCCACGTGGATGAAGGTCCTTAGTTGGGCGGGATTTGTGTTTCTGATAGGATTCGGCCTTTTATTTTTATACTTCCGTTTTTTAAAATAGCCCTTTTGAAGTAAGACCCCTGAAAAATGTTAGGTCCTGAGGGAAATCTTTATATACTCAATTTGAAGGGACTTGTCTACATTCGCGGGTAAAAGAGAACGGGAATGAGTTTTTTTAATTTGGGATGCGGCCCTTTATCGTATGTGTCCGGGCAACCAACATAATTACATCTTTTCAGAATTCAATTTTTATGGTATATTTTCCCTGGAACAGCGAGTGTTATTTTTTTCACTTGTTTTCATCCAAAAAATCCCTCTCCCAAAAAGAGAGGGCACGTCGAATTAAAATAAACCAGTTGGCATGGCCGTTTACGTACAGGCGGAAGCCTGTAATGGTCAAGTCGAATATCCAGGGGCGGAAGCTTATCTAATTAAAGTAAAAAAACATATATGGTAATTTACACCTGAAATTCATTAGTTCAAAAAATGAGAGTATACTCAAACGACATCTAAAACCGGCTTATTATTTGTTATAATCACACATATTTCATCACCTTTCCGGGGGAATCGCAGTTCTCGAACCCTATTCCTCTATTAGCACAAGGTTGTTTCTTTGCTATTTTTATTCCCCATAATTAATTTCAAGAAAAAAATGAAAACCAGTGGACGGTTAGACCGCAAAAATATCGAGGATGTAATGGCATTAACTCCTTTACAGGAGGGCTTGCTGTTCCATTACTTGAAAGATCCGGCCGGTGAATATTATTTCGAGCAATTGTCCCTTGAGATTTCCGGTGCCGTGGGTATCTCTTTATTTGAAAAAGCCTGGAATTTTGTTGTGGCCGCCAACCGGATGCTGCGTACCGTGTTTCGATGGGAAAAAACGGGCAACCCTACCCAGATCGTACTGAAAGATCACCGGGTTCGGTTTGAATATCATGACCTGTGTGTCGAAGCTGACGGTCTCGAATCGACAGGGGACAGGTTGGAAGCCGTTAAGAAGGCGGACCGGGATGAAAAATTCGATTTGCGGGAAGTGCCTTTCAGGGTTACCTTATGCCGGATCGCTCAAAACCGGCACGAGATGATCCTCAGCAGTCATCATATTTTATTCGATGGGTGGAGTACCGGTATTATTTTAACCGATTTTTTTAATGCCTACAAAGACCTCTGTGCCGGGGAAATCCCCGTTAAACCGGTAAGGACATCCTTTAAGGAGTTTATCCGGCGGAGTCAAAACCAGGATACCCAGGAGCAGGAAACCTACTGGAAAGATTACCTCGAGGGAGTGGGTCCCGATGAGCGTACCGAGCTTCCGGTTAAACGCCGGTACACGCCGTCCGGTCAAAATCAAAACTTCGCCGCCGCGTTCGCGAAACACGGGTTCCGCATACCCTTCGACCGGAGTACGGAAAACCTGGATAACCGGATCACCCCGGCCGTTTTGGTTTACGGTGCCTGGGGAATACTCCTGCAGAGATATGTCAACCGGGGCGATGCCATATTCGGCACTTCCGTATCGGGCCGTTCCGTGCCCGTGGAAGGCATCGAAGATATCGTCGGTTTATTCATCAATACCGTGCCCCTGCGCTTCAACGCCGGGATTTCGAGTGAATCGCGGTCCCTGGAAGATATCCTTGTCGATCTTTCTCGTTCGCTCCGGGCCAGGGAAGCGTACGAAACCACTCCCCTGGTGAAAATACACCAATATTGTGGGTGTGAAGCCGGGGTCGAGTTGTTCGATTCGTTGGTCGTCGTAGAAAATTATCCCCTGGATATTCGCCGGATGGGTGAAGGCGGTCCTTTGGAACCCGTTTCGTATTCCATGGTGGAGTCCACCCATTACGATCTCACCGTGGTCGTTCGTTTGACCGAAAGTATCGATGTGGATTTCTTATACCGGGAAGAGGTATTTGAGGGTGCGGCTATTCGTCAATTGGGCACCCATTTTACCCGCATCCTTCGGGGTATCGTGGAAAACCCGGGGCAAGAGATGACAGGATTCGAGTTTTTATCCCCGGATGAACGGCGGCGGATATTAGAGGATTTTAACAATACCGGTGTGGAATATCCCCGGGATTACACCCTTCTCGACATGTTCGAGCAGCAGGCCGAAAGAACCGGTGACCGGATCGCCGTGGTCGGTACAACGTCTATTACGTATAAAGAATTGCATGAAAAATCCGGCCGGATAGCCCGCTTGCTTCGGGATAAAGGGGTAGGGCAGGGTGACATCGCTGCCGTTCAAATGGAGCGTTCCGTGGAAATGGTGGTTGTCATTTTCGGTATATTGAAAGCAGGTGCCGCTTATCTGCCCCTCGACCCCGGTTACCCGGAGGAACGAACGCAATATATATTGAAAGACAGCAATGCCGGGATATTCTTAAGTGGGTCGGGTGAGTTGAGTGAATTGAGCGGAGGGTTTCCCGAATATTCGTCTCAACCCGATCAACTTGCTTACGTCATCTACACGTCCGGTTCCACCGGTAAACCCAAGGGGGTTATGGTGGGGCACGTTTCCATCATGAATACATTGATCGCGCTGCAGAACCGGTATCCCTTTGGTGAAACCGATGTTTATCTATTAAAGACCTCGTATCTTTTCGATGTTTCCGTCGCCGAGATTTTCGGTTGGTATTTGGGGGGTGGTCGATTGGCCGTATTGGAGGCGGGCGGCGAGAAGGACCCCGGGGTTATACTGGATGCCGTCGCGAGGATGCGGGTGACCCACATAAATTTTGTTCCTTCCATGTTCTCCGCGTTTGTGGACCGGTTAACGCCGCGGAACGCCGGGGAATTGTCCCGTTTGAAATACCTGTTTCTTGCCGGTGAGGCACTACTGCCCGGACCGATAAATGCGTTCCGGCGTTTGAACCCTGCCGCTGCGTTGGAAAATCTTTACGGGCCTACCGAGTCCTCTATATATGCCTCATGGTACTCCCTGTCAGAATGGGACGGCGAAGGGGACATCCCCATCGGCAAGCCGCTGGATAATGTAAAACTTTTTATCCTGGACAAAAAAAACCGGTTCCAGCTGGTGGGTGTTCCCGGAGAGCTGGTCATATCCGGCGCCGGCCTTGCCCGCGGCTACCTGAACCGCCCCGAATTGACTTCGGAGTTTTTTAATAAGTCCCATAAGACCTATAAGTCCTATAGGACCTATTCTTTCTACAAAACCGGCGATCTGGCGCGGTGGAGGGAGGACGGCAACATCGAATTCCTGGGCCGTATCGATAACCAGGTCAAGGTCCGTGGGTTTCGAATCGAGTTGGGGGAGATTGAAAACCGCTTGCTCAATCATGCGGGCGTAAAGGAGACCGTGGTTGTTGCCCGGGAAGACCACGGCGGTGACCGTTATTTGTGTGCATATATCGTTCCTTGCGCCTCTTTCGATCCGGGAGATTTGCGAAATTATTTGGGAGCAATGCTGCCCGGATATATGGTACCGTCATACTTCGTGGAATTGTCCGAACTACCGCGGACAGCCACGGGAAAAGTATCACGGAGGACATTGCCCGAACCGCTGATCAAAGCCGGGGACAAATACACCCCTCCCCGGGACGGCATCGAGACCGGGCTGGCGGCCATATGGGAAGCAATACTGTCGCATTCACCCATCGGTATCGATGACAATTTTTTTCAACTGGGGGGGCATTCGCTGCGGGCCACCCGCCTGCTTGCCGCCGTTTACAAAGAGTTTGGTGTAAAGATAGAGGTACGGGAATTATTCAAGGCCCCTACCATTCGGCTCTTCTCTTCTTACCTTCGGACAAAAAATGGTACAGCGGGTATTTTGGTCGAGCCCGGGGAGAAGAGGGAGTACTATCCCCTTTCATCGGCGCAAAAACGATTGTTTTTCGAGCAGCGGATCGATCCCGGGAATACCGGTTACAACATACCCGTTATCCTGGAATTGAAGGGTGCCGTGGATAACCGGGAACTGGAAAATGCATTAAACCTGCTGTCCGAAAGACATGAGAGTTTGCGAACATCCTTTATCATGCTGGAGGACGGTCCTGTCCAGGTGATTCACCGGCGGATGCTAGCAGCCGTCGAGTATTTCGACCCGGATTACACGGATTACGCGGATTACGCGGATTACGGGATAGGAAGCACCGGGGAATGCTGTGCCGGTGCGATAAAACGCCTTGTCCGTCCCTTTGACCTGTCCCGGGCGCCGCTCCTGCGGGTGGGCGTGTCGACGTTGGCCGAAGACCTTCATTTATTGATAATGGACACCCATCATATCATTTCCGACGGTATTTCCGAAACCATCCTGGTCAACGAATTTGTCTCCTTATACCGGGGTGAAACACTGCCGCCGCCGCGGCTCCATTATAAAGACTATTCCCTGTGGCAGCATCGTTTTCGGGAGGAAGCGGCATACCTGGAACAGGAGGCTTACTGGGTCGGTGAATTTGGAGATGATATTCCCCGTTTGCACATGCCCATTGATTTCCCCAGACCCATGGTCCGGAGTTTTGAGGGTGAAGTATTCGCATTCGAGTTAAGCGCCGATGAATCGGCCCGGCTAATCGAGTTGGCCCGCAGTGAAGGCGTAACCTTATTCATGGTTTTATTGGCCATATACAATGTTTTTTTATCCAGGGTCGACACCTACAATTGTGACGATATCGTCGTCGGAGTTCCCGCCGCCGGCCGCCGGCATGCGGATCTAAATGCCGTAATCGGGATGTTTGTCAATACCCTGGCCATACGCTGCCGACCCCGCGGCCATAAGACTTTCGGTGAATTTTTAAACGAAGTGGAACAAAAGACACTGTCGGCATTTGAAAACCAGGATTACCAGTTTGAAGACCTGGTAAACCGGGTGCTGCCCGAACGGGATGCGGGGCGGAACCCTTTATTTGATGTGATGCTTACTTTCAATAACTGGGAAGACCGGTTGTCGTTGGAAGCGTCTGCGGCAGTGGGTATCCGGCGATTGAACCTGGAACTGATGGAGTATAAAACCGCCCGGTTCGATTTGATCCTGCACGGTTTTAAAAGGGAAAACGTCGTTCGGTTCATCTTTGAGTACAGTACCCGGTTGTATAAAAAGGAGACCGTTCAACGGTTCGCCGCTTATTTTAAAAAAGTTGCCGCCGCCGTTTTAAAAGATTCTCAAAAAGAAATATCCGCCATAGAGTTGATCGACGATGAAGAGAAGCGGGACCTGGTTAGAAATCTTAGAGAGAAGAAAAGCAAGGTCATCCTGGAACATATAGAGAGAAACAAAGATCGGGAACTGGCTGCAAACGCCGCAAGCCTTTCCGCGGAGTTCGATCTTTGAGCAAAAACGGGAAGAGATGAACAAACAAATCGACTGCTTATTGATCGGACACAATGAAATGGATTTCCGGGAGTATGAGAACATCTGTGCCCAAATGGGGAATGATTCGGGGATTTACCGGGATTTGAATTTGAATTACATTCGCTTCAATAATAATCCCTATACCGCGGCAGGGATATTTAACCTGCTGAACGCGAGCATGGGGGGCGGATTTGCTCCCCTGCGAATGGGGGAAACCTTCAGTGCCGCCGTGGGCTGCCTGGGTAGTTACCTGCACAAAAACGGTCTCAGTTTTGATTTCGTCAATTCTTTCCGGGATAATAAGGAACGGTTGAAAGAAATCCTGGAACAGGAAAACGTCCTCACCATTGCCGTGACCACCACCCTGTATGTCGTGGCGCTGCCCATTATCGAGATTATCGATTTTATAAAAAAGTATAACCGGACAGCCAGGATAATTATAGGCGGTCCGTTTATTTCCACCCAGGTACGGACCCTGGATGCCGGGGCATTGGAATACATGTTCAAGTATACCCTGGAAGCCGATTTTTTTGTCGACAGTTTCCAGGGAGAGGCGACCCTGGTGAAAATAATCCGGGCCCTGAAAAACGGGTCTCCCGTTGAAAATATCGAAAATATCTATTACAAGATCGACGGCGGTGAGCGGTTGATCGGCACCCCCGTTAGAAAAGAGGACAATCCCCTGGAGGAGAATCCCGTTAAATGGGACTTATTTTCCGGCTGCCTGGGGGAGTACGTCAACGTCCGCACCGCCTTATCCTGTCCCTTTTCCTGTTCTTTCTGCGGTTTCCCCGAGCATGCCGGTAAATACCGTAGCGCCGGTATCCCCTGGATCGAGGCCCAACTCGACCGGTTGGACCGCATGGGCGTCAAGAGCATTCATTTCATCGACGATACCTTCAATGTACCCCCGTCCCGGTTCAGGGAAGTTTTAAAAGTAATGATAAAGAACCGGTATCGTTTCAAGTGGCATTCCTATTTCCGGTGCCAGTTCACCGATCGCGAGACCGTCCGGCTAATGAAAGAGAGCGGTTGTGAAGGTGTTTTCCTGGGAATCGAGTCCGGCAGCGACCGGGTGCTTAAGAACATGAACAAGGTAAGCAGTGTGGAGCAGTACCGGGAAGGGACGGCCATATTGAAGGAGGAGGGCATTACTACCTTCGGCAGTTTTATTACCGGGTTTCCCGGTGAGACCGGCGATACCGTACGGGAGACCGTCGATTTTATCGAAAAGAGCGGCCTGGATTTCTACCGGACCCAGTTGTGGTACTGCGAGCCCATTACTCCCATCTGGCGGGAGCGGGAGAAATATGGCATCCGGGGTGAGCATTTCGAGTGGTCCCATGCCACCATGGATTCCCGCGGTGCCTGCGATTGGATTGACGAGATATTTTTGTCGGTCAAAAATGCCGTATGGGTTCCGCAGTATGATTTTGATTTTGTCACCATCTGGCACATGGTGCACCGCGGCATCGGCCTGGACCGTGTAAAAGATTTCCTGGGCGGTTTTAATAAAGGGGTGAGGGAAAAAATGAAGAGTGCCCCCGGAAATATGGCTTCATACGAGGTTATCGATGAACTGGGAAAGGTATTCACGGGAAGTGAAGATACCGGCAAATCCTGTGCAAAAGAAGAAAATATCATCGAAAAGTACGATGCGGGCTTTGATCTGTGACTTATGGAGAATCGGCAATGAACGATGTCGGTGAAATATTGCTGCATACCGGCTTTATCAGGCAAAAGGGATATTGGGAGAAGAAGTTATCCCCGGGTATGGAGATGACCGAACTGCACCCGGCTTACAAAATCCCACGTCGGGATCCGGGGGGGACCGGGAATGTGGACATCCATATCCCGGGAGATATCGGCCGGCGGTTGGTGAGTTTCGGGAAAGGTTCCGACCTTTCGGTTTACATCGTTTTGCTGACGGCGTTGAAATTATTGATCTTCCGGTGTACCGGCAACAGGGACATTACCGTCGTTTCGCCGGTATATATAAAAAATATTACCGAAGAGACCATCAACGAATCGGTGTACATCCGGGATGAGGTCGACCCTGACGGCACCTTTACCGATTTGTTATTGGGGATCAGGAAATCCCTCCTGGAAGCCTACGAAAACCAGGATTATCCTTCCGATAAGTTACTCCAATACCTGTTTCACGCCGTGCCCGTCACCAACAGCGACGGCGCCGCCATTTCCAATATTACCTGCTTACTGGGAAACATCCATGATCCGCGGATGGTGGCGGATGGAAACGCCGGACTTATTTTCTCCTTTGAACGGGAGGAGGAACGTATCGGGGGGCGTATTACGTACCCGGTGGGCGTTTATGAAGAAGAATTTTTAAAACGGTTTTCCAGGTATTTTACCGTGATGCTTGAGAATTGTCTCCGGGATGTGAAGGCCCGGATAACGGATATTTCCTTTGCCTCCGGGGAAGAAACGCGCCGGTTGATTTACGAATTTAACGATACCGCCGCCGATTATCCCCGTGACAAAACCATTCATCAATTATTCGAGGAGCAAGTGGAGAGAACGCCGGACGATATTGCCGTCATCGAACACTACCGCTTATCTTACAAAGAATTAAATGAAAGGTCCAATCAACTGGCCCGGTCGTTAAGGGCAGGCGGCGTCACCCCCGACAGCGTCGTCGTCGTTATGACAACGCGTTCCACGGAAACCGTCATCGGGATGTTGGCGGTCCTTAAGGCCGGGGGTGCTTTTTTACCCCTTGACCCCCAATACCCGGGGGCAAGAAAACGGTTTATCCTGGAAGACAGTGAAGCGAAAGTGCTGCTGACACAACAGTCCGTTATGGAGAAAGACGGGGCGCTCTACGATATTATTCCATCTGAAAACCGTATATTATTGGACAACGGCGATATTTACAGCGGGGACGCATCCAACCTCGAGGGAAGCAGTCAACCCGGTGACCTGGCCTATATCATTTACACCTCCGGCACCACGGGCAGACCCAAGGGGGTGATGGTGGAGCACCGCGGGGTGGTCAATTATATCACGTGGGCCGCCAGACAATATCTGAAAGGGCGAAAATTGGATTTCCCCCTGTATACCTCCATATCTTTCGACCTGACCGTCACATCCATATTCACGCCACTTGTAACCGGCGGGGCCGTCGTTGTGTATTCCGGGGAGGATGAAGAAAGTGGACTGTCGATTGAAAAAGTAATCGATGAAAACAGGGTAGGGGTGGTAAAATTGACCCCTTCCCATTTGAAGTTGATCGGTCATAAAAAAGCCGGTACCTCCTCCCGTATCGAACGGTTTATCGTGGGCGGCGAGGATTTTAAAACCGATTTGGCAAAAAATACCCGGGAAAATTTCCCCTCCGTTGAAATATACAATGAATATGGCCCTACCGAGGCCACCGTGGGATGCATGATATACAAGTATGACCCCGCCGCGGACAACCGCCGGTCCGTGCCCATCGGGAAGCCCGCCGACAATCTCCGGGTTTACATCCTGGATGGGCAGTTAAAACCGGTGCCCCTGGGGGGAGTGGGTGAGTTGTTTATCTCCGGGGCCGGTCTTGCGCGGGGATATTTAAAACGCCCCGAGTTAACGGACCGACGGTTCCTCCCCAATCCGTTCATACCGGGTGAGCGGATGTACCGCACCGGTGACCTGGCCCGGATGCTTCTTTTTCCCGGGAACAGTATGAACGTCGAGTTCCTGGGCAGGCTCGATCAACAGGTCAAAATAAGGGGGTACCGCATAGAACCGGGGGAAATCCGGGAACGGTTGGTCGGTTTTGAAGGGGTAAAAGAGGCCGTGATCGTGGCTCGCGAGGATAAAAGGGGAGAGAAAACCCTTTGTGCCTATTTTGTCCCGGAGCATGGGGTCCGGATTGGGGCATCCGCCTTGAAAGACCATTTATCCGCAGAATTACCCGATCATATGGTACCCGTATCCTATACATCGTTGGAGAAAATCCCGTTGACCCCCAACGGGAAAGTGGATGAACGTGCGCTGCCGGAGGCGCATGTCGAAGTGGAGACCGAGTATGCCGCGCCTCGCAGTGAGTTGGAAAAGACCCTGGCCGGGATTTGGTCGGATGTGTTGAACCTGGACGACGGTGTGCGGCAGGGGACATCGAAGCGGACGCGCACGGACGTGGGAATCGACGATAATTTCTTCCAGTTGGGCGGTCATTCGTTAAAGGCCACGCTGCTGGTATCCCGGATACATAAAATCCTGGGGGCCAGGGTCCCTTTGACCGAAATATTCAAAACGCCCACCATCCGGGGATTGGCCGCCGTTGTCGAATCCGCTGCAAAAGATAAATATATTTCCATCGAGAAGGTCGAAGAGAAAGATTTTTACCCGCTGTCCTCCGCCCAGAAGCGTTTGTTCTTGCTTCACCGGATGGACCCCGGCGGTACTGTTTACAACATCCCCCTGGTGATGCGGCTGGAAGGTAAGTTGGACCGGGAAAAATTGAAAACGGTCTTTAACCGGTTGATCCGGAGGCATGAGACCTTGCGGACATCGTTCCGGGTGGTGGACGATGAGCCGGTACAATTGATATCGGGGGATGTCGAGCTCGAGATCGAGATTATCGACACCCGGGGTGAAACAGATGATACCGGGGTGATCGAGCGTTTTATCCGGCCTTTTGATCTCACCTGTTCACCGCTGCTGCGCGTAGGTTTGATCGCCGGGGACGCAGGGGAACATCTCCTGGTGCTGGATATGCACCACATTGTTACCGACGGTGTATCCATGGAGATATTGGCACGGGAATTTATGACGATGTACGGGGGGGAGGCACCGCCGCCGCTTCCGCTGCAGTATAAAGATTATGCCCGGTGGCAAAACCACATCCGTCAGCGGCAAATCGTGAAAGAGCAGGAAGCCTATTGGACCGGTGTCCTGTCCGGCGAACTCCCGGTGCTGATGCTTCCCCTCGACTTCCCCCGGCCCGATGTGCAGCGATTTGAAGGGGCCTCACTGGGGTTTGAATTGAGTCAAACAGAGACGCGGGAGTTAAAAGAACTGGCCCGGCGGGAAGATGCCACTTTATTTATGACCCTTCTTGCCGTATTTACCTTGTGGCTTTCCCGGCTGTCCGGGCAGGACGATATAATTGTGGGGTCACCCATTGCGGCCCGGCGACATGCCGACCTCGCCCCCATTGTCGGCATGTTTGTAAATACCCTGGCCCTTCGCAATTATCCATACGGCGATAAATCCTTCCGGCGGTTTTTAGCGGAAGTAAAAGAGCGGACATTGGCGGCCTATGAGAACCAGGAGTATCCTTTCGAGGAGTTGGTGGACGTGTTGAAGGTCCCCAGGGATGCCGGACGAAATCCCTTGTTCGATGCCGCTTTTGTGCTGCAGAATATGGATAGTCCTACCATAACCATACCCGGGATGACATTGTCGCCCTATCCTCATGATACCCGGATATCCCGGTTCGATTTGACCTTGAACTGCGAAGAAGCCGGGGGAAAAATTTCCGGCACCATCGAATACTGTACCGCCCTGTTTACCCGGGACACCATGGAGCGTTTTTTTGTTTTCTTCCGGCGAATCGGGCGTATTGCCGCCCTGGAACCCGGGATCAAATTGTCGGGAATCGAGATCATCTCCGATGAAGAGAAAAAAACCGTGTTGGAGGTATTTAACGATACCGGGACCGGGTATCCCGCCCATAAAACCATCCACGGATTATTCGAGGAGCAGGCCGAAAAGACCCCGGATAAAATTGCCGTTGTCTACGAGACCGATGCCCTCACCTACAACGAATTGGACCGGCGCAGTGGAAATCTTGCCGCGCGGTTACGGCAGGAGGGCGTCGATTCGGATGTCCCCGTGGGACTGACGGTTGAGCACTCGTTGGAAATGGTGGTGGGTATTATCGGCATTTTGAAAGCCGGGGGCGCTTATCTCCCCATTAATCCCGATTTCCCGGAAGAGCGAAAACGTTACATGCTGGAGGACAGTAAAGCAGGGGTCTTGTTGAGTGAGTTGAGTGAGTTGAGTGAGTTGAGTGGAAATGTTGAAGCGATTCAACCCACTCCTCCTACTCCTCTTACTCATCCCACTCATCTATGTTACATCATGTACACGTCCGGTTCCACCGGTATTCCCCGGGGAGTCATGGTGAATCACCGGAATGTGGTGCGGTTGGTAAAAAATACAAATTTCGTGGAATTTCGGTTCGATGACCGCATATTGCAAACCGGTGCATTGGAGTTCGATGCGTCCACCTTTGAGATTTGGGGTTCTTTGTTGAACGGCCTGACCCTTTGTCTCGTGGAAAAGAGAAGAATTCTTAACCCGCGATTGTTGAAAATCGTAATGTACCGGTATGACATTACCACCATCTGGATGACCTCACCGTTATTCAATCAAATGGTGGATGCCGATGTCGAGATTTTTGGTGGATTGACCAATCTCCTCGTGGGGGGCGATATCCTGTCGCCGACTCATATCAACCGGTTGAAGGGGCAATATCCCCGTGTGAATATCATTAACGGGTACGGTCCCACCGAGAACACCACCTTTTCCGCCACATTTCGTATCGACAGGGAGTATGAGGGGAGTATTCCCATCGGCGGACCCATTGCCCATTCCACCGTTTTTATCGTCGACCGGTACGGCAATCTCCAGCCCCCGAAGGTACCTGGCGAATTGATCGTCGGCGG
>Ga0210082_1000142_pt1 | contig 15651 bp, 10 predicted proteins | sample White_ThreeSqA_D_2_FD_185592 | JGI IMG/M metagenome (GOLD analysis project Ga0210082, IMG submission 185592) | Wetland microbial communities from the San Francisco Bay, California, USA, that impact long-term carbon sequestration -... | ecosystem: Environmental > Aquatic > Marine > Wetlands ... | reverse complement strand
CACGAAGATAAAATAAAGAAAAAGCAGGTAATTAAAGTCTTTTCTTATCTTTCCCTTCGTGCTCTTCGTGTTCTTCGTGGTAAAATTAGAATTACTGAAGGTGCAATTGAGCCTTTGACTTTTTTGGCCGAAAAGAGTATCATTGGACTTCAGGAGAAAGTTGTTATGTTGAATGTAACGGATTATCGAAAAATCGTTTTTTTTACCGGCGCCGGCATGTCCGCTGAAAGCGGTGTTCCCACTTATCGCGGCCGCGGCGGCGTCTGGAATAAATATAACTGGGAAGAATACGCCTGCCAGGACGCTTTCGACCGCGAACCCGAAAAAGTCCTGGAATTTCATGAACTCCGGCGAAACGCCGTGCTTAAATGCCACCCCCATGAGGGACACGCCGTCATCGCGGCCCTGGAAAAGCAACACCCGCAAGTCATTATCGTCACTCAAAATATCGACGGTATGCACCAACGCGCCGGAAGCAAAACGGTGATCGAACTGCACGGCAGCCTCTGGCGTATGCGCTGCCCGAAACACGGAACGTTTGAAGATATCGGTGAAACGTATAAATCCAAAACATGCGAAAAATGCGACCGCCGCCTCCGCCCGGATATCGTCTGGTTCGGCGATATGCTGAAACAAGATGTAATGCACGCGGCCATGGCTGCCATCGGTACCTGTGACCTCTTCATCGGTATCGGTACCTCCGGCGTGGTCTATCCCGCCGCCGGTTTCCCTCAAATCGCCAGAGATAACGGCGCCTATTGTATCGAGATCAACCCCGAGGCTTCCCCGATGTCCGATATCTACGACCGAAACATCCGCGAAACCGCAAGCACCGCTTTGGCCGGTCTTTTTGCCTCCGGCGGCCAGAAACCTTTTTGAAAAAAGGTTTCTGGACTTCCAAAAACTTTTGTTAGTACCGCTTCATTAATACCATGGATTTGTAGTCCTTTTGGAAACCGAATTCTTTCATTACATGTTTATACGGACTTTCCGATACCGGCTCGCCGTTTACTGTCTCCACACTAACATACTTTAGCGGTTGGAACTCCCTTCCTACCAATATTTTGAAAAATTCCAGGTAATCCGGGATACGCGGATGGTCCGCTCCGACATGAAAGATCAATTCCTTGCCGTTCTTTTTCGATACCAAAACCACCTTTTGCCCATGAAATACTAGATGCGTGGTCGCCAACCGGTGAGGAAACATCGGCCGTAACTCATCCAACCCGATACCGCAAGGCGACGCCGGGTCAGCCGCATTCATCCAATAAACCGCATCCCCCGGTAAACCACCGGTCAAAATTCCCAACGCCCCGGGCGTACAAAACTGCAATCCCGGTACTCCCTTGAAAAAAAGCCCCGATACGATCTCACCCGATAACTCCATCAACCGCAAAACAGGAAATACCTTACTCCACCGCATCGACGGCAGCTCGTTCCATAACAATTCACGGAACAACACGCCATGGCGCATAAAAAGCAAACGAATACGGTCCTTTACCAACTCCTGCCGGTCCAGCGCGTCCATCGACCCCTCGTCCAACGGACTCAACGCATACCAATTCCCCGTAAACGCCCGTGTGTTCCGCCACCGGCTGAAACCCATCCGGCGCCGGTGCCCAAGTCCGTAATGGTGCCGCCGCTCATCGTCCTCCCCCGGCAACGATTCGGGCTTGAAACGGGTCATTACACCACTGCGGACGGTTTTATAATTGTCGTTGGTAATACGGCCCCCCCAGGCCAACTCCCAGAGCGATCCCGTCAACTCCCGCGAAGAAAATGCCGATGATTCCGTCAACTCCGATAACCCGAATTTCCCCCGGGTATCGAGGAACATCGCTTCCAGTGCCGCCGCCGGTTCCGTCTTCTCTTTTTCCTCCCCATCGGAGAACAACTCGTAATCCGAATCGAAACAGAAAGAGGTACGTTCACTCCCACAACCGAACCATACCACCCCGTGGTCCCGCATGACCGAATCCAACCAGGAGGTGTAGTAAGGCGACAATCGCGCCGGGAGAAAATCGGTCTCCCATAACCCCACCCGCGCCGGAAAACCGAATAAATGCTCCAGACCTTCCTGCAAATCTTCAACACCGTCTCCCGGTGCCGTCAATCCCTGGTAAGACGCCATAAAGAGCGGCAGCGTTTCGATTCCCAACGGCTCCATCACCGGCCGGGCTTTGGCACGGCGCATTCGTAAAAGGATCTCGAGGTTCTCACTGTCGCATATCTCTTCCACCGGCGGTTCCGAATCACGGAACTCATCCACGATGATGCGACCGTCCTCCATTAAGGTTTCCAACGCCGCTATCAGGCGCTCTCCCGGTACTCCCAGGGCATCCTGCAAGAATTCCCGGGGAACCGGTCCGTAAAAACGCAGCCATTCCCCCAGGAACGCCGCAAACGCCTCATCCGCGTCGTCGTCGAATATACCTGTTATGGAAAGCATCTCCGCTGTTCGACGGGCATCTTCCGCCGCCGCTTCGATACCCAGCGCATGATAGACCCTCGGCAAATTCTCCAGGGCCCCTACACCCCCACAAAACTTTTGTTTAGTTATGAAATAGAGACGATCCGCAATCGGACCGATTAGTGATTCCACATCGACTCCATGATCGCGCTCAATGGCTGCTAATAATTCTTTCCATTCTTCAGTCGGGATATAAAGCCGCTCCCGCACCCACTGCAAAAGCTCGTCGGCCGTGTCCGGGGAATAACCGGACGCCGTACGGTGCAATTTCTGTTGAAACGACCGGAGCATTTCTTCCGGGAACCGGGGACGCAAATGAGACGAATACATCACCTCTTTCAAAAGCGAGTCGCTCAGATTCGTTCGCAGCTTTGACCGGGGACTGTCGTCCTCGTACATGTATTGGCTCGTCTGTTTCCATATGATACCGTCGGAAAACGGCGACGGCTTTTGGGTGACCGTTTCCGTGATCCGAATCTCACCGGTGTCGATCTCCTCCAATAACCGGAGAAGCGTCTCGATCTCGAAATCGTGGTTCAGACAACCCCGCCACGTCTCCAAAAGAATGGGGAAATCATCGTATTGAGAAACCGCCTCCAACAGTTTCTTCGAGCGCAACCGGTTGAGCCACAACGGCATGCGATTGTTAAAGCCCCGGCGGGGCAAAAGCAGTGCCCGCTGCGCATTCTCCCGGAACCGCGCGCCGAAATAGCCCGTACTCTCCAGCTTCGCCCGCAGCAGTTGACGAATGCGCCCCGTCTTTACCAGGGAAAGGATTTCCGAAACCCCGAAAGAGTGGGGCAGGTTCAGCATGATGCAGTCGTTGTTGACGAAGACATCCAGCGGGTAATCGTATTTCTCTTCCCATGCCGCAGACAGCGCAAAGGCCAGCGGACGGTTCACGTGCCCGCCCCACAACGTGTGAAGCACGGTCTGTTTCGAATCGTTCACGTTGGCCGGGTCACGGAAATGCTCGACCAATAGATGATGACGATGGGGCAGGGGGGCATCGGTCTCGAATTTCTGACGCCTTAGAAAGTCCACCAGTTCATTGGCCGCGAGTTCGCTCATATGGTGCTTCTCATGAAGTTTCCGTTGATAGGTGGCTAAATCCTTACCTTCCAATGCGTTATCGGCTTCTTCCAGGAAATCGCCGATCTTCTGCGAGAGATGGTAGGAGCGGTTCATCTCTTCCGCGCGCCAGAAAGGGACCAGGGAATTACTCTTCGTCACCTGGGAGACTTCCACGTCGTTGTGCGTGATGCGTTGAATGCGCCATACCTGGTTTCCCAGGGGAAAAGCGTCGCCCAGGGAACGTTCCCACACGAACTCTTCGTCCAACTCGCCGATCTTTGCTTTCGATTCCGCCACCCGGAGGTTGAAATACCCGCGGTCCGGGATGACGCCGCCCGAGAGGAAGAGCAGCATCGAGGCATTGTCGCGGGCTTTGGCCGTATTCTTGACCCGGTCGATCGCCAGGCGGGGTTTCAACTCCCGGATACGGGCCGCCGCATAACGCCCCGCCAGCATTTCCATCACCAGGTCGAACTCTTTCCGGCTCAGGCGGTGGAAGGGATAACCGGCGCGGATTTCCGCGTAAAGCTCGTCGATATTTTTGCTATCGAGCAGTGTCATCGAGAGCAGTACCTGGGCCAGCACATCCAGGGGATTTTCAAGCGGCGTGATGGTTTCGATGGATTCGGTGTCGATATTGGCAGCGATTACCGCCGCTTCCACCAGGTTGCGCGTGTGGATGGGGTAGAACACACCGTGAGAGACCTGGCCCACGCCGTGCCCCGACCGGCCGATGCGTTGAATCGTGGATGCGATGGAAAAAGGGGCCTGGATCAAAACCACTTCGTCCACCGACCCGATATCGATACCCAGTTCCAGGGAACTGGTGGCGATAATCGCGGACAGTTCGCCGTCTTTAAAGCGTTTTTCCACCACCGAGCGGATTTCTTTTGCCAGGGAACCGTGGTGGGAGTAGACCCGTTCCCCTTCCGTTTCGTTGATAAAGCGGGTGATTTTTTCCACCATGCGGCGGCTGTTGGCGAAGAAGAGGGAGGAGCGGTTTTTTTTTATTTCTTCGCGGAAGGATGCCGTGAGCCCCGCCCACCAGACTTCAGAGTGGGGCTGACCGCCTTTTGTATTGGGAAAATTCACCTCGATCTTGTATTTCTTTTGAATAGTCGATTCGACGATGGTGACCGGGCGTTTTTCGTATTCGTAAGCGTCGGTGCCCCGGGTTTCTTTCATCGTATACCCGCCGATGAACTCCGCCACCTTTTGCAGCGGTTTCACCGTGGCCGAGAGGGCGATGCGTTGGAATTCGCCGTTGAGGAGGACCAGTCGGTCCACCGCCGTGATGAGGTAGGTCCCGCGTTTCGTTGGCGCCACGGCGTGGATTTCGTCCAGTATCACCGTGGAGATGCCGGATAACAGCCGCCGGCCGCTTTTGGAGGAGAGTAATACGTTCAGGCTTTCCGGGGTGGTGATGAAGATTTCCGGCGGTTTGCGGAGCATTTGACGGCGTTCCGAGGGTTCCGTATCGCCGCTGCGCACCGCCGTACGAATGATGGGGAAGGAATGCCCGGCATTTTCAAAGTATTCGCGGAGTTCTTCCAGGGGTTTTTCGAGGTTACGCCGGATATCGTTGTTCAGGGCTTTGAGTGGGGAGATATAGAGGACACGGAGGGTCTCTTTCGGTTCTTTACTCGTGAGGAAGTGGTCGATTGCCCATAAAAAGGCGGTCAACGTTTTCCCGCTTCCCGTGGGTGCCGTGACCAGGGTATGGTTTCCTTTTGCGATTTCCGGCCATGCCCGTTCCTGGATATCCGTGGGCGTCCCCACCCGTTCCCTGAACCACTGCCCGATCAACGGATGAAAAAGCGCTAACGCATCGCTTGTTTTTTTATTCATCGGTATTTTATTGTTTTTACCCGGGGCGATGATTTTCCCAATACTCTCTCGGCGTTACAATTTTTACCTCTTCAAATTTGTCAATTATAAAATCCAGGGTGTTACCCGTTATTAGGAATTCTGCATTCGAGAAAACAGCGAGTTCCAGGAATCTGTTGTCCGGTTTGTCTTTGACGGCATCAATTTCCAAATTCGGCTGAAAGTACAGGGCCAGATCATCGATTTTGCCCAGGACGATCTCCGCATTTGTTTTAAATGAAGGGTATTTTGAGAATTTTTCCCTCTTCAGGACTTCGACATATTCTTCCCAGACCGCTTTTGATAGGCATAGGGATACTTTATGAGCCAAAACCAGTTCATTAATTACTTGTGATGGATACCCTTCGGTAATGAGTGAGGAGACAAGGATATTCGTGTCAATGACAATTCTTTGCATTGTTTCTTACGGCCTGGATTTCAGCATCTATCTCTTCCATTGTCATCTCTGACAAACCGGTATCTTTTGCAATCTGATGACATTTTTCCAATGCCGCCCTGGCATACTCGATGCTGATTTTTTCCCTCAGTTCGGAAAAGGAGATTTTATTATTTTTAAAACCCAGCCTTGCATAATCAGATTCATCGATGGATACGGTCAATGTTCTCATCATTTCCTCCAAATGTATTATGCCGCAAAAGAAGGAAAAAATCAACTCCCCCATAAATTTTTATACCCGTTTCCCATTCCTTTGAAAACCGTCTGAACCAGGATTCGCAAGATTGTGCAAATCCTGGTTCGGACCCTATTTATTTTACTTTATGTACCCAGTTGTATTTGTCTTCCAACTCGCCGTACTGGATACCGGTGAGGGTGTCGAAGAATTTTTGCGACCAGCGGCCGGTTTCATTATTATTGACCGTGTACTCTTTATCTTTGTAACTGATAATTCCCACCGGGCTGATGACCGCGGCCGTGCCGGCGCCGAAAACTTCTTTCACTTTACCCGATTCGATGCCTTCCAGTACTTCATCGATGGTAATCGCCCGTTCCACCGGTTCGATACCCAGGTCCGGCGCCAGTTGGAGGAGGGATTTCCGGGTAATGCCGGGCAGGATGGTGCCGGTGAGCGCGGGGGTAACCAGTTTATCCTCGAAGACAAAGAAAATATTCATGGCACCGACTTCTTCCACGAACCGGTGTTCCTTCGAGTCGAGCCACAGGACCTGGTTGTACCCTTTTTTCATTGCGATACCCGTGGCCGCGAGGCTTCCGCCGTAGTTACCGCCGGCTTTTGCCGCGCCGGTCCCGCCTTCCGCCGCGCGGGAGTAATCCGTACTGACCCAGAGACTGCAGGGTTTGAAACCCGAAGCGTAATACGCACCCACCGGGGCTAAAATAATAAAGAAAATATATTCGCTCGACGGTTTCACACCCAGCGCCGCTTCCGAAGCGATACCCGTGGGCCGGATATATAAAGACGTTCCCTTTACCGTGGGTATCCAACGTTCATCGATCTTCAACAGTTCCTCTTCGATATGGATGAAGTCCTCCACCGGGATTTCCGGCATGGACATGCGTCTCATGGAATCGTTAAAGCGTCTGGCATTTTCATCGGGCCTGAAGAGTAAGATTTCGTTTTGTTTCGATTTATATGCTTTCTGTCCTTCGAAGATTTCCTGCCCGTAGTGGAAGACCGCGGCGGCGGGGTCCATCATGAGGGGTTGATAGGGTTTGATTTCCGGTGAGTGCCAGCCTTTTCCTTCGGTATAGTTCATGGTGAACATGTGATCGGTGAAAGTTTTACCGAATTTTAATTTTGATGCATCCTCGTACAGCGGTTTTAATTTGTCCCGGGGGAGCAGTGTTTTTTTTATATCCATTAGGTTTCCTCCTTTAAAATAGGTGCTTTTGTTCTGGCACCGGGGCCAAAAACTCAATACCATATGATAAAGGTTTGAGAAGATGAAGTCAAATATTTTGGGGATTTTTTAAAAAAAAATTTGCTTTCCACTTCAAAATATGGTATTAATATACATCACAAACCAAAATGGGGCTGTAGCGCAGCTGGGAGCGCGTCTGAATGGCATTCAGAAGGTCGTGGGTTCGATCCCCATCAGCTCCATTTTTTTATTTTCCCCATTTTATTGGTTGACTTTTTTTTTCGGTTTCATTAAGATTAGGGCTTACGAGGAATTTCGGCAATGACAGCCCGGGTTAATATCGGTGTGAAGGAAGATAAGGAAGATAAATAAGAACGGTTGAACGTCGGATCCCGGCGCCGCGATCGACGACATTGACCATCGAGTGTGGAATGATAATATGTTAAGAACAATCAAAAGAAATCGTTTTTTTTCACCGGTTCCGCTTTTGTTTTTGCTTGTGTTGAATTTTTCACTGTTTTTGCTTCCGCAGCAGTATACTGTCCCGGACCTTGAAAAGATCGTTGTCCAACTCGGGAAACTGGATTTTGCAGCGGGTGTTCCTATAAAACACCTGGACAAGAAACAGTTGAAAGCCTATATCGGTGCGAAGGTCGAAGAAGAATACCCGGATAGATTGTCCGAAAAAGAGGGTGTCTTTCTTTACCTGATGGGGTTCAGCAGCCGAAGGCTCGATCCCAAGGGAATACGGAAAAAAATACTTGTCAACAATGCCCGCGCATTGTATGACCGCAGGACCAAAGAACTCCTGGCCGTAAACGAGTACCGGTCCGTGGATATGATGAACGGGATGGTCCTGCTCCATGAATTGAGGCTTGCCGTCCAGGACGGGCACTTTGATTTCGGGAAAGCGTTGGGGAACCTCTCGGCGTTCGACGACCGGAAATTGGCTTTACTTTCCGTCGTCATCGGGGATGCGGCATTTATTTCCGTTCAGTTCAGCGGGTTTAATGCCGGTTTGATGAGTTCTACTTTTGATTCCGATCCCCTGATCTCCTTTTCCCCCATCGGGAACACCGCCCAATTGTACAAGGCGCCGGAGGTGGTGAAACAGCAATTGATTATGCCTTATATTTACGGTTTACGGTTCGTAACCACGGCGTTTCAAAAAAAGAAATGGAAGGCCCTGAACCGTATTTTAACGTCACCCCCCGAGTCTACCGAACAGGTGCTCCATCCGGACAAGTATTTTAAGCGGGATGCGCCCGTCGAGGTAACCGTGGAGTACAAACCCGACGGATACCCGGTATATCATTCCGGTGTGATCGGGGAACATTATTTGAATATCCTGCTGATGGATAAAAAACAAAGCGGGTATGTCGACCGGGCAGCGGGATGGGGGGGGGATACGTTTATTATCTATGGAAACGGGGCCTCTTATTTTTTGATATGGAAATCCAAATGGGATAAACCGAAATTTTGTTCCGGTTATTTCTTTGATTTTAAGCGATTTATCGAAAGGCGGTTTCTTATCAATTTTAAAGAGGGCGATTCCCAGGGGAGTCCTTTTTTCGCCGGGCATACCCGGGACGGCTATTTTTTCCTGAGAAAAGTGAGAAATGAAATGCTCTATGTGAGATCCAACGACAGGAAGCAAATGAACAAATACATTTATGGAGGAATCTATGATTAAAGCGACACAGATCAGGAAAGGGAATATCATTCTCTTAAATGACAAACTATACCGAGTCGAAGAAATGGACCATGTGACGCCCGGTAAAGGCCAGGCGGTTGTGCAGACCAAGATCCGGGATTTGAACGACATGACCATACGGAATTACCGGTTCCGTTCGTCTGAAAGCGTTGAACGGGTGGTACTGGAGAATAAAGAGATCTCTTTTTCTTACCAGGATGGCGATAATTATATTTTCATGGACAACGAGACCTATGATCAGATCAGTCTCAGTGAGGAATTTGTCGGCGACGCCGCTAAATACTTGAAAGATGGTGAAAATTATGTACTGGAATCTTTCCAGGGTTCGCCCATGAATATAACCCCGCCCATGACCATGGAGTTCGAGGTCGTGGAGACCGAGATCAGTATAAAGGGTGCCACGGTCCAGGCGTCTTATAAGCCCGCAAAACTGGACAACGGCATGGAAGTCATGGTGCCGTCCTTTATCGAAACGGGAAATGTCCTTAAAATAGACACCCGCGACGGGACCTATATCGAACGGGTAAAAAAATAGAAGAAGTGCATGAGGTGAGCTAAAGTGCCGAACTGCCTAAAGTTTTGGAGCGCTTACAAAACGGCGCGCGATCTATAAAACGTTAGGAGAATATGATGAAAAATGTATTGGCCGTTATTTTAGGAGGAGGGCAGGGAACACGGCTCTATCCCCTTACGAAATTCAGGGCGAAGCCGGCCGTACCCGTGGGCGGGAATTTCCGGTTGATCGATATTCCCATCTCCAATTGCCTGCACTCCAATATCAGGAAAATATTTGTATTGACACAATTTAATACCGTGTCCCTTCACCGTCATATTACCGGCACGTATAAATTCGACGGTTTTTCAAAGGGATTTTTACAGATTCTGGCCGCCCAGCAAACCATTGAAAATAAAAACTGGTACCAGGGGACCGCCGATGCCGTGCGAAAAAATCTCGACTATTTCCGGCATTTGCACGCCGATTATGTGGCTATTCTTTCCGGCGACCAGTTGTACCGCATCGATCTCCGGGAATTTATCGATTACCACCGGCAGAAAGGCGCGGATATCACCATTGCTTCGAAACCTATTCCAAAAGAAGATGCCCACGGTTTCGGGATACTTAAGATAGATGAGAACCGTAAGATCGTCGATTTTGTCGAGAAACCCAAAAAGGTCGAGGATTTGGACCACCTGTATCATCCCGCTGATTATATCGGTGAAAATGTCGATAAAAACGTTATCGCTTCCATGGGGATATATATTTTCAATAAATCCGTGTTACTCGATGTGCTGCAAAGGAATGACGATGAAGATTTCGGGAAACAGGTCATCCCGGCTTCCATCAAGACCCACAAGGTTTATTCTTACATTTTCGACGGGTATTGGGAGGATATCGGGACCGTTAAATCGTTTTTCGAGGCCAATCTTGATTTTGCCAGCACGGTACCCAAATTTAATTTTTACGACGAGTACAATCCTATCTATACCCATGCGCGGTTTTTACCCGGTTCAAAGATCAGGAATTGCTGCATCGATCACGCGTTGATTTCCGACGGGTCCATATTGGAGGGCAGTAAAATATCCTATTCCATTGTGGGGCTGCGGTCTATTATTAAGGAGGGCTCCACGTTGGACCGGGTGGTGGTAATGGGTGCCGATTTTTATGGCGATGCGAAAACCGTCGATACCAGCAAAATGGGAATAGGGAAGAACTGTTTTATCAGGAACGCCATTCTCGATAAGAATGTGAAGATTGGCGATAATTGTGTTATCGATTACAGGGGAGACCCCAACGTTGTGAGAGACGGGGGGTTTTACCACATTATCGACGGTATCGTCGTCATCCCCAAAAACGGCGAAATCCCCCCGAATACCAAAATTGAATAATTAATAATTATAAATAAAAAGAGCCCACAGAACACACAGAATACACAGAAAAATAATAAGAGGGTGGCCGCGCCGCGGCCTTCTGTGTTTTCTGTGTGTTCTGTGGGCCCTCTAATTAAAGGAGATTAAAATGGAACATATTAAATATTCATCCATTGAGAATACCTACAGGGAACAATTTATCGAGTTGATAAAGGCCGAAGGTAAAGACGGGGGCGAATGGGTGGTGACGGAGAAAGTCCACGGCGGACAACTGGGATTGTTTTATGACGGTACCGAACTCAAACCCTCCACCCGTACCGCTTTTATCGAGGAAGGACAGGATTTTTTCAATTATGAGAAAGTCGTGGCCCAAAACGCCGATAAGGTAAAAGAAGTCTACAATATCCTTAAAAAGGAGAGAACCGATATAGATGTCGTCGTCGTTTACGGCGAATTATTCGGCGGCGATTATCCCCATCCCGATGTTCACAAAGTCAAAGGCGCCAAACGTCTGCAGAAGGGGGTGGCGTATCACCCGGACAACCTTTTTTATGCTTTCGATATTCGCGTGGACGGGACGTTTCTTTCCGTGGACGAGTGTGACCGTCTCTTCGAGGCGGTGGGTTTGTTTTATGCCAGGACTCTGTTAAGGGGCACGATGGAGGAATGTCTCGATCATTCCGATAAATTCCCGTCCAAAATATCCGGGTGGTTGGGACTGCCGCCCATCGAGGACAACATTGCCGAGGGAATCGTCATCAAGCCCGTGGAACCGCGGTTCTTGAACATCGGAGACCGGGTGATACTGAAATCCAAGAATGAAAAGTTCAAGGAGCGGAAAGCCGTAAAGAAGCGGCCCAAAAAGCAGCCCGTGAAAATCACTTCGGCGGGAGATAAACTGTTGGAAGAATTGCGGTCCATGGTCACGGAGAACCGTTTGCAAAATGTCCTGTCCAAACGGGACGAGATGCCTTATCCGGTGCCCAAAGATTATTTCGGGCAGGTAATGAAGGCCCTTAACGATGATGTCTGGGAGGAGTTCAACAAGGATTTCGAGCAGGCCTTTATCAATCTCGATAAGCAGGAGCAGAAGAAGATCGCCAAAATGGTAAACCAGGAAGCCTCCCAACTCGTCCGCAAAGTCGTCTTCTCTTAACCCCGCGGCGCGGGGGCCCTACTTGCAAGGTGATTTTTTTCAAGAATAGAATTCTTGCTATGTTACCTGTTTTTCCTCCGTGTTTTCGCGGGGGGAGTGTGTTCCGTGGGCAAAAAATCCGGGAAAATTTGTTTTTCTATTGACAACATAGACCTCATCCGTTAAAATACACTATTACCGCTTTTCAATTTTATGCCTATTTTTCTTCCCCTGGATACGTATTGTTTTATATAAATGCAGCGATTATAAGTAAGGATTGAATCGATGACCAAAAAAGACAGTGGAGGCGCCGGACAGCCCGTGGAAGTCATTCTTGTTTTGCCTTTGGGTTTAGAAGAAGGTCTTTTTCCCTGGGGTATCCATTCCGTTAAAGAGTACCTCAGGAATACGTGTGATTCCGTTGATTTAACCGTAAAGGTGTGGGATTTCCGCGGCGACGGGTATTATTCGGAGCTTAACAGGCGTTACGGCCGGACGTTGGGCGAACTTTTTTTATCCCTGGACAGTAACCAGGTGGATACTTTTTTCAAAATAACCGAGAATCCGTATATTTTCTTCGGTCTCGCCGCTTTTACGGGGGATGATTTTTTCAGGCTTACCGGGATTGGAAAAATGTTTCACCCGTCGTGTTCCGAAGACTTAAAGCGCCTCAAGTCCGAAGTTTCCGGTCATATTGCCGATGAAATAAACCGGCTCACCGGGAATTCTCCCGGTATAAAGCGGGTATGGGCGTTTAGCGTATATGACGACACGTTGTTTAATTCCCTGCATATCGCGAGTATGATCAAGCATAACGATCCCGGGGCACCGGTTGTTTTCGGCGGTGATTACTTTAATTTCCCCGCTGCTAAAACGACCTTTGAGGGGACAAAAGAGATTATCGACGGAATCGTTGTGGGGTACGGCGAAGAGGTGATGCGGGAACTTGTTTTCCAATTGGACGAAGGGACACCCATAAGCGGCCTTAAAATAAAAGGTTTCGTCAACCGGGCTTACATGGACATGGGGGAGGAAATAGGAGACCGGTCACATCCCCTGGAAGAGGTATATATCCCGCCTCTTTACAAGGATTTTTCCGAGAAACTGTTGGTTTCATATGTTCAGAAACCGGATGCCGGCGATACGCCGGGCGAGATACATATTTTGTCGCAGCGCGGCTGCAATTATGGAAAATGCCTGTTTTGTACGCAAATCGATAAACGGTTATTTTTCAAGATCATCGACAAAGGGATGTTTTCTCCCGTCGTGGATAAAGAGTTGTTTTTAGACATCGTCGATAAAGAGATGGCATCGGAATTGGACGGCGAGGAACAATTTTTCAAGGCCATCGACAGGAAGATGTTTTTCCAGGTTACCGTAAAGAACCTGGTGGAAGGAATACGGAAGAAGATCAGGGAGTCCGGCGATAACCGGGCATCCATAAAATTGAGTTTCGATTCCGACGAGAACGACATCGCCATGATCAGTGGATTCATTAAGTACCTCGACAACATCGATCTCGGGGATGTGCCCGTGGAGATCACCTTGTGGCTCCAGGTAAAAAGTTTCCGGTTTGAATATGCCCGGGAGATCGCTAAGGTAAAGAATAAAAACATACGCATCCTTTTCCGGTTGAATTTTGAGAGCCTGAATATCGAGACCTTGAAGAATATGAAAAAGGGGCATTTCCCGTTGAAAGCCATCGAGGCCGCGAAGATCATCCAGGATATCGGTCATTCCACCGCTTCCAATTATTTTACCCATTATCCCCTGGAAGACCGCCCCGGCATCTCCCTTGAGATCGAGTTTCTCAGGCGGACACTGCACTTGTTTCGGCCGCCCAAAGGAAGCGGTAGTTTTTTCGCGTATTCGTCAAACAACCGGGATTCCATTTACAAGGACCAGGAAAAATTCAAAGTCGAAGTGAAACGGATCCCGGGAGACAATTGGTTAAAAGATGTTTTCGGGATCGACCTGCCCTTTTCGCAGTGGTCCCATTTTTACGTGGAGAAGCCGTCGTTTAAGGTGGCGCGTTTATTGATCTGGAGTTATTACAATTCTATCCGGGCCATGGACAAGGTTTTTCATCCCCAACGGATAGCCGGGAGCAACTGGGGGATAACCGGGATGACCTTCAGCCAAAGGATGGCATATTCCAGGAGGCTCTTGAAATTCCAATTTTGGCGGCAGCTTCACAATTCGCTGCAAATGTTCCATAGAGTGAAACCCTACCGGAAGCGGACAGACCTTTTCCTATATCTCTCGAAAGTAATGGAAGCGGCAAACCGCGAAAAACAGGATGCCGAAGACACACCTGAAGGTAGATTCACAAAGCGGTCACTATTGTCGAACAGCACCAGGGGCGTCCTTCCTTCCTATTTTTACATCGCGAAGGAAGGTGAAGAAGACGAAACCGGATGGATTCTAAAAAAAGAATACAATGCCCCCGGATATAAAGAAAATTGGTCGATACCCCTTGAAAACGATGAACTCCGGCTGCTTCGATATTTTTATTTGCGCAGGAGGCGTGAAGTCGGTGTTAAATGGTTTGAAGATAATACAACGATGAAACAAAGGGAAATTACGGAAATCATTGATAAGCACCTGGCGTTGGGTTCTTTGATCGAGTTCAATCGTTCGCTCCTGTGTGTTGTAAATGATCCCGGCTATTGGGATGAAAACGGAACGGTATATCTCGAGGAGGAGAGATGAGTTATGAGGTAGAGATATTGGACTTTGCCGGGAGGATATCAAATAAGCTCCCGGCTTTTATTAACGTCCAATTAAAAGAAGGACCGGTTATCGATATCATTTCCCGGGTCATCGATAAATCGGGAAAAAGTCCCGGCGATGCGCTCATCGTGTTTGTATCGGTGGTAAAGTATCTCTGGGAAACCGTCGGTGGAATGGCATTTGCTGAAATGGAAAAAAGAGATGCATTCCTGGAATTTGTAACAGCCCAACGGGATTCCATAATCGATTCGGCCGTTCAAAAACGAATGCAGGTAAATGTGGCAAGCCGGGCATTTCCTTTGCTTGACGTAATCAATAAAAAAGCAAAAAATCTGCCGGTCGCCGTTATCGAGTTGGGGGCTTCTTACGGGTTGATCGGGTGGACACTATTGGAACCCGCCAAGATACTGGCAAAGAGAGACCTTTACTTTTCACCGGGTCAAAAAATTGCCCCAAATCCCCGTCCTATCGATCATTATCTTGGGCTCGATATCGTTATTCCCGATGTCGATTGGCTCCTGGCCTGTTTATATAATCCCACCTTTGAGACATATTTAAGGAATTTTTTAAAAGACATTCCCTATGAAACGGAAAAGTTCAACCTGATGGAAACGGATGCATTCGGATTTTCAGATTTCGAACCGGTAAAAAAACTTGCTTCGCAGCCATTTACTTTGATTGTGCTTACTTCATTTATGTTTTTTCAAATCGGAGAGGAGAAAGGGAAAGTGTTGAAAGAAGAGATAACAAAATTTACGGAGAGCTGGGGAGCGTACTGGTTAAACCAGGCCGTTACGCACCCGCCGGATAGAGAGGAACGATTTTTTGTCGAATGGAACGGGGAGAGAATTATCGAGTTGACCGACTCGATATGTTCGGATTGGAAGTGGTTAACCGGTTAACCGGTTAGAATTTATACCCCAGGCTAACCAGGAAGCTTCTTCCCAG
>Ga0210082_1000141_pt1 | contig 15668 bp, 14 predicted proteins | sample White_ThreeSqA_D_2_FD_185592 | JGI IMG/M metagenome (GOLD analysis project Ga0210082, IMG submission 185592) | Wetland microbial communities from the San Francisco Bay, California, USA, that impact long-term carbon sequestration -... | ecosystem: Environmental > Aquatic > Marine > Wetlands ... | reverse complement strand
CATAGGAAAACCCCAGGGCCGTGCAAAGCGGGTCCGGCAGCCTGCTGGCTACCTGACCCGGTACATGATGCCGGTTTGGAATTTGACAAACGTCCACGGCTCGTCCAACATGAGATACTTTACCTCGGCTTCGGCGTAAAGGTAAACCTTGTTGCCCAATTGCACCGAAAACCCGGGACCCGCGCAAACGCCGACATCCGCCATGGTGGTGTTAAAACTCAAACCCAGGGCCGTTACCCCGGCCCTGACACTGGCGTAATGCCCCCCTACTTTCAACCGGAAATCCACGGTCTCGGACAACGGGATTTTATAAACTCCATAAAGAGTCGCCCCCCAAATATGCTTAACGGTAATGTTGTCTTTCACGTAATCACTCCCGAAATAATGATCGAATATCAGACGCGCATGGACATCCCCAAACAAGCGTATCTCCACACCGGCCTCCAACAACGCACCCCGGGGATTCGATGAGGCATAACCCGTTCCCGCGATGACATAAAACCGCTTCCTGTCACCACTGCCCACAGGCGAGGCGAAAACGGAAGCGAAAACGGAGACGGAAAAAAATTGTACCATCAATAGAAACAGCATTACGGTTTTCATCATTTCTTTTTCTCCTCTATCTTTATCAGTATATCGAAGTCATCTTTCACCCATTTCAGGGCACTCTTTGTATAACTCTCATCCAATATATCCTCCTTTTCCCACTCCGCCATGAACCGGGCCAGCCGGTTCGCCAGGGGGTCCCGCATGACATCCCATATCCCGGTGACCCCGTCGTTCTTGTACAACGGCCGGGCATGCTCGTAAGCCCGTTCCACACGGGTCATCAACCGGTAAACCTCTTCCCTGTGAAGGGAAAAAGACTCGCCCGCTTTGGCCACCAATTCCAGGGCTTCCTGCTGGATGCCGACGGCATACTGGAGGCCCACGGGATCCATTTTCGGTTTGAAAATGGAACAGTTGGCCTGGAAGAAGAACAGCAAACACAATACCGGCACGAACCGCAGCATTGGTTTTCTCATTGTTCTCCTCCTTTCCCATCGATGAACTTGAACGAGGAGACCGTATTGTTACCGATCCAGGTGCCCCGCAGCCGGGAAACACTTTTTTGGAATTCCTGGTGAGTGGCCTGGAAATTCGGGGCACTGAATACTTTTATCCCGCAGTTACCGATGATCCGGATGGATGAGACCCGGTTGTTCAGGCTACCGATCCCGGCGGCATCGGCGGTGAAACGCAGGAAATCACCCCTGTAGTTTTCCAGTTCATACAGGATCACCGTACACGTTTTCGGCTGTACTTCCACTGTGCGGGTCCAGGTCACTGTTTTGAGACTGTTGACGGCCCGCAATTCGTAGAGGGTGCTTATCATGGGCGAAACCTGGAGGGAATCCACTGCTTTCACCCGGTACACCCGCCCTGTTTCCAGCGGTCTTCCCGCGATGGATTCTATTTTTTCTTTATATCGAAAGCCGTGCATATTGAGTTCGTCCTGTTCCTCGGGGACAATTCCCCTCGTCTCGGCCAAACCGGCATCCGTCCCCACGTCGTCATCCGTCGTATTTCTACCGGTATCCGGGACCGTATCCGACGGCGGTGTTTGTATCCCCACGGGCCGGGTGGTCAGGTAGACTTTTTCCGCATGATCCGTGGTCCAACTGAGTACGGAAGATTCCCCGGGGGCAATAACCGGCGAGGAGATGTGGAAACGGTGAATCCGGGGCGGTTCGGGAGGAGGAAGAGGCGCGGCTGCATCGTCGCAGCGAACGGCGATGGTAATGGTGCGGTTCCTGTCGCCGATCTTGTTCCTGGCGGTCAACACGTAGGGAGTGGAACCATCGGGGTAGACTTCTTTGGAGTAACGGGGACCGGTCCTCTCACCGTTCAGGAAAACCTGGTCCGCGGCACGGGTATTCCATCTCAAGATCACGCTGTCGCCGAGGTCCACGGTGTAGTCGCTGGCGGTGAAACTGATGATCTCGGGGTCTTCAAGTACGGTCACCTTGACGGTTTCTTCCCGTTGTTCCCCCTGGGTATTCACCGCCACGAGGGTAAAGGTGGTGGTTTCCATGGGGAAAACCTCGATGACGCCGTTTAAATCTTTTTTCTTTTCCGGCGGGGCCTCGGTTTCGGTCCCGGGGTAGTCTTTGTTAACGACGGCGCGCTCGCGGTGAATGGTTTTGGTCTCGACTCGCATGCTTTTATCGGTGGGATCGCTGAGGATATAAACGGTCTCTGTACCGGCGGTCTGCCATTCGAGGAAAGCGGATTCCCACAGGTTTATTTCCATGGGAGCGGCGGTAAATTTGAGGATGGCGGGGGGAGGGGGTTTGACGGTTACCCGCTGTTCGACACGGTTCACGATATTGCCCTCCTGGTCTTTGATGGGAACGGGTTTTCCTTCATCGTCACGGATGACCAGACGGTAGTTCCGGGTTTCGGTGGGTGTTACGGTTTTCTCGCCCTTGGGTTCCACCTCGTCTTCGCCGGAAGTGACTTTATCCGCGTCCACGGTTTTCCATTTGAGGACAACGCTGTCGGCATCCACGGTTTCCCATTTGAAAGTCACTTCTTCTCCGGCCCTGACGGTGGTGGGTTTTACCTCGAATAATGTCACCCCGGGTTCTTTTGGCGGGAAGACGATGGGGTAGCCGAAGTAGAGGACCGCGGCAAGTAACAGGACGCCCAGGACAATGCCGATGATAATAAATATCCGCCGCCAGTTGACGAGGTACGGCACCAATTGCACGGCCAGTTCGATATCTCCGTCCGTGATCCGGTACGTGGAGGTCTGGGTCCTATAGCCTTTCTTTTCTACGGTACAGGTGAGGATCTCTTCATCGATGGGAACGGATTCATCCGGGATTTCGTAACCGAACCGGCCGTCCCTGGATGGGGTATGTTCGATCAATTCGGTGTCACCCACTCTCAGGGTAACGATGGCCCCGGGGAGCAGTTCCTCGGTATAGGCATCTTCAATTCGTCCAAATACCCTCATTGGTTTCTCCTTTCTTATTAATATTTAAAAATTTGATTATTATTTGTCTGTTTATAATCTTACCCGGTAGACCCGGCACATGACGGTGGTGGTACGGGTGGATTCGTTCCTGATATGCAGGGCGTAATCCAGGCTGCCTTCGTCGTTATCGGTACTCACGATAGACCATCGGACCCGGACACCGTCCAGCGATTGGACAAAGACCAGGTACATGGGCGGGGTGACCAGCCTCGGGTATTGTTCGATGAGGATATTGGTGTCTTCCTGTTTCCTGTTCCCGGCAATCACCACCACCTTTGTATCGATCAGCTTTTCTCCCAGGTCGGAAATGGAGAGGGCTTTTCCCCGGGTGCGGGCCATTGACCCGGCTTCCGGGACTTTCGACAGGATGAGTTCATCGAGGGGTGAGAGGTCTATTATTTCCACGGCCTGAAGACCCGGTTTTGCTCCCGCGGGCACAACCGATCTCCCGGGTCCCCGGCCCCCACCCGGTACGGTCGGAACAACGGCTTTTCCCGGCTCTCCCGGGGCACCGGGATTACGGATACGGCCGGCATTCTCGGACAGGCGGACACGGCCCAATTCGATGGAGAGGTAATTGTCCGGTTTCTCACCGGTGATCTCGATTATGGTATCTTCGGTCACACAGGCATACCCGGAATACATGGGATTGGTGGTATCCTCTCTCCGGTCTCCCACATTTTCGGTGTAGCGGATAGCGATATAAATGGTGGTGGGTGGATTAAAGGATTGAAGGTCCGGGATCAGGACCTCCCTGGCTTCGGGCACGTAAAGGTCGCGGCCTTCGCCGTCTATGGCATAACCGGGGGCCACGATAATGGAAGTGCCTTTTTCCGACACCGATACCCGCATCCCTTCCAGGCAACTGAACACTACCCCGGGAGTGTGCAGGTACTTGTTGTGAAAACGCTGCTTTTCCATGTGGTATTCCTGCTCTTTTTGCCAGTCTTTGGTTTTCATGAACAGGCCTTTAAAAAAATTGATTCGTCGAAATAATCCGGCCATTGTCTTACTCCTTTCGTCTTCGTTCTTGCTTTGAAAATACCTTAGATTGGAACAGGCAAGCCTGTTCCCTACATCCTTGATTTCATCGTTTTACGGTACCTGTACGGTGAATTGTCCGGGATTGGTAACCTGTATGACGCCGGCCCACATGCACATTAATTTTGAACTGTTGTTCAGTGCCGGCATATTGCCGATCAATACCGTGGGGGCACCGGGCGCCCAGGGGGCAACGGTGTTGGGGATACAGGGCTGCGGCGTCAAAACACCCAATGCGGCGGCGGTGGCCGCGGCGACCTGGGGATTGGCCAGGGAACTGCACATGCCGAAAGGCATTATATTTGCCATGGGTTTGTTATCCATGATGTTTGCCGCGGGCTGGTTACCGGTCAATACTTTGTTGGTGGGTAACACCATCATTGTGGACGGCGCCGCGCCGAAACTGCACTGCAGCATGGCGCCGTTACATACGCACATACCCATTTTCTTCCTCCTATACGTCCTATACGGTCCTTCCTTCTTTGTTGAATTCTCTCTGGATGCCCCTCAGCAGGTCGTCGTAAACGATTACCCGGGATTTCTTTTTGATCGACATTAACGATGCGAAACGGATGGCATTCATGATGGCCCCGCCCGCCATTTCGTATTCTTCCGCGATCTCCTCCAGGCGGATGCCGCTCTCCAGTGACGATACGGGACTGAATCCCTGTTCCCAGAGTTTCAACCGTTCCTGTTTCCGGGGCATGGGAAAGTAAACGGTGGATTGGAACCGGCGGTAAAAAGCGTCATCGATATTGGATTTGTTGTTGCTGGCCAGGATCACCACGTTGGGACAGTCTTCGATGCGCTGCAGCAGGTAGGCGGTGCCCTGGTTGGCATAGCGGTCGTGGGCGTCGGAGACGGCGGTACGTTTCCCGAATACGGCGTCGGCCTCGTCGAAAAAGAGTATCCAGTTACGTATCTCCGCCTGGGTAAATATCTTTTCCAGGTTTTTCTCGGTCTCGCCGATGTATTTGGACACCAGTTGGGAGAGGTCGATACGGTAGACGGGGCGGCCGGAGATTTTACCCAGCAGCCCGGCGGTCAGGGTTTTGCCCGTGCCCGGCGGGCCGTGGAAGAGACACCGGTAGCCGGGTTTCAAGTATTTTTTGAAATGCCACTCCTCCATGAGTTCATGCTCGTGTTCCAGCCAGGCGCGGAGTTCCTCCAATTGATCGAAAGTTTGCGGCGAGAAGACGATATCGCTCCATTCCATGCCGGTATCCAGCCGTTTGGCGGGGAAATCCACGCCGGTTTCGGGGTCGCGGACATAACCCAGAACGAGCATATCGAGTACGTCCTGGTTGAGCCGCAGCGGGGTGCCTGCCACGGGTTCGCTTTTATCGCGGTAATCCAGGTCCAGGATTTTAAAGCGCTGGAATATATGCTTGTTCTCGAACAGGTGGGTATAGAGAAGCCGGAAATGGATGCTGCCGCCGCTCAGCAGGAAATAGGCGGTCTCGATGGTGGGGATGAACCCGCTGTGCCGTTTGCCCACGATACCGCCGAACTCGCTGAATCCCCGCTCGAAATTGGTGTTGGTGGTAAAAAAGATATCGAGGAACTCGGGTTTGATATCCGGGGCCAGGGCCAGCATCAGCACCAACCGCTCTTCCGGGGCCAGCCGGTAATGTCCGACCAACCTGGCATAATAACAATCGTCTTGCTTTCCCGAAAGGTCCGGGGGGGAGATGGACAACGGGTCCCCGGCGTCTTCTTTCGCTTCCCGGAAATAGTGTTGGATACGGGCATCCAGGACCCGGTGAAACCAGTTCATTTCTTTTTCCAGTATCACGCTTGACGTTTCGGTGGGTTTCATTTGTTTACTGTTTCTCGACCTTGAGATTAGCCGCTAAGGCACGAAGACACGAAGGATAAATTTATAGGGTCCCCGCGCCGCGGGGCTTTTAGAAATAAAGGAACAGGCAAGCCTGTTCCCTACAATCTAAACCGCTTTGGCTCCGAGGGAGTCCGCCTCTTTTTCAAGGGCCGGGCTGTCGTTGAGGGGTAAACCGCCGACCTCGCCGGTGGGCTGCACCCGCCCCTCCATCTGCTGCGCCACGTGCGTCAATTCATGACCCAGTAACTTCTTACCCTCGGATGTGCCCGGGTTGTAATGACCGGGGGCGATATGGATATCCGTCCCCTGGGTATAGGCCAATGCACCGACCTCGGTGGCCTTCCCGGAATTAGGGTGAACATTGACACCGGATAAACCGGTGTTTAATGCTCCCTCCATTTTGGTCTGCACACTCTCAGGTACACCGGACGCACCACCCGCACCGGCGGAACCGGGCCCCGGGATCTCCTGCACCGGGAACTTACCCTGCAGCAGTTCCTCATCCTCCTGCCGCTGCGCGGGGAACTTTCCCTGCAGGAGTTCCTCGTCCTCCTGCCGCTGTACGGGAGACTTACCGTTTTTTCCTCTCTTCCTTACTTGAGAGACATAACTCGCCGCGGCGGACGACATCTGCTCGTTACTACCTGGTTTGGAATGTATATACATTGTTTTTCTCCTTCCCCGCGGCGCGGGGACCCTCCTTGCACGGCCCCGGGGTTTTCCCACGTTACGACATCATCTCAAACCCCAGGGATCTTTTATTCCCTCGTTCCTCGTCTTTCTTTCTGTGATACTGTCGGTGAAGTTCTTGTTTTTTTGCGAAGAATATTTTGAAAGATTCTGTTTGAGATTGTGATGATGTAGATTTTGGGTTGGGGGCGCCGCCCCCTCTGTGTGTTCCGTTTGATCGCCGTGACGTGGGCTCAATTTATTTTCATTTTTTAACAGATATTTTTTCCATTTTAAATATATACATGTATTTGCGATACCCATTTTCCTTCTTTAACGTGAAGCGTGGAAATACCCGCATTGGGCAGGTGAGGGATTAACGGGGTTCCGTTGTTTCCCTCTTCGATCAACTCGATGGACTGATGCGCCCTCTCCGAAAGCGGAACAGGCACGCTGGAAACAAACTCCACTCCCCTGCCCTCCTCATCCACCCGGACCCGCTCGAAGGAAACCCCCGGCAATGATTTTTCATTGGTGTTCCTGATACCCAGGTTTTCCAATTTCCTGCCGTTTGCACGGGCGGTCACATAATAGTGCCAGGGCACCTTCCTGGCCGCGATTCGAATATCGAAAGCCCGGACCGCGGTTTCCTCCGTCCAATTCGCCTCGATGCCGACGATAAACGCGGGTTTTGTGTTATTCAAACCGTCGTCGGCATAAAAAGAAGCGGCAGCGGTCCCGTTTTTCTCCAGGCGATACAATCCCCCACCCCTGCCACTCACATCCGCATAAAGGGCAAAACCTTCGGCGCCGTCTTTTGCCTGCTGCTCTTTCACCACCACACCGCTCCCGTCCAACAGCTTAAACGTATCCCCCGTTGCCGCGTCATCCGGCTGGATAAGAAACTGCTTCGGTTTCAAGAGGACGGGCAGGGCTTCGGTTTGTTTATCCCCGGCCCGTTCGGACAGGGTCAACCGTTTCTCTTTATTTTCTTCGTCACCATTGGTCAATACGTTGGAGACATAGTAAACGCTGCCCCGGCGGTAATCGATCTCCAGGTTGGAGTAATTCCCCATCCGGGGGTCCGATGAAAACGCGGCGATATCGAAAAAACACGGTCCACCGGCACCGTTTTGATCTTTCTTTACCTTGCCGGTGTCCTGGAAAATGTGAAAACCGTTGGGCATGGGGTAAAAGAATTGTCCGCCTCGGCGCATCCGGTCACGGCAGTCGCCGGTGGGTTCAAACCGCATGGGCGGACACCTGTGATCGGCGAAATAGCCGTGTTCGACGTTAACGGATATCCATTTTTGAAAGCTCATTTTTTCTCCGTTAATTCGAGGTCTTTCTCCAGTACCGGACCGCCGGCGCCCACGCCGTGTTTCTCCTGGACCATGAGCGCCCTGAGCCGGTACAACACCGAAGGCCGGTACATACCGCCCAGCATACTCCACAGGTTGTTCTGCTCTTCCATGTTCATGTTGAACAGGTCCACGGAGAGTTTCCCCACGGCGGGATCCAGCATGGGGGTATTGGCGGCGGTAAAGGTATTCTTTGCCTGGAAAAACTCGATCACCCGTGAAATGCGTTTCAACGCTTCCTTGTAGTTCTTCTCCTGGCCGTCGCTGCTGGCGGCGGAAAAAAGAATATAGAGGTTCAATTTCACGGGAGGGCCGTAATACCTGGGGCCGTCGGCGGTATATTCGATGTCGCCGCCGTTGGACATGTTTATTTTATCCTCTTCGATCTTTACCAACGACATACAAATGGTATTCTCGGTTACGGACGATTTCCCATCCTGGTCGATTACCGGCACCAGGTGGATATATTGCTCCCGGCTGTCTTTCATCTTTAGTTTCATAAAGGTATCGATTTCTTCTTTGATCACATCCAGGACATTATCGATCATCGGGTTCTCCTTCTCCTTCTTCCTCTTCATCATCATCGTATCCGACGACATTGAAAAAGCAAAAGGTATGTGCGGGTTTTTCGCGGTCGATCAGGGCGCGAATGGCGACGATTTTATGTTTCAGGTCCGGTCCGGTCTCGTCCGGTCCCGGTTTCCACGTGACCGTGAAGCAGTGATTGATATTATATTGGTCATCGATGCGGGTATCCACATCGATGGTATTGCGTAAATCGATCCGCATGCCTTCGGGCCAGGTCCATTCCTCGATCTCCACTTCGATCTCGAAGAAAAGGGCCAGCATATATTTCAGTCCCGTGATCGTGCCGCGATACTTATGAATATCCGCGGCAATGCCCAGGGCATACCGTTTTTTCTGTTCGGTCCAGCTTTGTTCGGGGACCAGCGCCACCCATGAACCCAGCCAGGTGACAAAATCCGGCTCGTCGCCGGTTAAACCGGCGGGTGCACGCCGGATATCGAAATACGTATCGATATCATCGATAATCGTCGAGATGGAATTGAAATTATCTTCCATGAGCAGCAGGAGTGCCCACAGGGGGCTGAGTTTCTTTTCCGCATCTTTATGGAAGATACCGGGAAGGTAGGCGGCCAGTTTGGGTTCCCGTTCATATATTTTCCTGGCATGGTCCATCGCCTGTGCGATAGGTGAAAAAAAAGGAAAAAATGTATCCGTCATCTAATCATGCTCCGCTTACCTGTCACCTTCATTCTTCGGCACCGGTCAGTTGGCGGGTTAGCCCGGAGATCATTTTCTTGATCTCTTCCGGTTTGGAGTCGGGCTGAACCAGGTCCTGGATTTTTATCAGGTCGGAAGCCAGTTGAAACCGGTTTTTTGCATCATCTTCGGCAATCCGGGCTTTTAATTGCCCCTCCCTGGCTTCTTTGGCCGAAGCGGCATCCCCTTTGAAAAGGGAACCCACTGTTTCAACCAGTCGGCTGAGCACCTGGTAAACCATGTTTGCGGAAAACCCTCCCAACATTGCCAACAAAGGTTTGCCGAAATCGGCCTCCATATACTGTTCAATAGGGATAAGCGACGCCAGGATCATACCTGCGATAATGCCGAGGATAAAGCGTATCCAATAGGAGGATTCATACTTGGGATCAAAGGTCCCTCGTACGATATACCGGTTGGCATTGAACAGCGCGGTAAAGGAAGCGCCTAACGCCGCGGCGCATAACAGGAAAAGCTCTTTTGTAAGTAAATCCAGCCCCCGGTGTTTAAACATATCCCACGCGTTCGGATCATCGTTTATGAAGGGTGATAGACTGATGAGAATAAAAAGTCCCAGCGCTGTGATCGAAGCCAGGACCATTCGGCGTATAAACGGTACGGGTCCGAGGAACTTGAAATATACTTTTTTCTTTCCTTCGGTGTCCAATAATAGGATGGTTCGTGGTTTGGCGGGTTCGATGATGCGTGACAGGCGCGCATGAACGGTGTTTAATTGCTGCATACCCGGCATTTCCTTTTCTTTGACCTCGCCGGGTTTGCCGGATGTGATGGTTTCCAGTACTTCCACCACGTTTGCCGGTACGTTCAAACCGGACGCATAGGCATGTTTTGCCATTGCAATGCACTCTTGCACCATTTGCTCGAAGAGCGGTAGATCGGTTGTTTGCATTTCATTGGATTGTTTCATACGTTACCTCCTCTTTTCATTATCCCCGGGTTTTCATACATGTAGGTGAGGACCTTCTCTATATCCAGACCACCGGGATTGACAGATTCAAGCACTTTTTCAACACTTTCCCGGGACGAGATGTCCACATCCCACGTAATGTTATGGAAACTCAACTCCATCTGTCGAATGTGCTGAGCCAACATGTAAGCTACGATGATATGCATCCCGTCAAGTTTGCTTTTGGCAATGTTTGAATAGGCTTTCATAAAACTCGTCCAATCCAGCCAGGGAATGTAGGTGTTAACTGTATCTTCTACATCCGATTCGTCCACTTCGTCGAGCAGCAAACCAATGGCTTTGAAATCGAACAAATGCCACATGTTTATAAGCATCTCTTTATGCATCTCTTCGGGGACTTCCGCAAATGGGTCATCGAGCATTTTGGTCTCCTGTGGTTCTAAGACCTTCATGGCTTCAGGTTCTTTACCACGTTTCTCGTTCTTGCTCCACAGGTTGGTCAGAGGCACCAGGTCACGCAGGTCTTCGGTAACTTCCACGAGTCGCTGCAAGCTGGTTACCAGATCGAAGGCCGCCGCTTTCTTCTGCATCGGATTCTCTGCCGACTTGAAAGCGGTAATCGCTTTTTCAAGAATCTCCTGTTCTTTCAGGGAAGAAGACTTGAGTTCACCGAGCTTCTTATGGGCCGTTATCATGCCCTCGTTAATTTCAACCTCATGCGCCGACTTACTCTCCAAAAGATGAAATTGGGCGAGCTGCATTCCGGGCAATTTTGTGTAACCCCCCGCTATGGTAAGGAAATTGAATGCCGCGGCATCGATGTCCCTCCCGGCTTTGAAGTAGATTTCGAAGGCGGGACGCTGGGCGACGTCGGCAGTGGTATGCTTGCCTTGAATACGGCCAATTAAGCTCAGGATATCTTTAGACCGCAGGTAGGTGGCACTCTTGATCTTGTAGCTATCTTCTTCCAGGGTAAATTTGAAGAATCCCTGTAAGACGGATGAGGTACCGCTGGAGGTGTTTGGTTGTACCGGTTCCGGTTTAGTGGTATCTGTAACAGCGAATTTTAACCCGGGTTTAGAGGCAGCCCCTCCTCGATGATTTTTGTTCTTCCGTTGAAACAGATTATTCGCCGCCGATCTGCTTTGATTTTGTATATTTGATTTCTCAGCTACAGTTTTCATATTTCTTCCCTGTCCCCTTTTTCCTCCGCCCTGGTTTTGGACCGCTCGTTTGATTTCACTTTTGCTGTTTTCACAATTTAGATCCTTATTACCCTATATTCTTTTTGCTCTTTTTATAGGTACTCAAAATTAGAGTTCGTCGTTAAATTCACTCCTGGAGAGTAAGTTGTATTGTCGCTCTTCCTTGTGCTTCATATCATCCGCATGTTCTTCACCCACTTTCCACAGTCCTAACGAGTCGGCGCGCGTTTGGGCAATTTTATGCATTACTTCCGACCGCTCTAAGGAAACATCACGCGAGCCCAGATCAAAGTCTTCCTTTGCCTTCAGCAATGCCTTGTTCAGTTCATTGAGTCCCTCAATGATCTCGTTCAATGACTTATCCAGGGGGGCGGACTCCTTCATCAATTGCTCGACTTTTACATAATCGATACTAACGAATATATCTTCTTCACTGGTACTTTTCTCCCTGAAGTCTTTTACAAACCCTTTAACCCTGGAACAGTGGTGTAGTATGACTCGACGCAAACCTGCAATCCATACCGCCCGCATGGTGCGGTCACCATACATTTCTATTTCCTGGCCGTACGCCTCTAAATCATCCGCATAGAAAGTAGCTAATGCCTTCTCAATTGCTTCTATAATAGCGTCATCGTACATCAGGTGTTCCAGGTACTCTTCCTTTTTCACCGCGGCCAATGTCGAGAAAGGAAAGGTGAGACCGAACTGAAGTATTTGCTCGTAGCGTAATTCATAAGGGTCTGCAGGTTCTTTCGATTCGGCCGTCTTAGTAAATTGGTTTTCTTGCCAATAATTGCCCGAACCGGTTTTTACCAGCGCGACATCGCGTTCCCTTTGACGTCGTATATTCGACTCATCGTGGTTTTCACCGGCCACGTTGAGCCTGTCTTTAACAAGGCTGGCGAGTTGCACAACGCTTCTGATTCCCCGGGATGGCGCATATAAAGGTATAAACGTAGATAACCCTCTCGAGGTACCGGCAATGGATGCCCGGTGACCTGCCGCCGATATAGGACCATTATCCGCAGCTCCCAAAGCGCCCTTTTGATCGTTCTTTTTTTGAAAAACGGCATTCGCTGCAGCCCTGCTTTCATTTGGCTTGTTTGTTTTCACTGCTGCTGCTTTCATCATTTAATCTCTAAAAAAATAAGCCCACGTCACGGCGAACACACAGAAAATCTCTCTTATTCGTCATTGATCTTCAAAAAGCTTATCCGTTTATATGCTGTAAACACCTGCCGCGGTTTCAGAGACCGGCCTGATCTTTCATCGTTGCAGCATCAAAGTCCTGCCAATTGTTGTAATAAAGGGTATTCGCAATATTTAGTCCTTGCAGACCGGCAATATGCGCGAACCCTACCTTGACCAATCCCGGGCGGGTCAATCCTCCGATATGTCTTGCCATGTAAATTTCGCGCGGCACATTACCGCTGGCCAGAACGGCATTGACCTGCGCATCGCGCATTGTGTCGGCATGCTGGCTGAGGTATGTACCGAAAGTATTTGCTCCCTGGATTGCCCCCTGGTCACCTGATCCTAATGCTATGCTGGTAACCAGGATATTCTTGATGGGTGTAAGCAGTTGCCTGATATACCACTTAACGTCATTGTATTCCACCAGGGTCGGTGTGGGGGAAACATTCATATTAACTTGATTTCTAAACCCATCCAACAAGCCAAGTGCGCGAACTGCCCTCTCTCCCCTGGCTATTTCATACAGGCGATTGTATTCTTCCTCTACCGCGGTTCCAAAGCGAGGATCGATCTGCCACCATTTCCGGTTCTCCAATCCACGCAAGTAAACTCCGACTGCCAATGTCACATATTGATTTGCGATTGAAGCAGTTTCCGGGATCAACCTGCGGCGGTTGGGATTATTTAACCATGAAAACGGAGCCGGTTGGGTCGCACGCTGCTCGTTCCACTGCGTCAGGAATAGAGCCATGCGTACCATGTTTGCAGCATGGAAATTCTCTAGCGGCTGAACGGCCTGATTGGTCACCTGGGCGATGGTATCGAAAATATTATGGCTGCCATGCCCTTGATCAGCAGGCAACTGCAAGTTTGCTTCCTCAACCGTATGTGTGGCTCCTTCTGCCATCGCTGCAGCCTGCGGCCATTTAACCCGCATAGCTCCAAAATTACTGGCATTATGGTTCTCGCCAATCACATGCCGGTGTGGAGTTAATACCTCAACCCTCGCGTCTACATCCAACCATTCCAGTTCATCCCGATCATGAACCATCCAGGTCAGACCGGACTGGATCTGGGCATCAAGGTTAGTGAACGTGACTCCTACATTTGCAAACTGATCCGGCTGATTAACGACGGTACCATCGTCAAACACAAACCTTGCCTGGATCGGCGCATGTGAACCGGATACCCGGGAGGGAACGTTTAAACGTATAAACTTTGACGCAGCGGCCGGGCCATTGGGAACCGATGCCACGCGACCTGCCGCAGGACCGGGTCGATTTCGTATAGAACTAAAGGTGCCTTTTGGATTGTTCTTTTTTTGAAAAATAGAATTCGCTGCCGCCCTGCTTTCATTTGGCTTGTTTGCTTTCACTGCTGCTGCTTTCATAATTTAGAATCTCCCTTAACTACTTTAGCCCACAGAACACACGGAAAACACGGAAAGGTAAAAAAACCGGAACCGGGGACGGTGCGTATAAAGGTATAAACTTCTCTTCGCTGTTCCTTATGAATTGACGAAGGTGATTATGATCTCTTTGGGATACGGGAACGCGTTGTCCGGGATCTTGATCTTCTCGGTGGAAGGCTGATTGTTCAACATTAAATTCGAAACATAATCAACCCCCGGTACATTCTCGATGATATAATAAAGCTCGGAAATATGGACGGAACGCCCCAGGGGCCACCCACCACCCCTCATCTCCCCGGTCAGGGGATGGAAAAAATCCATGACGGCATCGATGATCTCCAACCGCTTCTGCTGCGCCAGGTGAGCCTGCGGCGGCAAAAGCACGACTTCGCCCTGCAATGTAAAATCAATGTAAGACGGCCCGAATACGTCGATACGGGTAGTGATCAACCGGTGCCGATCGATATATTCCCTCACCTTCTGACACAACGCCTCCGACGCCTCGGGCTTGCCCCTGTCTCCCTCGACCGCCTGAGGGACGATCATGATTCGAATCATACCGTACTCATCGGTGCGAACAACAACCCGCGCCACTTCACCGGTGGCCTCCAGGGCGAAACGTTCGAAATCGTCTATTGTGACCGCCCGGTGACGATGCTTTAACTCCCATGGGGCACGTGATTTCGCCGCCTCCAGGGTCTCGGCATCCGTTCCACCCACCGCCGGGTACGGGTTGGTAACCCGGTCGATATAGGCGATGGAAGCCTCGAGGGTGGTAATGGTGTGCCGTCCCATATTCCCGGCACGGCCGCCGCCGGTATAATAAACCCCGCACTTCACATTCTGTGAACCGATGGGTAACAACTTGCCCTTGATGCCGTCCCCAAAGGTGACGGCGCCTTTATCCACATCCAGGATGTAGTGGCGGCTTTCACGTTCGGAATGAAAAAAATTCTCCTGTTCCTGCCATACCACCCAGAGAGCCGTGACCTCGCCGGTATCCGGGTCCCTCTCTTCCACGATCCCGTCCTTGACCCGGTCCTTGAAATCCGCGATCTCCCGGTCGATACCCGATTCCAGTTCCCGGACCAGGATACGCGGCCCCGGCAGTATGGGGGCGTTTTGAAAAGTAAACCGTTGAAACGGCTGCCCATTGCCGGAACCCAGGATTTCGTCCTTATGGGACACGGCGTTAATGGCCCGGGTGGTGTTAAGATGGATGGATTTGAACCGGGGCAGCCGCTTCCCCGCGTCATCGGGCCAGCGTACCCTGAGCCAGTACGCCTCCTGCCCGAATTGGGAACGGGAGTCCCAATCCGGCGGTCCCATGAATGTCACCAACCCGCGCCGCGTGAAGTTTTCCGTATCATCATGTACCAGTTGCAATGTTTTCCAGTCGTCGTGGTGAGAATACTCCCACCGCACGGGTTTACCCTTTTCAGTACTGCCTTCCAAAGGAAAATAGATATTGTGGAGCTTATTGGAAAACCGGCGGTCGAAAGCCATGAACAACTCCGGGTTCTTGCGACTCACGGCGATGAAAGGCTCGAACAACCCCAGGGGGTCCTTGAAAGGGGTAATATGGCGGTAAGAAAAATCATTGTATGCGATATAGTGTTTGAAATTGTCCGGCCGGTCCTTGTATTGAATTAGAATATGTTCACACACCGGCGGGTTCAATTTCTTTTTTTCACCGTAGTTGCCCTCCAACAC
>Ga0210082_1000140_pt1:10000-15714 | contig 15714 bp, 11 predicted proteins | sample White_ThreeSqA_D_2_FD_185592 | JGI IMG/M metagenome (GOLD analysis project Ga0210082, IMG submission 185592) | Wetland microbial communities from the San Francisco Bay, California, USA, that impact long-term carbon sequestration -... | ecosystem: Environmental > Aquatic > Marine >... | reverse complement strand
CGAACATGACCGGAATAAAAAACTGTTGACCATCTTGAATAAGACCCCCGCCCTCTATCCCCCGAAAGATTCCGCCGGTACCCGGCCCAAAGAGTTGGGCGTTCAAGGCAGTATCCTTTGGATGTATTATAAGGATTTAAAGGCCGCCCAAAAATTCTATGAAGAGAATCTGGGACTTAAAATGCTCGTGGACCAGGGATTTGCCGACGTATATACCTCTTCTCCCACCGCCTTTGTGGGGCTTGTGGATGAAGCCAAAGGGCTGCACCGCTTTTCTCCCGAAAAATCCGTAAACGTGGGATTCATTACCCGGGAAGTCGATCAATGGTACGATTATTTGCTCAAGAAAGGTCTTAAGATGCGCGGCCCCCTTCAGGATGCCGAGAAAGGCCGGGTCCGTGCCTTTGTCACCTTTGATAGTGCCGGGTACTACCTGGAGTTCGACAAATTCCTCCCCCACAAAACAAATAACGTGCTTCTTGAAGCACTTAAAAACTCTCGATGAAGAAGATACTCTTATTTCCCATCACATGGGGAATCGTGGCCGCACTGTTGGTCACCGTACCCCAATTGCACCATTCGCAATTCCGGGATGACGATTATGTCCAGTTGGCCGTACTGGCCGGTAAAGTGACATACCCCTGGATGGGGCCCTTTAACCTGTACGGGTTTGTGTCCGGCAATCCCGATCACATTTCCGCGCATATTGACCAGGGCCCGGCCGTATGGTCCATGAATCCCGCAACCAAAGTTAATTTTTTCCGGCCCTTATCCTCCGCCTTAATGGCATTAAATTATAAGATTTCCGGCCTCAATCCCCTGGGGTATACCATCCACAGCCTTTTATGGTACCTTGCCGCGATTGTTTTCCTGGGGATCATCCTGTTCCGTGTATTTCCCCGGCCGGGGGGTGACCGGTATCACCCTGCCGTATATATTGTATTGGTCATATTTGCCGTTTCCTCCAGCCATTTTCCCACCGTCTTTTGGAACGCGTCTCGATGGATACTCGTATCCGTCACCTTCGGCCTGGCCGGGTTGGCCGCGCACCTGAAGTGGCGGGAAGAGAACTGGGGGCCGGGGCGGTTTCTTTCCCTCCTTGCCTTTACTGCCGCACTCCTGGCGGGCGAGGCGTCGTTGGCCGTACTTGCTTTCCTCGCCGCGTATGAACTCTTCGGCCGTTCCGATTCCTTTAAAAAACGCTTAACCGCCCTTTTCCCCGGTGCGTTTATCGCCGTCGTTTACCTTGCCGTTTACAAAGCCCTGGGCCGTGGGACCGCCGGAATAGAAGCCTACCTGGACCCCTTTAACGATACCGCCGCTTTTTTAACCGCCCTTCCGTCAAAATTTGCCGCCATGTTGGGAGAACTCTTCCTTGGGGCGCAGTCTTCCCGCTGGTATTTTCCCCAACTGCGGACGGAAGTCGTGATTTTAGGGGCTGCCGCTCTTGTCCTCGTCGGGCTCCTGTTGTTCCCCCTGTGGAAACAGTCCTATCCCCGGAGGCGGCGGAGAATCCTATGGATGATAACCGGCATGTTGGGTTCACTCATTCCCCTGTCCGGCCGGACCCCCAATCCTCATGTCCTGATTATTCCTTTTATCGGTGGTTCCGTATTGGTGGGGTTTATCCTTTTTTACTGGTGGCGGAGGATTAGAAAGAGAATCAACCTCTTGAATGTTCTGGGTGTACTTGTTTGTGCCGTTTTGGTTTATGTCCAGTTGATTCGCCCGCCGTTTTACTGGTTCGGGGCTTCCGAGGAGTGGCAGGCTGCCCATGAGCGACTTGAGGAATTTCATCGCCGGCCCGTTTTGATGGAACTCCAGCCGCATCAAAAGGCAATTTTTCTAAATTTTAGCAATTGGAGTTTTGAGTTTCATGGGTATTATTACCGGAAATTATATGATCTTCCCATGCCCGATGCCTGGTGGCGGTTAACAACGTCCACCGATCCGCCGCGTTATCGCCGGACCGCCGATAATAAATTGGAAATGGAGATCATTCCCTACAGTGAGACTCCCGGGGAGGGTAGGGTCGTCCTGCTGCCCGGTCTCCGGGTAACCGTACCCGCGGTCGAAACAAGAGGGACGGCGCGGGTTGAATTCGAGTTCGATCGTTCATTGGTCGATGAGTCGTATCGATTCCTCGTCTGGCGGGATGGCCGTTTACATAGAATAGAGGCCCCTCCCGTCGGTCAATCCGTCCGGGTTGGTGGAGAATTAGCTCGGTTGAATTAAGAGCAACTATCTCTTAAGTCATTTCATAGAGGGTCTCAAGAAACAGTTGTGCCCTATGTTCATCACTAACGCCTTCCCAGGTAGATTGAAAAATTTCGAACGCCTTACGTGTCACACGTATCGGTTGCGCAATATCTTTGCCGGTTGAGATACCAATTTCTCCAGAAGAAGAAAATTTTGACGCTTTTATTATTGTATCACTAACTATGTTTATATCAAGATTCCCGATTATACGCTGAATAGCTTTTGCCGTTCTGGATGACACCCAAATTTGAATAGTGTTGGAATCCAGTGGCTCACTCTGAACTCTGAAATAGTAAAGATTTTTATCGGAGGGAGCCGGCACATCAAAATAAGGTTGGATTTTTATTCCGGCACTTGTAGTCACAGAGTATTTTTTTTTATTTGTATCTCGCTCGTATATCCAAAGACTTCTACTCCCTTTACGGGCACCCTTAGGTGGTGTTTCGTTCCACACGGCATAATATTTATCAGCCTGTGGCGGCACCAAAGGTTGTTCAAAATAGAGAAACTCAGTCAGTGAATCCTCCCAAAGAAGCCAACCTATACGCATATCGATTTTTCTTTTATTAGGGGCTTGTTCCCGTACTTTCTTAGTTCTGATGTAGATTAAACCTGAATATTGGCGAAATATTTCGCGCATCACATCTTCCGCCGGTTGTTCGGTGTCATCTATGCGAATAGACCTGGTTGCGGCCGGATGCATCATTGTTGTCCCGCAGACCGATTTGATCGATCGCCCTCTTAACCCGGAAACTCTAAGACTTTTCTGCTCTACCCCCAGACCTTTATGGTTAACATCTATATGAAGATTGCTCCACCCGGTATATGGTATATCTTTTGCAGTACAATAGACTTTGTTCCAGTCATCTTCCTCAAGCTTTCTCCCCATCATGTGAGCGACCTGGGTAGCTAGAAATATTTTGGCCTTGTTGTATTCATTTTTTGAAAACGCTTTAAGAGTTGCCTTGAAATTATTAACCATTTTTCACCACACTGCCTTCACCTAACTCTAATATCTTAGTCACTTCGCTGCGGAAAAAAGAGAAATCCGCAAGTTCATGATTCTTTGGTAATCCGAATGCTAACCATTCACTATATAGTCTACGCAAATCCGCTTCATTGCCACGAACCACATGGAGATATGCAGTTACAGGGATTGATTTATCCCGTTTTTCTAAAAACTCTAATATTGATTCTCTACATGGGACATGTTTCTTTGGCTCACCAGGCCCTATCGGCCTGAGAGGCTTGTGACAATGAAGTACCAAATCGCAGCCCGCGGTATTTTCGCTAACAAACTGCTTAAATGTGCCATGCTGCTTATCGAATATGTCCAATCTTTCAATAATAAACCCGGCTTGCTGAACAGCGCATTTAATCACCTCCCATATCTTCTTTGACGAGTTCATAAAAACAAGTAACATCCAATGTTCCCGTCTTAAAACTCGATAGCACTCTGATAAACTTTTTTCCATTAAAATTTTATAATCTTCAATATTTTTTCCTTGCACCCGGTTTACTATGGCTTCATTCGTTGCATCAGTGAATTCGCCTAACCATGACTCCCATAGAATATTCATCTCCGAATAATTGATGTTTCCTCCAAAAGGAGGATCTGTAAATATGAAATCCATTGATTCATCGGGTATATATCCAAGGTCTGTCGCGGAATTACATACGACTGCCTTTTGACCTTTGTAATAATTCGCGGTGGTTTCGAGATGATCAAGAATGCTTGCGGCTTTTCTATTAAAAGTAACGAATACATTCGCCTCGTTAAAAATGAAAGGCACATTAAAGCGAGCGGTATTCCCACTCCCTCCCCAAAATCTAAATTCAGATAGACGCGTAACCCGTTGATACAGTGAGGTAAATACGAAAGCGAGAGATGAAGCCAGTTGAGCATCCTCAAGACGATTTATCTCTTTCCATAAATGACTCATTGCCGACAAATTTCTCCGGGTATAAAATCGATCAATACTCGTGAGTCCATGTCTTTTTGGCTGGTTTAAATTAATACCGTCCGGCAAATTTGTTTTTGGGAAGTAACCTTCTAATAAAAAACGGCCGGTTTCTATCTTTGCAATTCTGTCAAAATCATCATTATTCAGCGGATGTTCCATTTGAGACTTACTGCAGCACTTATATCCCAGGATTACCGGGACTGCATCTGTGCGCGTTAAGGCCCTTTTTTTAAGAATTTCTCCGCATGATGGACAGGGAAACTCCTTTAATATTTTGTGTTCTCGAACTGAGCTGCCATACTTTCTACAGTGATCCCATAAGGTAAATTCGAATTTGCAATGTAGGCACAAAACACGATATGACCATACAGTATAAAGAATTTCTGTGTCTTTCCCGCATTCACGGCATTTTGTAGAGTAAAGTTCTTTTCTGACTTTTTTTGTTGCCTTTAGTACCGTGTTAACCGCAGCCCCGAAAGCCCAGGGAGAAATAGTTTCGGTAAAATTATGGCTAATAAAACAAGCAGCAGGAGAAAGTTCGTTGAGAATGACGTCTATTCCTGCAATACGGGCAGCCACACCTGTCATACCGCTTCCGGCAAAAGGATCGAGTATAACCCCCCCCTCCGGGAGATAATATTTTATAAATTCGACTATTCCCTGGGGTGGAACCTTTGTATGATAGGTATGGGCATCATATGTATAGGTATTTTTGCCTGCCGATACTTCTAATTTGACGGCACTATCCGCTGTTTTTGCCGGATAGTGATGGCTTGCAAAAATTGATTCGATATTTTGTTCACCGCCGCCAAAAAATATTCCGGATTTAAGTTGTGAAAGAATCGAAGTTGCGGGCGCTTCCCTTAATTTTATTTTTTGATGTTCCGTAAAAAGGTTACGTTGACCGGAAGACGGCAAGGCGTGGCGGGTTGAACCTTTAGAAGCAAACGAGCCGTTTTGCAAAACAGTTAACGGTAATTGGATCCTCACATCCCGTTTTGCTTTGTCAAATAGTTCGGTAATTTTTTTTACCTGCGTCCTGGAAGGAACAGTATTGTTGCGTTCCCATTGGTCAACAGCTACCGATGATGTCCCGATTAGCTGGGCAAGGCCTGATTGACTCAACTTTGCTCGAACACGAATTTCTTTTAGCTGATTAGGGATATTTTTATCTTCAGTATTCATATCACTTGATTTATAGCATAAAACAAAGGATTTTACAATCTCCAACAACAATGAAAATCTTTCAAAAAAGAAATAAAATAGTTGACAAAAGCGTTTAGTTGATATACACTTATTGTATGGGAAAAAATGTATCGGCTCATTCGCTGCACGGCAAGTTCATGAACATCATGAGACTCTATGAAGAACTCGACAAAATTCCCCGGAAATTTGGAACCGACCAAACCTTGAAGAGTTCCGAAGTACATCTGATCGAACTCATCGGGGAAAATGAAGGACGGAGCGTTACCGATCTTGCCAAATTGCAGG
>Ga0210082_1000140_pt1:0-2500 | contig 15714 bp, 11 predicted proteins | sample White_ThreeSqA_D_2_FD_185592 | JGI IMG/M metagenome (GOLD analysis project Ga0210082, IMG submission 185592) | Wetland microbial communities from the San Francisco Bay, California, USA, that impact long-term carbon sequestration -... | ecosystem: Environmental > Aquatic > Marine >... | reverse complement strand
TTGAAAATGTCCGGCCCCACATGGAAACACGATCCCGCCGCGTCGGTGGTGCCACCTACCAGGTGCCCATGGATGTCAGGAAGGAACGGTCGTATTCACTGGCCCTGCGTTGGCTCGTGGGAAATGCCAAAGATCGATCCGGGAAATCCTTCCAGGAAAAATTGGTCGGCGAACTTTTAGATGCTTACAATTTAAAAGGCGGCGCCACTAAAAAGAAAGAGACCGTACACAAAATGGCAGAGTCCAACAGGGCGTTCGCGCATTATAGATGGTAGATCGATAGGAAGTAAGAGGACGGACAATGGAAGCAAGCAGGATTCGAAATATCGGTTTGATGGCACATATCGATGCCGGTAAAACCACCACCACGGAACGAATCCTGTACTATACCGGCGTAACCTATAAAATGGGTGAAGTCCACGACGGCACCGCCGTTATGGACTGGATGGACCAGGAACAGGAACGCGGTATCACCATCACATCGGCAGCCACCACCTGCTACTGGAAAGATTACCGGGTAAATATCATCGATACCCCCGGTCACGTGGATTTTACCGCCGAAGTCGAGCGGTCCCTTCGTGTCCTCGACGGAGCCATTATCGTATTGTGCGGCGTCGGCGGCGTCGAACCCCAAACCGAAAAAGTCTGGTACCAGGCATCCAAATACAAGATCCCCCGCATCGCCTATATCAATAAGTTGGACAGGGTGGGCGCCGATTACAACGACGTGGTCAACCGCATCGAAGAAAAATTCGACGTCGAAACCCTCCTGCTCCAAATCCCCATCGGGATCGAAGACAAATTCGAAGGCGTCATCGACCTCATTTCCATGAAAGCTTACACCTACAAAGAAGAAAATCCCGATGAATTCATCGTTACCGATCCCCCCGCCAATTACTTCGAAGAAGCCGAACTACACCGGGAAAGTTTGATCGAGCGGTTGACCGAATTGGACCTGGAAATGATGGAATTGGTGCTGGAAAAGAAAGAACAACCGTCCCAGGAACAGATCAAAGCCGCCGTTCGCCGGATGTGCATCGAACTCCAGGCCGTGCCCGTGGTCATGGGTTCCGCCTTTAAGAAAAAAGCCATCCAGAATTTACTGGACGCCATCGTGGACTATTTACCCTCTCCCGCCGATACCGCCGCCATCGAGGGGTTTTCCCCGAAAAGTGAAAAACGGGTTACCCGGGAAATGGATGAAAAGGCACCCTTTTCCGCCCTCATATTTAAAATAATGACCGATCCCTATGTGGGCCAATTGATCTATTTCAGGGTTTATTCCGGTGTACTCAAGAGCGGCAGTACCGTCTTTAATTCCAACAAAAACAAACGCGTCCGTATTTCCCGTTTGCTCAAGATGCACTCCAACAAGCGTGAAGAACTCGATGAAGTCCGGGCCGGGGATATCGCGGCCACCGTCGGTTTAAGCGACGTTTCCACCGGCGATACCCTTTGCGTAGAGAACGACCGAATCATATTGGATACCATTATCTTTCCCGAGCCCGTACTCCAGGCCACCATCGAGCCCAAATTAACCTCGGACCACGATAAACTGGACGATATACTCTCCCGGTTGAGTGCCGAAGACCCCACCTTTAAAGTTCACGTGGATTCCAATACCGGTCAGACCATTATTTCCGGGATGGGGGAGCTTCACCTGGACGTCCTCCGGGAACGCATCAAGCGGGAGTTTAACCTCCAGACCAAAATGGGCAAGCCCCGGGTCGCTTATCATGAGACCGTTCGAATTGTCGCACGGGGTGAAGAAAAGTATATAAAACAGGCCGGAGGGAAAGGCCAGTACGGCCACGTGGTGTTGGAACTCGCACCGTATGCCGGTCCCGAAAAATTTAAATTCAATACCCGGGTCAAGTCCGGTGAGATTCCCCGGGAGTTCTTCGACGCCATCGAGGTGGGAGTCAAAGAGTCCATGGAAGTGGGAGTACTCGCGGGATTTCCCGTTATTAACGTCGAAGTCACATTGCTCGGTGGGTCCTACCAGGATGAAGATTCAACCGAACTGGCTTACAAGATCGCCGCGGCCACGGCCTTTAAAAAAGCCTTCCGGGATGCAAAACCCATCTTATTGGAACCCATTATGAAAATAGAACTCATCGTGCAGGATGAATACCTCGGTGAAGTCATCGGGGATTTCAACGCACGGGAAGGTAAAGTAACAAAAATGGATGTAAAGAACAATTTACATATCATTGACGGATTGGTTCCCCTTTCCGCCATGTTCGGCTATGCCACCACAATCCGGACACTAAGCCAGGGAAGGGCCAATTATTCAATGGAATTCCAGGATTATGTAGGGATGCCCGAAAAGAAAATGAACGAGGTATTAACCAATCAACTGGGTATCTATACATTAAATTAGGAGGAAAGAATGACAAAAGAAAAGTTTGACAGAAGTAAGCCGCATTTGAACATTGGAACCATCGGTCACGTGGACCACGGAAAAACCACCCTGACCGCTGCAATAACCAAAATATTA
>Ga0210082_1000139_pt1 | contig 15834 bp, 6 predicted proteins | sample White_ThreeSqA_D_2_FD_185592 | JGI IMG/M metagenome (GOLD analysis project Ga0210082, IMG submission 185592) | Wetland microbial communities from the San Francisco Bay, California, USA, that impact long-term carbon sequestration -... | ecosystem: Environmental > Aquatic > Marine > Wetlands ... | reverse complement strand
AGTGATACGGGAGACGAAAGGCACGTCCCGACCCGTGGTGACCCTGTCGGCCACGCTGTCGGCTTCTTTTTCATAAGGATCGTTTACACGGCCGATCACGACTTTCCGCTGCACCGGGAGTCCGAGTACGGGTCCGGCGGTATAAAACGCACCAAGGCCGCGGCCGGTGGTTGTCGATACCCGGACACCCGGTGTCGAACCGCCGTCCCCCGCGGAATAGGTGGAATGGTCTGAATGAGCGGAATGATCGGCGGTTTTGGCACCTGTTTTTTTCTTCCCGGGTCTGATGACTGCAACGCTCATATTACTCCTTTTTATCTTTTAGCGTGTATCAATTCGAGTAAGTCTTTTTCCTTAAGGTTCCAGTTTTTCCTTCCCAGGTCTTTCCGAAATTCCATCAACATTTTTCCTATTTCCTCACGGATTTTCGGGTCTTCATACCCGTACTCGTGTTCCAGGGATTTGAAGGAAATGAATCGATTCAAAACGGTGTTATCCGCTAAAAGCAGCATATCCCTGTTTATTTTATCCGTCTCTTCACCGGCGGCGTGTGTGCCGGGTGTGGGTTCCCGGTCGTTTTCCGCCTGTCCCAGGGCGTCGGTCCATGTCCCGATGAGCCGGTCATAGATATCCCGTTTTTCCTTTACCGCCCATCCGTCGATGCTGTACCGTTTGGATACGCGGATACTGTTTCCAATAATGGTCGCCGTCAACAGGACCACCACCGTGGCGATGGTGAGTACGGCTTCCAGTTGTTTATCCAGACCGCTGTAGAGCCCGAGGACATATTTTATCCCCAGGTAAGCCCCCAATACGAATGCGGCGATAAGGGCCAGCCCGATCGCCAAAGAGAAAAGATTACCGATAATTTTCATTTGTCCTCCGTTATTAATATTAATATCATTCTTATTTCCTTTATATCCGTCAGGTCTCCTTCCATGTCAGGTTATCATTTAACTTCGCAGTCATTTTTGCCGCATTACCATTGATATTGGACTGATCGGGGGCATAGCGGCTAAAATCAGTCGTTTGTAACTCTGTGTTAAGAGTTGACCGGAAGGAAGGAATATCGCTCGAACGGCCGGCAATACCATGGATAAAATCAGAAAATTGCCTTTCGGTCGGCAGCATTGCACTGAACTGATATTGGGACTTCTCCCGGGCGTCCCGGATAAAGGAATTTGCATTTTCCGGGGCAGAAAGATACCCGTCAAGGAGTGTTTTTTGCTCTTGTTTCCACGAATCCGGCCGGTTAAGCACCAGGATACCTGTTTCCGCAGCGTTCGACATCTTTGCCTGGAATTCCGGCAGATCTTCAAACGGATTCTGCCTCGAGTAGTTAACGACCGCTTCCGCAAAGGTTTGAGTGACCCCGGTATTCTGTATAATTTGTGCACGGGTGGTGGTGTTCAGGTTTGGAATATTCGGCTGCACATTGAGAGGCGGTGTGGAGGTCACGGTACGGGGAGAGGTTACCGAAGCGGCGTTGTCATCTTCCCAGTTATCCGGGGAACGCCTGGCTGTATTGAGCGCCTCCGCTCTCCGGTCGGGAGGCAATCGATTGGCCGCCTGTTCTTCACTCTCTTTTAACTTCATGGCTTTGAGTTCAAAAGAAAGACTGGTCGGGAGGAACCCTTCTGCCGCAATATGCGGTCCCGGCGCCGGGGAATCGGGGTAATGGGCGGTAATTTTGTACCTCAGTACTTTATTCCGGCTAAAGATCAGATCATGGATCGGGTTTTCCACGCTGGAAGACATATTATTATTAGCTGTTCCGGTAATAGGCGTCAGGTTCCATGCCTCGTGACCGGGACCGTAAATGTGGGCGCTTAAAAGGTGCCCGGCGACATACGTTCCCTGGCGGCGGTTTACGGCATTGTAAAGGGGCGAGTAATGGGACGCCGCGCTTCCCGCATTCCCGCCGGGGTCGATGGAAAGCGGTTTTATTTCGACAACCTCACCGTCCACACTGGGCGCGCTAAGGCCCGCACGCGCATCATCGGTGGTCTTCGTATCCCTGGTGGTGATATGAGACGGAGGCATTACAAGGCTTTCCCCTTCCTGCCCCCCGGGATCGGGCAGCTTAGCCAGTTCTCCCGCCAATTCTCCAAGTTTTTCCGAAATTTCCTGTCCCGATTGTTGTCCCGGCTGCGCAAGCCTCTCTTCGGTGCTCCCGGAGGAGTGTTGAACGGTACGGGTCCGCAAGGTATTGATCTCGTTCTGCAGACGGGTGATATTATTCAATGTTTCCCTGTGTGCTTCGACATCGATATTCCCGCGCAGGGCGTCGATGTAAGCATCAAGGGGTCGTTCGGTGGACCGAACGCGCAGGGTGGCGGTTGCACCTTCCCCGGCAAAAAGTACAGTATGGCTGCGCCCGTCCGAGGAGCGAAAACCCCGGCTCTCATTCCACCACTCCATTACGCTCTGAACTCCGCTGCGGACGGCGCCGGCCACGGCACGGGCACCGCTGATAACGGCATCGAGGACCTGGATGCCGCGCTCGATCAACCAGTCGATGGCGGCATCCACTCGTTCACGGATCCCTTCCACGGTCTCTCGGATGCGGGTGCCCAGATTCCCCAACCCCGCCCACTTAGCGAGGAAACCGATGGCTATGGGGATGATCCGCGCCAACGCACTCTCCAAGAACCCGGCGGCGGCACTTATTGCCCCCGCGGCCAGTTCATTCACGCCATCCAGGAAACTGTTGATGGTTTCCATCATCTCCCGGATATGTTCGGCGAAGGTCTGGATGGCCTGGTATATGGTGAGCAATGTAATCACGGTTCCCCCAATCCCGCTGGGATCGGCCATGAGGGCAAGTTTGGCCGTGGCACGGGTGATTACGACCTGGGAAATCCAACCGATGACGGCATCCCTGACCTGCCCCCACAGGTCGCTGAGACGCTCCCGCAGCATCAGCCACAACCCGCCGGGTCCCTCGTTGATCAGGACGGAAACCCATTCCCATGCACCGGTCAATAGCTTCACCATTTCACGCAGCCGGGCCACCCTCTCCGGGCCGATACGGGGATGGCGCTCCATTCTCTGGAAGATACGTTCCATGGTAATATCCAGGACTTGAAGGACAAAATCCAAAACAGAACTGAGGCTGAAATCGGAAGGGGGCGTAATGCCGGCATCTCTCATATGACCGAAAAGCCAATCGGTGACACCTGTTAATAGATGGGTGCCGATATTACTGCAAAAATTGACAAAACCCTCTTTCAAGGCACGGACCAAATTAATCAAGAAGCCCACCGGGTCCCGTAAAATAGAACCGATGGCCCTTGCTGCTTTACTGACGATGCCGGTAACCAGTTCGGGTGGAATGTTGAACAACCGCAGTATTGCGCTGAAAAACGTCCATGCCGCTTTCACCAGGTTCCCGTCCACGAATACCTGTCTGAGGATACGCATTGCGGTTTCCTGTACCCGGGCCCAGGCATCGGGGGCCTCCATCAACTGGCTGAAAATAGGGATATGGCTGAGGATTTGCTCGATCACAAAATTTTTGATAGGCTCACGTATGCATTTCGGTATAATCAAGAATGGGCCGAGTACCAGTTCGGAAAGCCGGCCCGCCAGGTCGCCGAGGACTTCGAAAACTTTTTGCAGCGTGTCCAGCACCGGCTCGATAAATTGGGATAAATAGACGAGGCCGTCACCCACAAACCCGAAGGCAGCGGTGACGGTGGACTGCGCCCATTGAGTCAATTCGGCGACCTTGTCCGGCAGCCATTGAATGAGGTTTGCGGCAGTGCCGAGAATGGAATTACTTTGAATAGTAGAAAACATTTCCCGGACCGTGTCTCCCACGGCACCGATTTGAGTTGAAACCCACAGGCCGGCGGCCACGATGCTTTCCCGCAATTTCCCGATGGTGTCCAGCACACCGGGCAGTATATCGTTCCGCAAACTGGTTTGCTGCTCCACCACCCCATCTTCTTCGTTCATGGAGTCCGCCATGGAGGAAACATTCTCAAGCCACCCGGTTATGGTTTCCCTCAGGTTTAAAATTGCATCCAGGGGCAGTATGGCACGGACTTTTTCCACGAACTGTTGTATCGGCTCGATAACCGGTGCCAACACTTCTTTAATGGCTTCCCATGCATCGGAGGCCATATCCTTGATCCATTGAACCAGGCCGCCCTGGTCGTTGCCTTCGCTTTCACCGATGCCCAGTTTTTCCTTGATCCAATCCCATGCATCGCCGAAAGCGTCCCGTACCGGACTCATCCAGTCCCAGATTTGGCTGCCCAGGTCCCGGATGTATTCCCAGACATCGGCGGCGGCATCTTGAATCCACTCGATGAAGGGTGCCCCAAAGGATTCCCAGAGGTCCGAAAAGAAATCCCCCACGGGCTGGAAAAAGTTTACGATTGAATCCCAGGCCTCCCCCGCCATCCGGGAAACGGTCTCCTTCAATGACTCCACGGCGGCCAGGAGCGGTTCGCAATCCCCACTCGCCAACGGTCCCAGGATGCTCCCGGCCTGCTCGACCAATTGATTAAATACCTTGACGACCCCGCCGACGGTTTCATTGTCCACGCCCAGGCCATCGAAAACAGCGGTCACGGCACCGGTAAGCTTCTCCTTTAGGAAACCTAAAAAACCCTTTTCTTCGACCTCCCGTACGATGGAAGCCAGGGTGGGTGCGTAATCTTCGACAAAATCCCATATAAGCTCGCCGGCCGCTTCCAACGCGCGGCCGCCGGTAGCCTCCCACGCCCCTTCCGCGGCTCCCACCACGCTTTCTCCCAGGTCTTCGAAGAAACCGTCGCGTTGGACCACTGGGCTGCTCTTCCCCCCCTGCTGCACCACATGGGTAAGCTCGTGGGCGAGCAGTCGGTTTCCCGCATGGGTCCCGGGGTTGTACCTGCCCGGGCCGAAGTAAATATGATCCCCGTGAGTAAAGGCTTTGGAATTCAGTTCCCTGTTTAATCGATGCGAAGACGCGTCGGTATGCACGCGCACACTGCTGAAATCCGTTCCGAAACGGGGTTCCATATGGTAACGGATGTCTTCGGAAAGGGGAAAGCCGTCGGTCTCTTCTTCCAGCCCGGACAGTCCGAGACCGGGTCCGGTGGAGTGGAAGATGCCCGGGCCGCTATTGGTGGAAGGGGATTTATAGCCATGATTCACCGCGGAGGGATTGTCGGTAGTTTTGGACGAATGCACGGTGGTATTGGACTCTTTTTTTTTACGTAACCGGGTCTTCTCGCGCGTGACATTCATGACACTAATGCATCGATAAAGGCGGTGACGCCGCCGTGTTTGGGACGTATTTCCCGGGTCTCCTTAAGCGGGCAGACGGCCCCGGCTTTCCGGTACTCGCTTTGAACGGCCCGGACAAGAAACGACCGGTCGACTTTTTCGCCGTGGTCCAGGGCCAGCAGTGCGGCCTGGAGCGCGGCATTCCGAATTTGTCCGCCGGTCATGGCGCAGCGGGCGGCCACGTTTTCCAGGACGGCGGGTGGGACCCGGTGGTCCGGGGGAAGGTGCAGTTTCCAGATCATCAGGCGTTCGTGCGGTTGGGGCGCCACGAAACTCACCACCACATCCATGCGCCGTTGAAACGCCCGGTCGATATTTTCCTCGGCATTGGTGGTAATGAGCACGATGCCCTGATAGTTTTCCAATTTCTGGAGCAGGTAATCGGTTTCCAGGTTGGCGTAGCGGTCGTTGGCGGTTTTGACTTCGGTGCGCGTGCCCAGCAGGGCGTCTCCTTCGTCCAGCAGCAGGATGACATCGAGTTCTTCGGCCCGTGTCAGGACCCGGTGGAGATTTTTCTCGGTTTCGCCGATATACTTATTCACCACTGCGGCGAGGTCGACGCGGTAGAGGTCCATGCCCAGTTCTCCGGCCAGTATCCTGGCGGCCATGGTTTTCCCGGTGCCGCTGACACCGGAGAAAAGCACCCGGACACCGGTATTCCGGGTGCCGCCGAAGGCGGGGCCGAGGTTCTCCTGCAGCCGTTCCCTGAACCGGCAGCGTTTTTCCACTTCCATTAATTTGCGGTCGGTTTCGGCGCTGACCACCAGCCGGTCCCAACGGCCCTCGTTTTCCGTGTCCAGCCGGGCGGCCAGGGTGTCCAACAGTTGGCGGTTGAGGCCGCGGCAGGCGTGACGCACGTCATGGATACGAATGGTTTTCCTGCGGTCCAGGGCGGCATGGGCGGCGGCCATACCCGCTGCCCGGCGAATATAATCGCCGGGAAGAAAAAAACGGTCGCCGATCTCTTCCAGGCTCCGGGTGGAGTAACCGGGGTGTTGGGCGAGGGTTTCCTTCCAGGCGCGTTTGCGCAGGGCGGCATTCAACGGCGGGAGGTTCAACGACACGGCGTTCTCTACGGGTCGTCCCTGTAAACCGCCCTCGAAACCGGCGAGGATGAAAACGGGTCCCCGGTACCCGTTTAAAACGGGAATTTCCACTGTTTCCCCGGGCCCCGGGTCAACCTCGAAAAGGGGGACGGAACGGGTCATGGTGCAGAGGGGTCCCGTTAATAAAGAAATCCCCCGGGTCCCGTCGAACTCCCGGATCATAATAATATTCCGATCCATTTCCCGGGCCAGGGCGCCGGAGGTGCGGAAACGTTCGCTTCCCGGCGTACCGCGTAAAACAACGGCCCCGGTGCCGTCCTCTTTTACCAGGGGGGGCACCTGATTCAATTGTTCCGGGAAGGGGTCGGGAAATATCAGTGAACCGATGGCGTCGAAATCCTCCACGGGATGGAATTCAAGGCCGGGGGCAGGGTTTTTTGGGATTTCGCCCCGGACAATGTCCCATAGAACCGCGGGCACGCGGAGCACCCATTCGGCCCGGGCGGCATCCTTATTAAGCGCCTCCAGGAAACCGTCGGCCAACAGGGGGTTTAAGAGGGACCAGGGGTCTATATCCCCGCCGTTCCCGTCGTGCCGCATGAGTTGTCCCACCAGTTCGAGTCCGGCGCGGCGAAATCCCAGGGGGGCCTGGAGATGGGCAAAGAGGGTTCCGAACCGGGAATCCTCTTCCACCAACCCTACCAGCATCAACAGGTCGGCACTTTCAAAGGAAAGCCCGCTGTTTCGGGTAACGGCCCGCAGCGGGAGATGTCCGTCTACCTGCCCTTCCCAGGTGGATACCTGCTCTTTCCACCATCGTAACGCGCCTTCCCAGGTGATCTCCTCGGGCATATGCCCCCGGATTTCCTCGAAATAACCGGCCAGGAACGGATAGGTTTTAAAGGTCTCCTCCAGTTCCCCGGTTTCCGTGCCGGGGAGGTCGGAGAGGTTGGAGAGTGAATAGAGGTGATAGAGGAGGCGGTAGATCGCGGCATAAAAGTGCAGCAGGAAATGCCCCCGTCCGTTATGCGGAACATTCTCGAACACATGCGGTTCCTTTTTCTTTTTTTTTATTTTATTAAATATCGACATTCTTCGCGTCCTTCTCCTTCGCGTTTCTTCACGGCTCCTAATTAAAATGGAACAGGAAAACCCGGGCAAACCGGGGTTTCCACCCGGGGTCACGGTCCAACCCGGCCAAACGGACGGGTAGTGAAATATCTCCCAGGCCCATCACGATATCCACGTGGGCGGCGGTGACATAGAGCCGGGCATTGCCGAACAAAAGGATTTCAATTATATCGGTCTCTTCACCCTCCGGCGGTTTGACCAACCGCCGGAGATAATCCCGGATATAAGGCAAAACAAAACTAACCCATTTTTCAAGGTACGGATTTAATCCCGATAAATTAAAAGGGTGCCGCACCGCGGCTTTATTGCGTGTTATTTGTAATTTTTCTCTCCATATCCCGGGGAGGGTGTAATCGCCGGTATAATAAAAATCCCCCCCGGGCAGTGTTCCCTTTTCACGGTTATCCAGGTGGGCCAGTGCTTCCCACAGGGGATCGGATTCGATTTCCGGGTATCGGTTATCGAGCAGTGCCCGGGCCAGTAGTTCCAGGGTGCCCCATGCCCCTACCCTGCTTTCCAGTTGACACTGCTCCTCGAAACACGCGGGCAAATCCAGGTATTCCATGAGGTTCACGAGATAGAACACACCGGCCAACCGGGTATCCACACCCTCTTCGGGGAAATATAGGACGGTTTTCTTTATTTCCCGCGGCGTCGAGGGTGTCGCCGTTGCCGGGGGTTTTGCCCTGTCCGGACCGGGGAGCCCGGTGGTCCGGGGTTTCGCCGGATCGACGTCAAAACGTATCCTTCGGCCGATCTTTTCAATTTCCTTCGGCCCCATGTCTCGTTCCCTTGTGGGAACAGGCGGTGCCAATTCCCTACCTCTTTGTTCCGGGGCGGTCGGGATGGGTAGGGGGATGGCACTGCCTGCCCCGTCTGCCCCTAATGTGGAATTCCGCGCCATTTTTTCATCGTCCCCGGGGGACGGCGCGCCGTCATGAATGCCAACCCCCAATTTTCCCCCGTCAGCGGTGGGGGTTTGTTTTTCCTCTTGTTGAACGTGAAAATCCCACCATTGGTGAAACTCGCGGGCAAAAGCAGGGGTACGGACCTTTGCGGGTGCATAAAAAAGAGAGAGTCCGAGACCCACGAGCGCGGTTTGCGGTAAAGCCAGGTGAGCAGGAAACCGGTTGAGCGGCAGCCATCGGCTCCAGGGTGCGGGAGGCGGCCCGGGATATCCGGGATGTTCGGGATGTGGCCTGCCCCCTTTTGCGTCTTTTTCGTATCCACGGTTTGTGGCCTGTCCCCTTTTCCCGTTTTTTTCGATAAGTGGCCTGTCCCCTTTTTCGTTTTTTTCGTCACGTTTGCCCGTACCCGCGGCTTTTCCCGGATGCAAAAGGGGTGCCGCCGCCGTTTCCATTTGGAATTCCCGGGCAAGGGCAGCGGTTACGGTAAGGGAATCGTTTTCGGAGAGTTTGCTTATCACCCGGGCCGCGGCACCCCACGCGGTGAGGTGAGAAAGGACTGCCGGCAGTACGGCGATCTTTTCGCACAGGTGTTTAACAAGGTTCGAGGTGTAACCGCTTTTTTCTAAAATTATTTTCCACCACCAACGGTTCGGGGCGTCGCCGTTGACGATATCCAGGAGGAGGACGGCCAATAATTGGCTTTCGTCTTCGAAGAAGACGGCATCGGCATGGGGGGGGAAACGGCCGTATTCGGGCCGTGATGCGGCATGGTATTTTTCTTTGAGTGCCCGGCGGGCCGCATTTTCCCATGCGGTTTCCAGCCGGAGGGCGCGACCGCGGGGGTTCACTTTGCCCGGCAGGGGGTCCGGCATGCTGCGGACGATAAGGATACCGGAGGGAGGAATACCCGGCGGGTTGAGATCAACGGTATTCAACAAAAAAGACATCCGGCGGAAAAGGACGGACCGGTGAGGCTGAAGGGTTTCCCCGACGCCCCGAAGTTTCAGGGTGCCGATTTGCGTGTCCCCATGACCGAACATGTTTCACCCGTTCCCTGTCCTTTCCATTTTAAATGCTCACATCTGGATTACCGGACCGCCGCTGTCCTGACGTGTAATATCCATGGCAGTATACACGGCGTACAACGGCACGGAAGAGTCGCCGAATTTGAAAGCTTTGTTTTGCGAAACAAAGTAATACTTGATTCCCCTTTCGGTTGCGACCGGTTCCGCGATCTTATACATTTCGCCCCCTCCCCCGGGCATATAGCCCGTACCGCTTTTCAGTCGGACAGGTTCGAAAGAGAGGGAATTCCCTATTAAATGGCGAAGCGCGGCCTCATCGATGTCATCCGAACCCGAAACCGGGTTAAGCAGGCCGTCAAAAAAAACAGAACCGATAAACGCACTGGCGATATTCAGGTCCATAACCGCGGGCATGGGAATAAAACCGGCCGCCGGAAGGAAACGGAAATAATCCACCGCTCTAATTTCGGGTTCCAACTGGAAGGAATAAGATTTATACAGTAGACTCATTTGTTCCTGGAATTGGAGGTATGCGGCTTCCAATTCGGCGTGCCGCCGTTGGGAAAGGGGGAACGGAGTGGAGGTGAGGGGGTAAGGGGAGTGGGGTTTTCGCCGTACGGACCACATGTCCACGAATTCGAGACCGTTTTGAGTCCACAGGATGAGGGCCAGGGGTACATCCGCATCCTCCAGGCACCCGGACTCCCGGAGAACATCCAGGGGGCCGTATTCCGGGACAGCGGCGGTGCTGCCGGACAATTGAAATAGATTACCGGCAAAACCGGCGGCGGCCTCGGTGCCCAGGCAAAGGTGGGCCAACAGGTTGCGCAGTTGGGAACGGCCCATGTCGCCGTCGTCACCCGCCAGTGAAAGAATCTCCGCGCCGATGCCGTCACCCACTACCGAGGTATTGGTGATATCCAGGAGTACCAGCCGGAACCGGACGCCGTCTTTTTCATATTTATAGTTACACCCTGAGAGTTTCCCGGTATCGCCCAGGTAGTGCATGGGCGCTTTTCCTTCGTAACCGCCGGCGGGAGCGGCGACCAGGATATAGACACCGGTGCCGGTGGGAAGGAAATCGGGTTGGGAGGCGTTTCCACAGGGGACAAAAAGCCCGGAGTTTCCCGTGGGGGCCGTGCCTTCCCTGACCAGTTTCAGGTGAACGGTGTCGGTGAGTTCCACTACCCGGCCTTCGCGGTTCAGGGCGAGCCCGGGTGATACGGACACCGTGGGCAGTGTCCCGCCGGTCCCGCTTTCGATAATACTCACCTCCATGCCCTGTGCAACGCCTTCGCCCATGATCCGGCCCAATTGGCGGCGGTGGGAACTGTTGGCGCTTTGTTCATCCTGTAGGGCTTCGGCGGTCAGCAGGCGGCCGTTAAAAAAATACGGGTTTTTAATGCCGCCGTCGATGAAAGGTTCTTTTAAATTTCCGATTGCCGTCATGTTATCACCTTTATAAAATCTCGCTGATCTCTACCATAAAACCGAATTCAGGGGGTTGCCCCTGGTTGTCGCTTACCTTGACCGGGATTCCATTCTCCTGGGGAGGAGCGACCAATTCGAACACAAACATTTCCCCTTTATCGGGACCGGCCACTGCAGTACCTTTAACGATGTAGGCTTTTTTAAGGTCATAGCCGTCGAAGGTCAACAGGAAATCGGTCCCACTCCCGCCCTGGGCCTGGAGGCCGTTCAAGGTTTTCCCCACCGGCATTCCTTCCACATCGAAGGCCCCGGCGGCAGCCACAACATAAGCTTCCTGGGTACCGGTCCCGCCGCTGTTTTCATAAAACGCGGTAACGGTATTCTGCCCGTCGTGCCCCAACCATTTCATGGGCCGACTTTTGATCCACTCGGACAGGGAGACGGCGGGATCTATAAGGGTCATGTTATCCGTATTGAATATAAAACGCAGGTATTGGAAATTATCCACGGTGGTATTAACGGAAAGGAGATACACATTCCGCTTATTGGCGGCGGGCTCCAGGTTTATAACGCCGATACTTGTCATATAGGGCCAGGAAATCGGTGTGGGATCGACCTTTTCACCAAATACCTGGAGAGAGAAATCCGGCACCAGTTCCGGTGTATTGGCTTGCGGCAGGTACGAGGCCGCGTTGAGATGGAACCACAATTCAAAGGCGGGATATTCGGGATATTTCAGGTTGGGCTCGGTCCGTTTAACGGTCACAAAGGGCAGTACCGGCAGTTGGGCGGCGATCTCATCCAGGGAGAGACCGCCGGAGGGGATGGGGCCGGGTAACCACTTGTTCTGGCCGGTGTTCCACTGCAGCACATATCCCCCGGCGAGACCGGCGGCATTGACATCGGAAAGATTGTTCAGCATATGGTTGTGGTTGAGCCGGGAATAGCGGGCATCGCCCCACACATTCGCCCGTGTCACATTCAAATATTGGGGATGGTCGTCATAATCGTCATGTCCGTTTAAATCGTGATGCTCGGTAATAACGACGGGTTTGTCGGTGGCAACCCATCTCCCCGTCACCTTATCCCAGGTAAGGATTTGATCGTGACCGGGTGAGGGCACGTCAACGTCGAAAAGGTCATCGAGTTTCGGGATCAAAACGATGGAATAGCTCCACAACCAGTCACCGTCACGATCGAGGTAGATATATTCGAGTTCGTGCAAGACATCGGCCAATCGTTTTCCCGAATCCGGACCGCCGGTCAATGTAATTTGGGTAACATCGAAACCGACTTTTACCAGGCTTCTCTCATCGAGGGGAGCGGGCAGGGTGATCCTGAAAACATTGGTGCCCGGGAGATTCTGAAGGGAAGCCGGGACGATGTTGGCCCCGTCGATCTCAACGGACACGTATCCCGCCTGGATATCCAGCGGTACGGGATAATGTACCCACGCGACAAGCACGTCCGGGAGTTTTGCGCCCAACGATACAAAGGTATGGGTATCGGGTTTCATGGGTTCGTACCCGCTGAAAAGCAGCCACTCTTGCAGCAGGCGGGTGTGCAGTAAAACGGGACGCCGGTCCTCGATGATCCCGATATCGGCGATATCCCCGTCCACCTGCCAGGTACCGCCGGATTTGGTCACATTAACATCCAGTTGGGCCAACAGCACGCACAAGCCGGAGGTTTTGTTATTGCCCGAATAGGGGCCGCAGACACCGGATTGCTCCAGGAGGGTCGGCCGAACATCGGTTACCCATGCCCGGAACACGGCTTCCAATATACCGGCGGCGTTATCGGGGGAGATATAATATTTTTCGATGTCGGGGGGAGACCCCACATCGTCCAACGGGCATTCCGGGGGCGATCCCATACCGGTGAACAGTGTCTTCAATTCGTTCACCAACTGGTCCTCATCCAGGGGATTGGGCGCGTATTTCGATATTTCGATGCGTCGTAAGAATTTCCCGAAGCACCGGACATACTGCTCTTCCAACTGTTCCGGCGGTGTGGTGGTGATGGAGAGTTCGAAATAGTCGGAAATACGGGACGGGGCCACGACATTCTCCTTCGACTGACAGGGAGCGCCGGGGATGGGCACATCGTCGGTGGGGCACTCTTTGTAGCAGAGCGTTATGTACAGGGGAAGCGGGGCATCGCCTTCCAGTTCCGCCATTTGCGTATCGATCTCGGTTGTATTGTCCGCCAGCCAGTCGGCCAGGGACGCGCACTGGTTGTCCGGTACGCAAACGGTATCCCCCCGGGGATTCACGGCGATACCGGGAGAGACGGTTACATCGATGTCGCCGGAATCATCGGTCAAGGAAACCTTTAGGCCGGAGACGGTACCGTAACCGTGAAGCGCGCGCTGGTGGAGACGGTCCCGCTCCATCAGGTAATACTGTTCCTGTTCGAATTCCTCCACCCCCAACACCAACCCCATGGAATACTTTACCCGCTTTTTGGGGTCTAACGGCGTCTGGTTGGGTGACACGGTATTGAAATTACTGTTACTCATATAAATTTCTCCTTCGCTGTTTTTCGCCGCGAAGGCACTAAGACACTAAGGTTTTTTATTAAAATTCCTTTGTGTCTTCGTGTCTTTGTGGCTAAATTTAATCTCATTTTGGTACCTTCTTTGCCCAGGTGGTGGAGCCGGGTCCGACGGAATCGCGGCCCAGCACCCGGCGGTCCCCGACATCCCAGGGATGGGGTGCCGAGAGGTAACTCTCCGCCAGCGCGTGCCGTCCCAGCACCAGGGATGTGAATCGGCTGCCCTCACCGGGCAGGGTATCCAGGCCCAGCCGGGCCTCTCCTACCCTGAACAACGCCCAATAGGGTTTGACTTCGCAGTACGTATAGGCGGGTTTTTCGATCTCCATGATGCGTTTTACCTGCTCCAGCCGCTGTTCACGGCTCTCCACATCCATTTGAGGTTCCATGGGCACCAATACGGTAAACCGGTGCGCATTTTCCCGGATGGGCATGACCTGCGAAACGAATTGGATCCAATCGATCAGCGGTAAACCGTCCGAAGGCATGGTCACCGGCAGTTGGACGGCGCCGAACGAACCCAATGTTGTCGAACCGGTCAGGGTATACGCGCTGTTGAGACGGCCCACCTGTCGATACCGGCGCGCCAGGAAATCCCGGTATGCCGATTGGTGTGAAACATCGCCGGGGTCGACGGGCGCATAGGTAAAACCGACGGCGGCATCCAGGAACAGGAGCCAATCGGTTATTTCGGCTTCGGATGCTCCTGTTTCAACCCGCGGTTTGACGGGGGGCAAAAGGATTTGGGTAAAGCTCCCGAAGGCTCCGGAACCTTTCCGCCCCCATGTATTGTTGAGTGTTTCAATATTGCCGTTATATTGCTGCTTTAAAAAATTGCGGTATTTCACGTGGAGGGGTGTCGCGCCCATGGCCGGTGTCCAGGCGCCGCCGGTTTGACCGTAACCCGGGGCGGCGGTATCGGTGGCATCCCCGTAAGCCACACCGGGAAAACTGCGGGTGAGGAAAGATTCGACTATCCGCACGGAAAATCCCACGGCACCGGGCGAACAACAACTCCCGTTTTCGCTTTCCACATCCTCATCGAAAAGCGAATCGTCGGGACAGGAGTCGATGGCCAGGCGAACGATCCGGATAAGACCGGCGGCGGTGCCCCGCTGCCTGAACAATTTGGCGGCATGCCTCAGGAAAAGGCGGCGGCGGGTTTCGTCCCACGCGGGGTCCAGTACCACGCCGAACCATTGGGCCAGCCAGTCCAGGTAATCTTTGGCGGTAATATCCACATCGAAAAGTGCCTGGACCGAAGCGATCCGGTCCTCCAGCACGGTGTAAAACCCCTCGATATTGGCAAGGAAACGGTCCAGGAAAGACGCGGATATCTCGTCTTCCCGGTAAACGGCGGGCAAATACTCCTTTAAATATGAAAACCGCGGGTAGTAAACCCGCAGGGCATAGAGATACGGGGTAAGATTGCCCGGACCGGTGACGGTTAACCGCAGGTAGAGATAACGTCCCTTCATCTCCTGGAAGAGCAGTTCCCAGGTACCCAGCCCGTGGGGTGAGTTTTCTTCGGCGACAAAGGGGTTGTAATACGGCAGTTCGGCGCCGTCCCCCCGGCGGTAGAGCACGGGCTGCGGCTGTCGCACCCAATCCTCTTCGGAGGGTTCCTCCCCGCTGTCCGAGGCGACACTTTGAACGGTAACGGAAGTCCCGGAAGGAATATACGCATCGATAAAGAGCCGGTGCCACACACAGCCGGGTTCCCTGCCGTCGAACCGGGAAGGCACTGCGTATCCTTCTTTAAGGTAACGGGGACGCGGCATGTAGGTCAGGGGCAGCCAGCGTTCGTCCATGTCGTAATAAACGGTATTGCCGTCGGCGACCAGTGCCCTACCCTTGTAATTACGCATGGGATAATAAAAAGGAAGTAATTCCAGGGTAATTTCTCCCGCCCCGGCCTCCAGGCGAAAGCCGTAGGTCTGGTTCCCGGCGGCTTCGGCGATATAGAGGGTGCCTTTAAGCCCGGTTCCCTCGCCTTTCCCCGGTACCCGGGTACAGGAGGCGGCGGTTTCCCCGGGTTGGTCGGGGATAAAGGCCATGTCGTGCCCATTCAATGTGGGCGCCGGGGAAAAGAATTCGACCTGATCGGACGCGGAAAAAGGAATTTCCAGCGAGAGGGAATTGGAGATCGCGGTCCCGTTCTCCATATCGATGCGGAAGTGATAAACGGTGGAATAGGACGCATCGGGGGGAGTCTCCAGGAGGAGTACGGAGCCGCCGGGGGCGGCTTCGACAGAGACGGCGTTCCCTATACCGATATCGAAGGGGTTCCCGTTGTTTTCCAACTGGAAATAGCGGTCCAGTTTCCAGAGGGATTTATTATGGGGGTCCAGTATCCAGACCCCCCCGTCGGGAACGGCGGCCATGTCGAACGGTTTGAACGGCGGTTCTTGCGGCCATAACAGGTGAGTGGGAGTCCCGCCGGCATGGAGATCGAAG
>Ga0210082_1000138_pt1 | contig 16033 bp, 14 predicted proteins | sample White_ThreeSqA_D_2_FD_185592 | JGI IMG/M metagenome (GOLD analysis project Ga0210082, IMG submission 185592) | Wetland microbial communities from the San Francisco Bay, California, USA, that impact long-term carbon sequestration -... | ecosystem: Environmental > Aquatic > Marine > Wetlands ... | reverse complement strand
TAACTATGAGAGTGAGAATTACAAGGTGGTGGTGGCCGGAAGGAACGGCGAAAACCCGAAAACCCTGACGGAAAACCTGGATCGCAGTATCCGGAGTTTCAAATGGACACCGGACGGTAAGAAAATACTTTTTCTTTTCGGCTCCGAAGGCGCAAATAATATTAAATCCGTGTCTCCCGACGGCGGACCGTTAACGGATGTCACCACGGGGAACCATTCAATCCGGGATATGGATATCACACCGGATGGGAAAACCCTGATCCTATTAAAAGAAGACGCTATTCACCCGGGGGAACTTTTCGCATTTAAGAAAAATAAATATATAAAATTGACGGCGGTGAACGACCGGGCACTTGACCGGTTTATCCTCCAGCCCCTGGAAGAGGTATGGGCTACCAGTGTGGACGGTGCAAAAGTCCAGGGTTGGGTGATCAAACCGGTGGGCTTTAAGGAAGGGAAGAAATACCCGATGATCCTGTTCATACACGGCGGGCCCCACGGGATGTCTTCGGTAAGTTTCCAGTTCCAATTCCAGTTGTGTGCGGCCGACGGCTACGTGGTGGTTTATAGTAATCCACGGGCGTCGCTGGGATACGGTGAAACCTTCAGCCGCCAGGTCTGGGAAGATTGGGGCGGACTCCCCTACAAAGATTTGATGGCGATGGTGGATGAGGTATTGAAGTTGGGGTTCGTGGATGAGAAAAAGATGGGGGTAACGGGCGGTAGTTTCGGCGGGTATATGACCAATTGGATTGTCGGTCAGACGGACCGGTTTGCCGCGGCCATTACCGTGGCCGGCCTTTCAAATCTCACCAGTTTTTACGGGACCACGGACGAACAGTTTTTTCCCGAAGCGGAATTTAAAGGCATGCCCTGGACGAATAAAGACATTTATATAAAGCACTCCCCTATCTGGTATGCGAAAAATTTCAAGACCCCGACGCTGGTGATTCACGGTCAGTACGATTTCCGGGTCCGGGTGGAGCAGGCGGAGCAGATGTTCACGGCCTTGCAGAAGCAGGGTGTCCCCAGCGCGTATGCCTGGTTCCCGGACGAGGGCCACGGCGTACGAAAGCCGGTTCACCGGGAATTGTATTACAGGATGTTGTTGGATTGGTTCGATCACTTTATCCTGGGCAAACCTTCCAAATTCCTGGAAAATAAATTTTAGCCACAGATTTACACGGATTTTTTTATTTTAAAAATCTTTAATTGATCTGGAGTAGGCGGGCATCGACCAGGACACCGAAAATTTTGTCGATTATATTTTCGTATTTTTCCTCCGAGAGGTTATAGTACTCTAAAAATTCCCCGGGAAGTTCCACTTGTTTTACGATTGCGTAGTAGGAGGTGATGTTGCCGAAAGCCACCAACCGGACGATCTCCTCTTCGCCCCGGTACTCACCCGGGCAGTGGTGGTATCGAATCGAATCTTTGAACAGATCGGCCAGCCCCCATTTTTCGGCGAGGTAATACCCGGCCTCTACATGGGAAAATCCATACTGATTTTCTTCCAGCGACCGGAATTCTTTTCTCTCCCTGTCGGCTTCGAACATCAGGGGTTCATAGGTTTTCGCATCGTGGAAGAAGAGAACCAGTTTCCCGATATCGTGCAGCAGTCCGGCGATATAGGCTTCTTCCACCCGTTCCGGTACGTATTCAAGGTGAAGCGCCAGTTCCCTGCAAATAAACGCCACGTAAAGCGAATGTTCCCACAGGTAGCCGCCGATGTATTTTTTCCCGGATTTGCCGTATAGGTCCCTTAAGAAATAGGCCATCAGCATGGATTTGTACCTGGGAAAACCGATTATATCGAGGGCGTGCTCGACAGTGGCGACTTGCTCCCGGATTCCGATCAACGGCGATCCGCACAGTTTATAGATAAAGGTCGCCATTGCGGGATCGCGTTTTATTTTTTTTACGATCAGGGTCTCTTTATTTTTATCGGAGGGATCGGTCAGCAGGGTCATCAGTTCCATGACCACGGCAGGCACGGCGCTCAATTCCACGATCTTATCGATAAAAGATAGGTCGGTATTTTTTTCGTCCATTGGTCCTCGTCTTTGTTTCCCGCACGATTCAAAACCCTTCAAAATATTTTAAAACAAAAAAATTGGAAATTCAAGGGAAAAGTGAATTTAATCGTTCTCGCCGAATACGTCGCCCTGGAAGGTCTCGATCTCAACGCCCCGGCGCCACTCATTGGACGAAAGGCCGGCTTTCATACAGCCATAGGAAATATACTCCTCCAAATTCCACTTCTGCTCCACGGGCACCTGGGGCAGCAGCAGACCCCTGGCAAATCCCTTGCTGATAATAATCCCGTCCCGCCCCACGACGACATCTTTGTAACTTTCCACCTTTTTGGGCACGGTCAAAACGGATATCTCGATATCGATATCCTTCAACTCACCGGGGGTGACCCGGTCGAACCGGTAATCTTCGGTGGAAGACGAAACGGCATTATCCACCACGGCCTCGATCAGGGGTTTAATGGGCAGCGGATAACCGATACACCCCCTGAGATCACCCCTCTTATGAAGGGTCACAAACACGCCGCGTTTCTCTTTGAATTTGGGGTTATCGGTAGGGGGATAGTTTTTGCTCCCATCCTTTAAATAATTCTCTATGGTTGTCCGGGCCAATTGTAATAATTCCTTTTTCTCCCCGGCCGTATATTCCTCGCTCATGGTACCTCCTTTTAATTATTGCCCACAGAACACACGGAAAGACACAGAACCCCATGGCGCGGAACCTTCTTTACATTTCCTGTGTATTCTGTGTGTTCCGTGGGCTCTCTTTTTCAAATTCATAGATAAACGAATCCATACTACGCGTTTTTGCATCGATGGTCATTATGACATCTTCCAGGAACCAATCGCTTAAAAAAGGTTCCCGGTTATTAAAAAAAACGCCCATCAACGCATCGCCGTGTGTATCCACCATTTTCCGGTAAACGTCATCGATGGTATTTTCATTGAAATTGACGGGAAACAACTCTTTGATAATAATATGTTTCCCCATTACCGAGCCGATAAGAAAGCCGTTTTCCACGGTATCCATATCCCGGATGAGTTCGACCCGGGTCTCTGCTTCGGGTGTCAGATCAATTTTCATGACAGCTAAAAGGCTCCCCGCGCCGCGGGCTAAGAATTCAAAAGCGCGGCGGCAAACAACGGGATCATTAGCTCGTGGTGCCCCACGAAATAATACCCCTTTCCGCCGTTGGCCACGGGACGTTTCATAACATTCTCAAGGGCCCGGTACTGACGGATAAAATCAAATACGGCGGTGTAAAAATCATCCATCTCGATTCCCTGTCCGGTACAAAACGCCACGGCTTTCAAAAAGACCTCGGGTAAAAGAACGGCCGAACCGACATTAATATAGATACCTCCCCCACTCAACTGGCTCACCACGGAGGCAAACAACATAAAATCTTTCTCCGCCATGGCGCCGGCCACGGCGCCGTCGAAACTGGGATGATAATGAATAAAATCCGTCCCGATGGCCGGGTGAATGGTTACGGGGATATTCAATTTATACGCCTTGTACAATACACTGTTCTTATTAAAGGGGAACTTGGCGCTCATTAAATAATTCCCCACGGCCTCCCCCGCCCCCAATTTGGCGGCATGTCCTTCCTTTAGGGCGATATTCAGGAATATGCCCGTCTCCTCGGCATTACCGAAATTCCCACGATGTAAGTTCCCCCCCACGTCCTCGGACGTACTTCCGCAAAACGCGACCTCGAAATCATGGATCATAAAGGCACCGTTAATGGCCAGGGCGGATACCCAACCCCGCTCCATTAGATCGATGATGACGGGATTCAGGCCGACTTTCACCGGGTGCGCGCCCATTCCCCAGATAATGGGTTTATCTTTTTTCCTTGCTTCCTTTACGCAGCCGACAAATTCTTTGAAATCTTTGGCGGCCAAAAAATTCGGCAGGGATTCGAGGAAATCGGCGAAACCGCACTCGGTTGGAATGGTTTTGGCAAAATCCTTTACATCCACCAGGGATTTTCTCTCCTTGATGGGCACGGTTTTTAAATTCTTTTTCTTCAATAACGGGTATTTTTTGTAAGGCATAACTATTCCCTTTCCTCGGCAGTGCTCCTCGAATATTTCAAAACATATTCCACGCCGCTGTAAACGGTCAAGAAAACGGCAAGGTAAAGAATATATGTGGCAGCTTCAAAAATAACGTCCGAATAGGGCAGCTTGGAATGGATGATCAATAAACTGATGGATACGATCTGGGTGAGGGTTTTCTTCTTGGCGATCCAGGAGGCGGAAAACGTGGTGTCCTTGACCATAAAATAAAATCTGAATCCGGTTATAAAAATCTCCCTTAATATAATAACGGCGGCGACCCAGGCGGCGACTTTCCCCTGGTTGACCAATGCCAAAAGCGCGGCGGCGATCAATAACTTATCCGCCAGGGGATCGAGAAATTTTCCCAGTTCGGTAATCTGGTTCAATTTCCGGGCATAATACCCGTCCACGGCATCGGTAACGGAAGCAACGATAAAGATCACGAATGCAATGATCTCCTTGTTTTGCATTTCGGTCAGCAGGATGACCAGGAATATCGGGACCAATAGAATCCGCCCGGCGGTTATAATGTTCGCTACCGTCATCTTATACTCGATCATTGCTTAAAAACCTTTGAATTTGTTTACAAATAAACATTCTATACCGGATTGAAAAAAAATGCAATATGTTTGATGAAGAAAAAACGGGGGGTTATGCTTTATATCGAACGTGCTAAGGTGAGGGCAATTACGTCCGCACCCGCTTTGGTCAACACCTCGGTACACTTTTTCATGGTGGTCCCGGTGGTATAAACGTCATCCAGCAGCAATAATCTCTTCCCTTCCAATGAGGGCGATGTTTTGCCCAACGCGAAGGCACGGTTGAGATTGTCTAACCGCCGGGCCCGGCTTAATCCCGCCTGGGGTTCGGTTTGCTTTACCTTTACCAGGGAACCGGTCAAAAGGGGAACGCCCAACCGTTTCGACAATATTTTCCCGATTTCCGAAACCGGGTCGAATTCCCGTTTCCTTCCGCGGTCCGGCGGTACGGGGATAATGAAATCGAAGGGTTCGGCGATCTCCCTCTCGAAAACCTCCAGGTAATACCCGGCCAGGAGGTGTTTTAATTCCTCCACCCGTCCGTATTTGAATTTCAGGATAAGGTCCTTTAATTCCTCGCGGTACCCGCCGTACGAGCGGTGCCTGCGGAAAGAAGGGGGATCGACGATACATTCGCCGCACCGTTTGGCACTGTTCCACATGGGACGACCGCAGTGTACGCAAACGGTCTCTTTGAATACAAACATCTTTTCCAGGCAATCGCCGCAGACCAGCGATTCACCGGTTACCACCAGGTCCGCTTCACACAATTTACACCGGTCCACGAAAACAGAGAGCCGGGTGAGCTTCACTAATTCCTTGAATATACCGCTTATCCACATCAAGAAAGAACTCAGGGTTTATCGCTCATTTATTTAGTGCATAAGTCCTTTTACTTCTTCTTCATTAAGTCCGGTATACTTAACGATTTTTTCAATTGCAATGCCGTCGTTCAGCATTCGTCTGGCGGCCTCTATTTTCCCTTCTTTTTTCCCTTCTTTTTTCCCTTCTTTTTTCCCTTCTTTTTTGGCGATTCTTTCCCAACTGGTGACATAAGGCATTTTATATTCCTCCTCTAATTTTAAAATTTCATTGGATATTTTTTTTTGGTATCGATCAGGTATACGAATCACCCAATCGATGGCTTTTAAAAGGGTCCCTCGCTGGTTTTTTTCATATCCTCTCTTATAACATTCCCTGAGTAACTCAAGTTTGACCTCGGAACGTTTATCATTGTCGCTTCTTTTCACTTCGAAGCTTTTTAATACCGCCCGAACCACCATGGCCATGGGGTTGTCGGATTTCTCCAACATTTCTCTTTTGTCCGGATCATGCTTATAGTCGATAATTTTTACCATGGGGAACTTCATCCGGAGTTCAAAACCAAGCCGGCCAGTCTTGAATTCATCGGGGCGGTAGTTTTTATCTTCATCGGTCAAAACCGCAAAGCTGACGACTTCGATTCCTTTTTCCCGGTTTTGATCATAAATCCGGTAGTTGTAAACATACATTCGTTCCGGGAAATTGTCTTCCTTTTTCCCTTCGACTTCGATGTGAATAAAAAGGCAAATACATTCGACGGAACCGTCTTTCAGGTGGACTTTTACCACTCCGTCCGGGAACCGTTTTCCTGTTTTACTCTCCGGCACGATCTTTCTTAACTCTTTGGTTATAAACACACATCCCTTTGAAAAATCGATCATACCGTGGGCATCGGGAAAAAAGAGCTCCATAAACGGCTCGAAAAGTTCTTCGATAACATCTTTCCAGGCGGAATCGTACTTGCTTTTCTCTTCTCGTTTTTTCTTTATTTTTCCTGTTTTCATCATACTTTAATGATACGCAAAAATCGAATAAAATTCAATCCTTTTTAAAAGAGATTTTTCTTGACCCAGAGCACCGGATACAGGAATTGATTAAGCCACAGACTTTCACAGACCAGCTACAAGACAAAAAAAATTGCTTTTTGTCCGTGTCAGTCTGTGTTAGTCTGTGGCTAAAAAAATCAACGCGCCGCGTTGTTATTTATTCTTATCCTGTGGCCATGGGTCGTGCTTGGGCCAGGGGCGGGGCTCCTCTTTTATTTTCTTTAATAAGATCTCGATGCCTTTTTGCAATTGAGCATCGATACCCCGGGCCACTTCCGCCGGGTGCAAGTCGATGGTAATGTCCGGTTCCACACCGATATTCTCAACAACCCACCGCCCGTTCTCATCGTAAATACGATAATCCGGCGCCGTCAACCCTCCACCGTCGATCATTTGAATGAACATGGAAACTCCGACCAACCCACCCCAGGTACGGGTACCGATTACCGGCCCCATCCCCTTCATCCTGAAAAGCATGGGAAATTCATCGCCGCCGGAACCGGCCTGACGATTGGTCAAACATACCATGTGCGCCCGCGTGGCCGTGGACGGACTGGTCTGGTCATACGAGTACCGGCGCGTCCAATACGAATGAATCTTCTTGTCCAACCGCGCCAGGAAAATATCCGGGTCCAACCCGCCGCCATTGAACCGGCCGTCCACGATCAACCCCTTTTTCCGCAGTTGAGAATAAAAATACTTGGGGAACTCGATGGCCGACGCATCAAAGGTGTCCGGGAAATGAATGTAACCGATCTCACCGTCGGATGCCTCTTCAGCCACGCGGCGGTTGTGCTCCACCCAATCCAGGTATCGCAGCGTCGCCTCCCCGGACAGCGGTTTGACGGTGTAGTCCTTCGCTCCCCGAAGGGACGGCGTACTGTTGACCGTCAAGGTCACCTGTTTCCCGGCCAGGTCCTGGAAATAACTGTAAATGTTTCGCTCCGTGGTCACCGGCTCACCGTTCACCGCCAACAGGTAATCACCCTCATTTATATGAATTCCCGGACCCGCAAGGGGAGGAATCACTTCATTGGACCAGTCCGGGACCCGGTATATCTTTTTAAACCGGTACCGCTTATCAGCGTTATCGATTTCCCAATCGGCACCCAGCATCCCGATGTTGACGTTTTCAGCACGACGTTTAAGGTCACCGCCGAAAACATAGGTATGGGAAGTGTTCAATTCCCCGATCATCTCACCCACCAGATACCGCATATCCTGGCGGCAGGACGCAAAAGGTACCAGTTTCCTGTACTTTTCGCCAATGGCGGCCCAGTCCAGTCCCTTCATCCTGGAATCGTAGTAAAAATCCCGCTCCAGGCGCCACGCTTCATTGTAAATCTGCGCCCACTCTTTCCGGGGATCGAAAAACATCTTCAAACCGGAAAGGTCCAGGGCTTTCATCTCCGGCTCCTTTTCTTCTCCGTCGCTCTTATCGTCCTCTTCATCGTCCAAATCGATCATCCCTACCTCGGCCCCTTTCCGGCAAAGTGCAAATTTTCCGTCGAAGGAGAGTTTGTACCCGCTGATCCCTTTAAGGACGGTTTTCTCTTCACGCGCCTCGAAATTGAAAGCATATAAACTTTGCGGCCCCAGAGGACGGAACTCGAAGCGGTTGTAATCGCCTTTTTCACCGTTCAAATAAAAAACCGCGTCGTCGTTCACCGAAAGGGACCGGTAATTCCCCCGGGGAAGCGGAAGCATCTCGATGCGATCGGCAAGACCGTCGAAATCGATGACGACGTTTACCGGCGGTTTCTTTTTATCTTTATCTTTATCTTTATCTTTGTCGTCATCTTCGTCGCCGCTGTCCTCGCCCTCTTCATCGTTACGGAAAGGAAGCAGCCGTTTACCGTCCTTGCGGAGCGTAAGGGAATAAATTCCCGCCATGTCCTTGTAAACCATTTCCCATTCAAAATCGCAGAACGTCGGGTTGAAACGGCGATTGGAGACGAACAAAAGATGTTCGCCGTCGGTGGTGAACACGGGTTGAAAATCATTGAACAACCCCTGGCTGACGCAGTGGATCTTTCCCGTTTCCAGGGAGTAGATGTACACCCGGGTCACCAGGTCCGCTTCCATTTTGGAATACGCCAGGTACCGGCTGTCCGGGGACCAGGTAAAATCGTAAATAGGCTTGAGATCAAGGGAGATATCGACATTTTCATAACCGGCTTTGTCCACTTCAACGACTTTCCCGGTTTTCACATCCAGGTAATAAAAGCGCAGGGTCTGGTCGGCAAAGGCGATCTTCCGGCTGTCCGGGGACCAGCGAAGCGTATGACGGTACCCGTCTTTATGGGTGGTCAGTTTTTTCGCCTGCATCTTTCCCTGGTGATCGACGACATATATTTCATATTCGCCGCTTTTATCCGAGAGGTAGGCGATGGACTTACCGTCCGGGGACCAGGCCGCGTCTTTGTCGCGGACACCGGGGTCTTTCGATAGGTTCCGGGTGGGACCGTTTTCCTTCGGCACGGTAAACACTTCGCCCCGGGCGACGATCAACGCCCGTTTGCCCGAGGGTGAAATATCCATGCCCGTGATATAATCCTTTACATCTTTGATATAGGGACGGACTTCCGGCGCGTCCGCCCCGATGGTGATGTCTATTTTCCTCGGTTTGGGGTCGGTTACATCCAGGACCCAGAGTTCGCCGCCTTTTTCATAGACGATATTATCGATGCCTTCACCGGGACGGCGCACATCGTAGTCGTCGTGAAACGTAACCTGTTCGATCGTTTTGGTTTGGGTACGGTAAGCGAAAATATTCAAAGTGCCGGTGCGGTCCGAGGTGAAATAAACCGTATCCCCTATCCACATGGGCATACGGTCGGTGCCCTTGAAATGGGTGAGGTTGACGTCTTCATCGGTGTTGAAATCATACATGTAAATTTCCTGGGCGGTCCCGCCGGTATACCTCTTCCATGTCCGGAATTCCCGCTGGCCTTTATTGTAAGCGATCTTTGTCCCGTCGGGTGAAAAACTCCCGGCGGCGGCTTCGTTCAGTATCAGGGTCTCGAGTCCCGTTCCATCGGGAGAGATAAGAAAAAGACGCTCGAACCGGTTGAAACTTTCTCTCCGGGAACGAAAGAGGATCTTGTTTTTCACCGGGTGCCAGCCCATGACTTCATCGGCGCCGGGATGGTATGTCACGCGGGTGATTTCACCGCCGTCGGTATTCATGACGTAGACATCGGTGTTCCCGTCATAATCGCCGGTAAAAGCGATCAGTTTCCCATCGGGTGAAAATTTGGGGAACCGTTCCTGACCGTCGTTAAGGGTCAGGCGTACGGCCGTTCCCCCGTTTACCGGGGCTTTCCACAGGTCTTCCCCGTAAACGAACACAACGGTATCTTTATAAACATCGGGAAACCGCATGATATAGCGTTTCCCGCCGGGATCCCCGGAAACGGTTACCGACGATATTAAAATTAAAACCATGACTAAATATGCTGCAAACATCATTCGTCTCATTTTTTAAGACCTCCTGTTTTAAAAATATGGTAATTTTATCATACGTTTTTACAAATGAACAGGTTTTAATAAATTCAATCTTTTCAATCTTTTTGCGAAGCCCCGGCCCGGAAGTTTTTATCTGTAATTTGTAAATTCTGACCTGGAATTTCACGTTTTAGTATGCTATAATGATACGTAAAAAATCTTCGCGTCTTTGTGCCCCTACGCTGCGGCATAATCAATCAAAAAAGGAGAAAAGATGAAGATGATAAAATATGGAACCTTTGCAATTATTTTCCTGGCAGCGGCATCGATACTCTGTTTCGCCGGGCCCGCGGATGAAAGCCTCGCTGAAAAAGCCGCCGGGATCCATGATCGCGTATTGACCGTGGATACCCATGTGGATACACCTTTCATGCTGGAAAGGGAAGAATTCGATATCGGGAAAATGAACGATGCCCGTAAACACGGCGGTAAAGTGGATTTTCCCCGCATGAAAAAGGGCGGACTGGACGCCGTCTTCTTTGCCGTTTTCGTGGGACAGTCGGTACGGACCCCCGAAGGAAACGAGAAAGCCAAAAAAGAAGCCCTGAAAATCTTCGATCTTATTCACGAGGCGTTGAAAAAACACCCGGACCAGGCGGAAGCGGCCCTTACACCGGACGACGCCTATCGCATCGAAAAGAAAGGGAAACGCGCCCTCTTTATCGGCGTTGAAAACGGGTACCCCGTGGGAAAGGACCCCGGCATGGTCAAGAGATTTTACGACCTGGGCGCCCGGTACATTACCCTCTGTCATACCGCCAACAACGATATCTGCGATTCGTCCACCGACCGGAACGGCCCCGAACATAACGGCCTGAGCGAATTCGGGAAAAAGGTGGTCAAAGAGATGAACCGCCTGGGCATGATGATCGATGTCTCGCATATCTCGGACAAATCGTTTTACGATGTCCTGGAATTATCCGAAGCCCCCGTGTTTGCGTCCCATTCCAATGCTCGCGCCCTCATGCCCAGTCCCCGGAACCTGACCGACGATATGATAAAAAAACTGGCCCGAAAGGGCGGGGTCATCCAGGTGTGTTTTGTCCAGGATTATGTCAAAGACCTCCCCCAGCCCCCGGAACGGACGGAAGCCTTTATAGAATTACGCAAAAAATACCGGGACCGCGATAAAATGACGGAACAGGAAAAAGCCGAAGCCCGGAAAACGTGGATGAGTATCAATGAGAAATACCCGTCCAACCTGCCGGCGGTGAAAGACCTGGTGGACCATATCGATCATATCGTTAAACTGGTGGGCGTCGATTACGTGGGTATCGGTACGGATTTCGACGGCGGCGGCGCATTGAAAGACTGCTTCGATGTCGGTGAAATGGGAAACATTACCCTGGAACTGGTGAAACGCGGCTATACGGAAGATCAAATCCGCAAGATCTGGGGCGGTAATGTGATGCGCGTCTTCCGCGAAGTCGAGAACAAGGCTAAGAATTAATAGGGCCCTATTCTTTTACTTCCAGGATGATATTCAACCGGGCGCCCTGGCTGGCGTTGATCACCCCTTTGTGGTCCCTGGTGGGAAGCACCCGGGTGAAACCGCCGGCGCCCCGGGGACCGAACACAAAGATACCCCAGACCATGTGATGCTCGACCGCTCCCCTTTCTCCATCCTGGTATATATAGCTTTCTGAAGGGATATATTCCTGGACCACCCAATTTTTCGCCATCAGGGCCACTTCCATTTGCTGTTTCCACCTGTCGGGAGGCGTCCTGGGACCGGGGAAGACACCGTAACCGCCGAGCCCGCCGCCGGGCTTCAGCACCAGGCGTTCCCGGTGGGAGACGATATAATCCTCCAATCCGGCGGTCACCTTGCGAGTCCAGGGAACGTGATTCTTTATAGTTTCCCGTTCTTCCGGGGAGAACAGATCGGAGTTTTCATTTTCCGAAAGCAGCGCCAGGTTCAACTTGCTCGACATGATAGTGCCGACAGGACCGTTAAACAGCAGGGTGTTCCCCGCTTCCACCACATCCAGCAGGTCTTCCGGCACTTCACCGTTGCATTTTTCAACCACCACGTGGATTGTTTTAGCCTCGCCGTCCCCGGAGAATTCGACATGGTCCTTCATCATTTTCAAACGGGAGAAATCGGTTATCACGAGTTCTCCCCTCATCGCGCCGTTCTTTTGCCGCAAAATATGCCGGTACAACGCCTGTAACCGGTGTACCAGCGCCCCCAATCCGCCGTAAGAGTCATCGACCTTCGACATAACCACCGCTGTATTTATTTCATCCTTCCCGGAGAACGGTTCATGGTCAAGGGCTTTTTCCAGCACATGGGCAAATAATGAAGCGGTGAAACCGGTACGGGTGATCTCGGCCCCATACCCTTTGATAAACCTGGCCAGGACAGGGGTATTGAAATAGTGAGGTTCCAGTGCATCCGCCTGCCAGCCGCCCCCGATGTTGGATACCATATTAAACTCCAGGCATTTTAAGCCGTGGGAAGTGGAGTAAATAAAATCCCCGCGGCCCAGGAGGTCCCGCGGACATCCCAGGGCCCCTTTATGGAGCATCGATTTTACTTCCGCTTCGGAAAACCGGTAATACCGGGAGATCATGTCGCGGTCCAGGCCGAATAACCGTTCCGGTATGGAAGCGATCAACCGGTACACGTCCACGGCGGCGGTCTCCATCTTCTTCCAGGTGTTCTCACTGACAAAGGTGGGCCATGGATGAAATTTGACATAACCGAAATACGTGGACAGGATCCCTTTAAAGCTGTCCTGCTCCAAACAGGCGGAATTTTCCCGCACAAAGTCGAGAAATGCCGCACTGCAGGCGGACAAATCCCGGTGAGCATCGTATATATTTTTTGATATTTTCATTTTACCTCAACCAGGAATTTTTTTATGATATCGAGGTAAGGGGCAAAATCCAGGCCGCTGCGGGAAAGGATGTTCTGATCGGAAGCGATCTCATCGGGAGACGCCACTTTGATTATTTTACCTTTGTCCAACAGGGCGATACGGTGGCAAATGGAAAGGGCCAATAAGATGTCCTGCGATATGATCACCCGCGTCAAAGGGAGCTCTTTTATCATCCCGATAATGTTCAACATACTCTTGTAATCCAGGTTGGCAAAGGGTTCATCCAGCGCGATCACCGACGGGTTCATTACCAACGTGGTGGCCAGGGCCACCCGTTTCTTCTCACCGAATGAAAGATGGTGAGACGACAGATCTTTCAAATGGGTTAAATTCATCTTCTCAAGTATGTCGTTGACCCTGGCGTCGATCTCCTCCCCCTTGAACCCGAGATTATAAAGCCCGAAGGAAATATCCTCGTAAACCGTGGGGCAAAACAACTGGTCGTCGGGGTTCTGGAAAACGATACCCACTTTTTCCTTGATGAGGGCATCGTTCTTTTTCTCTATTTTGACATCCTCCACGAAAATCTCACCCTCTCCTCTCAAGATGCCGTTCAGGTGCTGCAGCAGGGTAGACTTTCCCGCGCCCGTGGGACCGATGATGCCGAAGATCTCGCCCTTTTTTATGTCGAGATTTACCCCGGTCAGGGCACGGTGCCCGTCATGATAGGTAAAATTCAAATCCCTTATGCTTATTATATTTTCACTTACATTTTCCATATCAGTCTCGCTGCGATGAGGATGGAGAAAAAAACCAAAACGGCGAAAATATCGATACGCTTCAAGCGGTGGGAATTCCCTTCGGGGAATTCACCGGTAAATCCCCTGGAGATCATTGCCCGGTATATCAGGTCGGAACGGTCCATGCTCCGGAGAAATATCCCGGCGGCAATGTTCCCGTAGACCTTTACCCTGGATACCCGGAGCACCGGCGTTCGACTCTTGTAAGCCCGCAAGGTGCGGTGAAGCTCGTCGATAAATACAAACACATAGGTATACACCAATTTGGACAACGTGGTCACGATCACGGGAAATCTGTATTTTCTCAGGCTCCACAACAGGGAGTTGAACGAGGTACAGGATACCAGCAGGGTGAGCACAAGGATGGAAAGATAAATCTTGGAAACCAACAGGGCAACGGTATATAAAAAGGGGTAATAACCGGGTAATGCAGCGATGGAGAATTCGACGCCGGCTTCGATAAAGTAGGATAAGAACATAAAAAAAGCGATGAGTACGGCCAATGGGGTGACCACCGCCAATTTTTTAAAGTAAAAATGAAAGGGAACTTTACTGGTTACCAGCAGTGCGGCGACCACCACGAGGTACAGGGCAAAGACCTTGATATTATAAGTGGCGGTAATAAGCACCAGGAAGCAAAAGGACAGCAGCAGTTTTACCCTTGGGTCCACGCGATGGAGGACCGAATCGAGGCTGCTGTATTTATCGATAAAATCATGCTTCATTTTTCCATCTTCTTTTTCCAGCGGTGAAGGAGAAACGTAATCACCAGGATCAACACCGCTCCCAGGACGATTTTCAATAAATAACAACACATGTCGTTCCGGGTAATTGGGACCTTTTTTTCTTCCTTTTTCTCTTTTTCCTCTTTTACTTTTTCGTCCTCTTTGGGCTGCACTTCCTTTACCGGCGCCGCCGGGGGATGGAAGAAACCGTCATCCAGGAGGATGTCTTTCTTTCCCCGGTGTCCCATGCCGTCGTCCACCGAAGCGGTCCATTTTCCCGGCCGGTCCGGGTAAAAGCAAAAATTCCCGTTTTTGTCCGTGCTTCCCGCCTGGAATACCGTTTCATCCGTGTCGAAGCGGATCGTTACATCGGCGTTTCCCAGGGCTTTTCCACCGTGATAGGCGGCGCCGATCAATATAAAGGGGGATTTCTCCTCCACCGTTAAGCTGATGCCGTGTCCGAACACAAGGGAGGTCCAGGTCAGTAAGCAGAGGGTACTTATAATAAATCGTTTATTCATTTCAATAACTCCGGTTTAACTTTATTAAAGTAGTTGTAGATGGCCACCGTCAACGCCCCTTCGATGGCGGCGGCGGGGACATAGACGGAAGCGATGAAGGCCATACCTTTCCCGTATTCGAGCAGGACAAATATAACCGCGATGAGCATTGCGGGTACGAGGATGCCGAGGAAGCCGCAGAAGAAGCTTTTGACCTGGCGGTTGATACGGGGAAGTTTCCATATTCCCCATGCCGTCAGTGCCCCGCTTCCCATGGTGAGGGTATTGACACCCAGGACCACCAGTCCGCCGTGTTGGAAGATGAGGCTCTGGAACAGGAGGGTTACGAAAATAATGGGTATGGCGCGTAACCCGAAGAGGAGTCCGGCGAGGCCGTAGAGTCCGAGGTGGATGGAGGTGGCGCCCAGGGGGAAATGGATGAGTGAGACGATAAAGAGGGCGGCGGCGAAGATGCCCATTTTGGGAATTTCCTCGGTTTCCAGTTTCCTGCCCCCGGCATAGACCAGTGCCAGTGCCGCGGCGTCGGCTGCGATACTGATACCGGCAGGCAAAATTCCGTCCGCAATATGCATGTTTTCCTCGCTTTAAATCTCGTTGAAAAAGTTAAGGTAGATATTATCATAACCCCCCGGTTCTTTCAAGGGCCTAAAAAAGTTTGAGAGGAATTCTAATTTTGATTTTTTTCACCACGAAGGACACGAAGGACACGAAGAAAAAAAAGATATTACAACTTGTATGGACCGTTTTCACCCCGCCCTGATGCGATAAATCGCCTTCCTGCACGATAAAAATGGTCTTTCTAAGCGATAGGAATGGTATCGGCAAGTGATAGGAAGGCCAAATGTAAGTGATAGGAACGGCAAATGTAAGTGATAGGAATGGCAAATGTAGGTGATAGGAATGATAAATGTAAGTGATAGGAATGGTAAATGTAAGTGATAGGAACGGTAAAAATAAAGAATTTTTCCCCTCCTTCACTTGACTTATCCTTATCCCTACGGTACTTTTTTAGCGTTTTTGGGGTCAGGCAAGTCGTTTTTGGCGTTTTTGGGGTCAGCCCCACATGATGCGAGCCTCGCCCGGAGACGATGAAAAAAGCAATGGAATTCCACAGTAAGGGCAGGCGGTGCCAGCCACTACTTATCCCG
>Ga0210082_1000137_pt1 | contig 16082 bp, 10 predicted proteins | sample White_ThreeSqA_D_2_FD_185592 | JGI IMG/M metagenome (GOLD analysis project Ga0210082, IMG submission 185592) | Wetland microbial communities from the San Francisco Bay, California, USA, that impact long-term carbon sequestration -... | ecosystem: Environmental > Aquatic > Marine > Wetlands ... | reverse complement strand
GACAACACGACGATTAAAATGACGATGAATATATTTTTTTTAAACATAGCAACCTCCTTTGGTTCCAATTTTTTGTTGAGGGATATTATAAAAGGATAGGAACGGAATGTCAAGTTCACCTTATTTTAAAATTAAAGAAAATATTTCCTTATGGGGTGAATTCGGTGAATTTGGTGCCGGGCCGAAAAACATCCGGTGGGTGCTTTTTACTTGACAATTAAGCGAAAATATTGCATATATAAGTATAAGACGACAGGAGGTTATGATGCCGAAACTGAAAGAAGTTGAGGTAAATTACAAGCAGGTTTGCGAATTGGTCAAACAGTTGGAATTCAGAGAAAAAATGGACCTTATCAGGGAAGTAACCGGGGAAAACAGCTACAGGAAAAACTTTTACACTTACACGGAAGGGCTGGCAAAGAGGTACAATATTCCTGGAATGAATGAAGAGGAGTTGGACACTTTTCTTCATCAGCAGGGGTAAGGGGTTTAAAGGGAGTTCCTCTTGCTTAAAATTGTGATCGATACAAATATTTATATTTCGGCAATCTTCTGGGGAGGAAAGCCTCGGGATGTGATAGATTTGGGGAGGGATAACAGCGTTCGGATTTTTACCTCGTCCGAAATCGCGAATGAAATTTCTGAAACGTTGAGTGTGAAATTCAAACTCCCGGATAGTGAAATAAGCCGGATATTGATTGATCTTTCGAGTTTTACTTTCCCGGTAGAGGTGACCAAAAAGTACCGGGTTGTCCATGATGATCCGGATGATGATAAATTTATAGATTGCGCGGTACAGTGTAATGCCGATTATATTGTCAGTGGGGATCGGCACCTGTTAAGTTTGGGAGAATATTCAGGGACGAAGATATTAAAGGCATCCGATTTTCTTTCTATTATCCGGGAAGAATAGAGGCAGGCTGGTTTTCACTGTCCACTTATTTTTCCTTTTTCTTCCGTGTTTTCCGTGTGTTCGCGGGTAACGTGGGCTCCTATTTCTGTTTGTACGTTTTCCACCATTTCAGCATGGCCCGAAGGAAAAGGAATTTTATTTCAAGGTCTTTTTCTTTTTCATACAATTGGTTTAACCCGGGTAACGCATCTTTTGCGGGAGTTTCGATCTTTCCCAGTGCGTCCGCGGCACTGCTTTTGTCGTAATTCCCCGGCTGTTTCAAGAATCCATCAATAGAAACGGTGGGCGTCGTCCACCGTATAGGACAGGGCTTCATTGAAACCCGTATCCCCGGGCGCTTTACCCGTATGGAGCATGCGGCGGCGGTGTTTCCCGCGTTTGATATAACGAAAGAGCAGAAAACCGATGCCGTCGGTTGCGATCTGCTTGAAATTGCACCTTTCGTTTTCCATGAGAGATGATTATATGAAACAACGGAAAGATTGTCAATGGAAATCAAAACGCACCGCAGGGCAGGTAAAGGGTTTCGCGGCTTCCTTCGATGTATTTCCATATACCTTTTGAGAACTCCCGGACTTCTCCCGGGATATCCCGGACATCTCCCGGACTATTTTGATAAATTTGGTGCCGGACCGAAAGTGATGCCTGATCGGTTTATTTTAGGTTACGCTGACGGGTGTAGGAAATGACATACCTTATCAAGAAAAAAACAGCGATAACATTGACGATAACAATAGATGCATTCAACAAATCGGCAAAACTCCACAATAACTCCGCTTCCATAAACCCGAAAATAATGAGCAAACAAAAACCCCAACGAAATACCTTCCTCATCCGGGGACCCCAAATGTATACGAAACACTGCTCCCCATAAAAACACCAGGCAATTAAGGTGGAATACCCAAATAAAAAGGACGCGGTAAATACGATGTAACTCCCGTAATCCCCAAACGGCACCCTGAATGCGGCGGTGGTCAAAGCAGTACTGGTCTCGCCGGAAGCCCAAACACCACTGATTAAAATAATGAACGCCGTCATCGTGGCCACAACGGTATCGATAAATACACCAAACATACCGATCAAACTCTGCTTCACGGGATTATCACACTTTGCGGTACTGAACATGATCGGCGAACTCCCGGTCCCGGCTTCATTGGAATAAAACCCCCGTGCCACCCCAAAACGAATGGCCATGAGCACCGTGGCCCCGGCAAATCCACCGGATGCACCGGCCGGGGTAAAGGCATTTGAAACGATGGTCCTCAACACTCCCCCAAAGGCCTCCCAATAGTTAAGTATAATGACAACGGCCAACAACAGGTAAACAAGTACCATAAACGGCGTGATGATTTTAAGTATCCGTGCAATCGATCGAAGCCCACCGATGACAACAAGCCATGTTAAAAAAGCAAGGACGAGTGTCAGCGGAAGTAATTGCGGAACCTGCCGGGGCAGCCAATCCAGGTTGAATGATTTACTCGCGGCCAGCGAGATGGAATTGGATTGGATGGTGGAGGTGGCAAGTAATGCTTTAAATCCCATTGCACATGCAAACATGACGGCGAGCCAACGCAATTTCAAAAGTTTTTCAATGTAATACATCGGGCCGCCGGAATAGGTACCGTCGGGACTTTTTTCCCGGTGGGAAAGGGATAGGAGCGTTTCGCCGTAGACGATGATCATTGCGATAAATGACGAGACCCATAACCAGAAGATGGCGCCCGGGCCCCCCACGGCAATGGCGGTGGCGACACCGGCCAGGTTTCCGTTCCCGATCATGCCCCCCAATGCACCGAAAAGAGACTGTAATGGAGTAATGTTTCCTTCACCCCGGCCTTTACGGAATTGGTAGGTCAATCGACCGGCTTTAAAAAAGTGTGTAAATTGAAGACCTTTGAGGCGAAGGGTAAAATAGATGCCGATGAGGGTCAGGAAGATCAGCATGGGGTATCCCCATATTAAGGAAGCGAAGTCACGAATCCATTGTCCCAAAAGATCAATATTCATTTTTTTCCTTTATGAAGACGTTTACCAGAAACCTGTCTTTTTGTCAAATTATTCGACGAAAGGGCCTTTTTTCGGTCCGGCACCTTTTTTATTATTCGGCTATCTCTTAAAGGGGGTCTTCAGGCGATCCTCCAGCCATCGGCGATCGATAACCATATTATACTGACTGTGCATCATACTGTTCTCACCGGCCCGGGTCAATGCTTCCCTGTAATGGGTGAGGGCGAGGTCCCGCTTCCCCAGGATGTCCATTATATGCCCCTGCCATGCAACGGCGGCCATTTTCCACGGGTCTTCCTCCTCCGAATACGTTACGGTAAGCCGAAAGGCTGCCAGGGCATCGTTATAATACCCGGCATCGTAAAGGTTCAACGCGAGCTTACCCCATTCGCGGCCCCGGTCCAGTTTCAATTCGAGACCCTTTTTTAAGAGACGGCGCGCGGCATCTCCCTCGCCTTCATAATCCATCCGGCGAATCTTTTGTACCAGTTTTTCCAATGAGAGGCCCGGCGGGGGCAGGATATTTGCCAGGACGCCCCGCGGGTCGATCTTTGCCGATTTTAACGGCGCGGGGCTTTCAAAGATCAACACGTTGGTGGCCTTGAAACGGTCGGTATATTTTACCTGTGAGGAATTATCGGTGAAAACGGCTTCCACGGGAACGGGCATTATTAAGTCACCGAGATTCCCCACGGTTATTTTCGAGATGTAGACGCCCCCGTCTCCCGGTTTCTTCTCACAGGATGTGGAGACGATATCGTAGGACATGGCGCGCGAGGAGTAGAGCCATTGATCGAAAAACCAATCGAGGTTTTGACCGGTTTCATCCTCACAAAGGGCGATAAAGTCCCGGTCACCGAGCTCGCGGCCGTTGAAATCCCGGAGCAGCCGCCTGTAAATCCGGTCGAAGGTTTCCCGTCCCAGGACGCTGCGGAGGGCGGAAATAATGGTGTACCCTTTGCCGTGAACGACGATATTATTAAAATCGAAATCGACGGTCTTGCGAACATCGGGATGGATAACGGCGGTGGTGTCAAACCCTTCCCTGACGCCTTTTATATAACGGTTTATGAACCCAAGGTGTTTTTCGTTTCCCAGGCCGCGGGCAACCATCCACTCCCTGTCGGCATAAATCCCCAGACCGATAACGAGCCAGTGATGGGATTCCTTTTCAAGTACATATTCGATAAAGTACTGGTGCCCGATTTCATGGGCGGTAATCCATTTCCAGTGACGTTCGCCGCGTTGGGGGAAGGTTTCCTGTCCGTGGACGGCGACGATATTGGTGGCCACGGGAAAACCGCCCGCGGGAGAGGAGATGCCGGGAATTATGGAAAGGACGGGATAGGGATAGAATCCGAACCGTTCCCGGTAAAAACCGATAACGTCTTTGGCCGTGGCTAAAAGGAACCGCGCGCATTCGGCGGCCTTCGGCGTGTGCAGGACACGAACGAGCACATCGCCGGCGTGATCTTCGAGGATGTCGAGGTCTTTCCCGAGAACCACGGCGAAAGAGCGGATATTTTTCCCTTTCCACAGCCCGGAATCCGGATCGTATCGGCCGCTGGTGGTAATGGTAAGGTCACCGGGGATATCGAGTTTTACATTGTAATCGGCATGGGTCACATACCCCCACCATAACTTTGGGAACCAGTTTAAAACGGTATAATGGCTTTTCCGGGAAAGTACGTCATTTATGCGGAACCGGATGGAGGCTTCGACGCTTAACTCCACCTGTTCCCCCGGGGCCAGGGGGGAAGGGAGTTGAAACATAACGGGCGGGGTGGTCTTTTTTTCATACCCCGGTACGATGTTCAGCGGTTGGTTTTTTATGCCGACGGTATAAGGGGTTTCTCCATCGGAGGGCCAGTCGAAGACCAGGCGGTTGATGGGCAGCGTAGTGGTATTTTTTAGAATGACGGTGTTTTTTTGGTTGAAGGTCCCGTTCTCTTCGACGGTGCAGTGGATATTGTAGGTGGTTTCGGGTGGTATTTTGGGGATAAAGAAGTGGTCCTTCGGTTGGGCTTTCGTGGAACTACCGGCGGGTGTACAGTCGCACCCGGATATTACGAATACGCTGAGGATAACGGTTGATACAACGAATGTTAAACGGTTTCTCATTTTTCCCTCCTGTCCGCGCGCGGACATTCTTTTATACTTTTAGCATTCCCTTTTTGCATATTATATTATACATTTTCAACAGGATGGAGTCAACCGCGCAGTGGCCGGTATCCTCTGCCACTTCCCCTTTTTTGCCTCATTAAATAATCCATTTCAACCTCCGCTTGATGCATTGTGCGTTATGTGGTATAGTTCTGTTTACCGACCGGATACGTAAATCGATCATAGGAGTGAAATGAAAAAAATTTTAGAGTATATGGTCTCGGCGCTGGCCTGGTTTTCCGGGCTGCTGACATTTGCGCTCTGTGCCTTGATAATGCTGCTTGTCGGTATCTTTCATACGGGGGCTTTTTTTGAAAAGACGGTTAAATGGTCGTGCCGCTGTGTGCTGCTCAGCGTGGGCATCCGGCTGAAAGTCACCGGGAAGGAAAATGTCGATACCGAAAAACAGTATGTCGTCATGATGAACCATGTGAATATGTTCGATCCCTTCCTGTTCTATGGGAAATACCCGGGAAGAGCACGGGGCGTGGAAGAGGAAAGTCATTTCAAATGGCCCGTTTACGGGTGGGTGATCCGCCGCATCGGGCAGTTCCCCATTAACCGCAAAAGCGGACGCCAGGCGTTGGAAACCCTGAAAAAAGCAGGCGAACTGATACGTAATCGCAAAGAGTATTCCATCATGATCCTCCCGGAAGGCACGCGGACCCTCACGGGTAAACTGGGGAATTTTAAAAAAGGCGGCTTTCTACTGGCCCTGGAAGCGGGGCTTGATATTCTTCCCCTCGTTCAGCGGGGCAGTTTCCATTTTAAACGCAAGGGACATTGGCTGCTTCGACCGCGGAAAATCGACCTGGTAATTGAAAAACCCATCTCTACAAGCGGATACACGAAAGAAAATATAACGGAACTCATGCAAAAAACCCGTGATCTATACCTGCGGTACGTGGAGTGACGTAACGGAAATGCCTGATGCCGCGGCGTGCCGCCGCGGCATCAGGCACTCCATTTGTTTAGCTCACTTTATGTCCCGGGCGATGGTAACCAGGCGGATGAATTCCGAGCGGTAACCGTGGTCGTCGTTTCCCACCGCTCCTTTTGCAAGGGCGAGCACGTTGTCGTAACTGGAATCCCCGGCATAGGTCGATTCCCTCAGCAACATCCCGAACATGGCGACGGCGGAGGAAAACCGGGAATTGATCGAAGGATTGTCATTCCCGTTATTTTCCCAATTAACGGGGTGTGTGATCAGGCGGCTTTTCGCGCCGCCGGGTTTTTTGTATCTCAATTTGACCAGGGCCATTTCGGGACTATTGAGCGCCTCTTTCTTAATACGGGACTCCTGGAACCTTAAAGGAGCGGATTCGGCCGCAATATCACCGGCGGGTACGATCTCGTAGAGTGCCGTTACCGTATGGCCCGAGCCCAGTTCGCCGGCATCTTTTTTATCGTCGTCGAAATCCTCTTTTTGCAGTTTCCGGTTCACATAGCCGATGAGCCGGTAGCTTTTTACTTTTGCCGGGTTGAACTCCACCTGGATTTTTACGTCTTTGGCAATAGTAAACAGGGTTCCTCGCATATCGTGGACAAAGACTTTTTTTCCCTCCAGGATATTGTCGATATAGTAATGGTTCCCGTTTCCCTTATCCGCCAGTTGCTCCAGGCGGCTGTCCTTGTAATTGCCGGTACCGAAGCCCAGGGTGGTGAGGAAAATACCTTTCTCCCTTTTTTCCTCGATCATGCGGACCAGTTCGGCAGTGGACGAGACGCCCACGTTGAAATCGCCGTCCGTGGCAAGGATGATCCGGTTATTGCCTTTTTTTATAAAATTCTTTTCGGCGATCTTATAGGCCAGCCGGATGCCTTCGCCGCCGGCAGTGCTGCCCCCGGCTTCAAGTCTTCCGATGGTATCGAGGATTTTCTCTTTTTGGGTACCGGGGGTGGAGGGGAGCACCAGGCCGGCAGCGCCCGCGTATACGACAATGGCCACGCGGTCGTTTGGGTTCAACCGGTTTACCAGTAATTTGAAGGACGATTTGAGCAGGGGGAGTTTTTCGGGGTCATTCATGGAACCGGAGACATCCATGAGAAAGACCAGGTTCGAGGGGGGTATGTTTTCGTTTTTCAACCGTTTGCCCAGGATACCGATATGAAGTACGTGGCGGCCGGCATTCCAGGGGCAGCCGGTAAGTTCGGTGGTAATGGAGAAGGGGTGTTTTTTGCCGGGTTCGGGGTAGTCGTAGGAGAAGTAATTGATCATTTCTTCGATGCGGACGGCGTCTTTCGGGGGGAGCCGGTTGTTATCGAGGAAGCGGCGGACATTGGCATAGGAACCGGTGTCCACATCGATGGAGAAAGTGGACAGGGGGTTGCTCACTGCGTCGAGGAAGCGGTTGTCGTAGATTCTCTGGTATTCTTCGGTATTAAATTGCTGTGGGAGTGGAAGTGGGGGAGCGCAGGCGACGGCATCTCCCGGGACGCCGCCCAGGACGGCGCCCAGGACGCCGCCTTCGACACCGGCGTCCACGCCGAAATCGAGGGATTCTTCTATGATCTCGATGGGCAAGGCCGCGGGTGCCGTCAAATGTTTTTCGGCTTTTTTCGGTTTCACGGTTTTTTTTAATGCCGGTGGTTTTGGGGGCGGCGGCGGTTTTGGGGCTTCGGACCGGTTTATTTTGACGGGCGGTTGCTTAATGCTGCAGTTCATTAGCGGCAGCACAAGTACGGTCGAGATTACCGCGGCGTGACATATAAAAGAGATAAGCAGGACAAAGAGGCTTCGTTTGAAACCTTTCGGTCCTATTGGGTGACGTTTTCGCTTTTCGTTCATTTGAACCTCCGTTAGAGTTGATTTATTTTCATTCGGAAACACAATAGAATTGTCCCGGCGGAATATCGTCCGGTTACCTGTTTCAGGACAATTAATCGTTACCTACTTGACTTTTTCGGAAACTATTCATAAAATTGGATATGATATTTCTAAACGTAAATTGAGAAAACGAGGTGCTGTATGGCAGATGATTATTACAAACTCCTGGGCGTTAACAAAAACGCCTCGAAAGACGAAATCAAAAAAGCATTCCGAAAACTGGCAATGAAATACCACCCGGATCAAACCAAAGGCGATAAAGCCCTGGAAGAAAAATTTAAAAAAATAAACGAAGCCTACGCCGTCCTCAGTAACGACGAAAAACGGAAACAATACGATATGTTCGGGGCGGAAGGCTTCTCGAAACGATTCACACAAGAAGATATCTTCCGGGGTTTCGATCTCGGTAGTATTTTCAAGGAATTCGGCTTCGGGGATAAATTCGGGGGCGGCTTCTCCAGCTTTTTCAGCGGCGGAAGAAAAACCGGCGGACGCTCGGGTAGAAACGCCGGCAACCCCTTCTCCCAGGGTTTCCAGGACCCCTTCGGCGGGTTTGGAAACCGGGGCGGCTTTTCCCCGGGAGGACAATCCCACGCTCGCCAGGGACACCACCCCCCACAAGCAGCGGAGACCGAACTGCGCATCAACCTGCCCGAAGCGGTCCTGGGGGCAACAAAACGCATCTCCCTGGATACCGGCAGCGGCGTCGAAACCCTGGATGTCGCCATACCCAGGGGTATCGACGACGGTCAAAAGTTGCGCCTAAAGGGAAAAGGTCCCATGGACCCCATGTCGGGACAACGCGGAGACCTTCACGTTAAAATTTCAATCGCTCCCCACCCGGTGTTCCAACGCAAGGGAAACGACCTCATCGTCGAACAGGAGGTTAAACTGACCGATATGGTCCTGGGCGGGAAGATCAGGGTCACCACTATCGATAACCAACGGATCGATCTAAAAGTTCCCCCCAACTCGAAAAACAACAGCATGCTGAGAATTCGGGGTAAGGGGATCCCGGGGACAAAAGGAAAACCGGACGGCAGCCTGCTGGTCCGTTTGCAAGCCCAATTGCCCACGCGATTGAACGAAACCCAGAAAAAACTGTTCGAGGACCTGGCGGAAACTGGGGTATAGTCGGCATACTGCCGAAGTCGTTTTGCGCGGCGTGGGGGGTTGAAATCTTCTTTAAAATGTATTAGTCTGTATCCTGTGTAACGGTTTGTAGAAAATAAGAATTTGAGGAGGTAACACCTTATGAAATATAGAGTATTCACCATGGTTTTTATTTTTATATCGGTCTCCGTTTTTGGCCACTACCTATTCCCGGCCGGGACAAACCGGCAAACAATTAACCAATGGCTGCTGCTGGGCCCCGTAACCATACCCGCCGCCGAATCGGAACTGCTAAAAAGCGAAGAGGAAATCTTGAATTTCAATCACATCCCCGTACAAAACCTGCGACCCGTCTCCGGCGATAAAATGACCTGGACCGCCGGTCAAACATTACGGTGGCGGACAACCAATCAATTGCGGTTTAATTCCGGCGACACACAGGTCGTTTATCTCGCCGTCTACCTCCAACCCACGCGCTGGTTCCGGACCCAACTGGTCCTGGAAACAGACACGGACGCCGTAAACGTGTCCGTTTTCCTCGATGGGGAATCCATCTCCTCCACCGCGGCCAAAGATAAAATTACCGCCCCCCTGGACCTCGCCCACGAAAAACACCTGCTGCTGGTAAAAGGCGTATTATCAAAAGGCAAGGCGGTTACCATTCACCCGTTCCTGGAACATAAGGACCCTTTCAAAAATGAAGCGATGAGGATATCCTTAACCCCCCGGCACCCCGTGAATACCGAAAACATACTGAATATGATAAATGTGAACGGGACACTCCTGTCGCCCGACGGGAACCGCGCAGCCGTTTCGCTCAGCCGGACGGATAAAGAAACCGGGAAAACCGGCCGGTGGAATGAAATCCTGGACACCTCTTCGGGTAAGACGGTACTCACCTCCGAAAATCTCGACGGTATGAGCAATCTCAAATGGTTGAGTAATTCTCGTGAATTCAGCTATACCAAAACAACGGACGACAAAACCTCCATCCTGCAATACGATTTGAATACCCACCGGCAGCACCATGTTTTAAAAGATGTAAAGAACTTTGCCGATTATTGGTGGGCGCCGGATAATTCGTTCCTGATCTATTCCGTCTCCCACCCGGAGAGCAATAAAGAGGGATACAAATACGTAAAAGGGCTTCCCGACAGGAGTCGATTCTCCGACGCCCGTTGTTCCATGTTTATTTATTACCCGGGGCAGGACGGCACCGGTGTAAACCACCGGCTCGGCGATAATAAACAAAATTTCTCGCGCGCCGTCATCAGCCCGGACAGCCGAAAAGTGCTGCTGCTCGAAATCGAATCCGATTACAAAAACCGCCCGTATTTCATAACCTATGTGCATTTGCTGGACGTTAAGAGCTTCAAGATAGAAAAAATGCTGGAAACGAATATCCTCCAGGAATTCATGTGGGCACCGGACTCGAGACGGCTGCTCGTCCTGGGCGGTCCTTCCGCTTTCGGCGGTCTCGGCAAAAACCTGGCAAAAGATAAAATCCCCAACGAATACGACAACCAGGCGTATATCTATGACCCGGGATCGAAAAAAGCGGAAGCCGTTTCAAAGAATTTCGACCCGTCCATCGATTCCGCATCGTGGAGTTCTTCCGCGGGTACTATTTACCTTGCCGTCACGGACAAATCCTATGCACGGATTTATAAATACTCCACCGGCAAAAAGACCTATCGAATGATGAATACCACCGTGGATGTCGCGCGCAGTGTAAGTTTTGCCCGGGAGAAAAACATCGCTGTTTTTTGGGGTTCCGGTGTGACCACGCCTTACCGTTTGTATAAATTAAACCTGTCCTCCGACAAAGTCGCGGTGTTAAAAGATTATAACCAGGAGGCCTTCCGGGATGTCACGTTGGGTAAATACGAAAATTGGGATTACAAGACAAAAGACGGCAAGACCGTTATGGGGCGGATTTACTACCCCGTGGACTTTAACCGTTCCGAAAAATACCCCTGTATCGTTTATTATTACGGGGGGACCTCCCCGGTTACCCGCGATTTCGGCGGCCGTTATCCCAAGAACTGGTATGCCGCCAACGGTTATATCGTTTACGTTTTACAGCCCACCGGGGCCACCGGTTTCGGGCAGGAGGCCTCCGCCGTTCATGTCAACGATTGGGGTGTTGTGACCTCCGAAGAGATCGTTGCCGCGGTAAAAGAACTGACCCGGACCCACTCCTTTATCGATGCCGAACACGTCGGCGCAATGGGGGCGTCTTACGGTGGATTTATGACCATGTACCTGGCCACCAAAACCGACGTATTCGCCGCTTATATCTCCCATGCCGGGATCAGTTCGCTCTCCAGTTACTGGGGTGTGGGTGATTGGGGCTACACCTACAGCGGTTTCGCCACCGCCGGCAGCTTCCCCTGGAACCGTAAAGACATTTACGTGGGCCAGAGTCCGCTTTTCCTGGCCGAAAGGATTGAGAAACCGCTGTTATTATTGCACGGAGACACCGATAACAACGTCCCTCCCGGCGAGAGCTACCAGATGTTTGCCGCGTTAAAACTATTGAACAAAGAGGTCGCCCTGATTACCTTTGCCGGGCAGCAGCATTTTATATTGGAGTATAAAAAACGACTGCGCTGGATGCGGACCATCATTGCCTGGTGGGACAAGTATCTAAAAAACCAGCCCGAGCACTGGGACCACATGTATAAAGAATAAAATCCCTATTTTTTCTTTTATTTTCCTGTTGAATAAAAAATCCCCTTCCTGTAAAATATCCGGGAGGCAGAAGATGAGATATAAATTCTCTCTAATGGCGGTACTCTTATGCATTTTTTTAGGCACACCGCGAGCGGCCGCGGAACCGGCGGGAGCCAAATTCCATTTTCATATTACTTCCTGGACCACCGAGCACGGGCTGCCCCAGAACTCCATCAACAGCGTCATCCAGACGGGGGACGGTTATATCTGGCTCGCTACCAACGACGGCCTGGCCCGGTTCGACGGCATAAAATTCACAATATTCAATACGGATAACCTGCCCGGTCTGAAGAGCAACCGTACAACGGTCCTCCTGGAAAGCCGTGACGGACGATTGTGGGTAGGTACCGAAGGCGGCGGCGTTTCTATTATTTCCAACGATATTATTTCAAAAGAGGGCACCGTTAACTATTCCGAAGAAAACGGACTGGCGGGAAACTTTATAAAACGTCTCTATGAAGACTCCAAAGGCACCATGTGGATTCTCTCCGGCAGCGGCATAAACTATTTGAAAAATGGAAAGATCGGCACCCTCTCCCCTGCCGACGGATTATCCTCCAACCTTCCCATAACCGTATACGAAGATTCGAAAAACAACCTCTGGATTTCCACCGAAGACCTTGTCCTGAACCGTCTCAAAGAAGGGAAGATTTTCCAATACTCGGAAGAGAACGGGATACCCCGGAACCCAATAATTACCATCTATGAAGATGAAAATGAAAATCTACGGCTCCTTACCTACGACCATTTCATTCGCTTTAAAAATGAAACCTTTACCACCGTTTTCGATCAATCGCGAATGTCCCTGGTCTGCACCGCCCGGGACAACGACGGGTACCTGTGGGCAGGCTCTTTCGACGGCGGGCTCTATTTGATCGATGAGAACCGTATTACCCTGTGGGACGATGAGACATTAAAAGATGTAGGCATGCTCTCGATGCTGGTGGACCGGGAAGGGGCCATTTGGCTCGGCACCCTGAGCAGCGGACTCATTCGCTTGAAGAAAAGTATTGTCGAAACCTATTCCAAAGAACACGGGCTTCCCCAACCCGTGATGCTTTCCATTCACCAGGACAACAGCGGTACCGTCTGGGCCTGTACCAACGGCAAGGGGGTCTTTTATTCCCAAAACGGGCATTTTAAACCGTTTTCCCTGATAACGGACATTTATATATGGTCCGCTTTTACCGATCGTAAAGGTACGCACTGGTTCGGTTCCTACGGCAGCGGCCTATACCGGTTCAAAGACGGCCGGGTGGAAAACTTCGGCGAAGAAGACGGGTTACCCAACGATGAAATCGTGGCTATCTATGAAGACAGCAAGGACAACCTGTGGCTGGGGACCGTGAGGGGCGGGCCCTGTATTTATAAAGACGGCGTTTTCAAACCAATGGGAAAAGATTACGGGTATATTGGCGTCAGTGCCGTCGCTTTCCTGGAAGACAGCCGTGGGACACTATGGGTGGGGACAATTGCAAACGGTCTCAATCGTTTCCAGGACGGTGGATTTACCAATTACTCCACCCGGAACGGGTTGTCCTGTAACGGCGTCCGCTCCCTTTACGAAGATGACGGCGGCGCGCTGTGGATAGGCACTTACGGCGGCGGGTTGAACCGGATGAAAGACGGGAAATTCGTTTCCATTACCCAAAAGGACGGACTCTATGACAATGTTGTCTCCACCATCCTCGAGGATGATCACGGGTACTTCTGGATGACGTGCAACAGGGGCGTTTACCGGGCCAGGAAAACGGACTTGAACGATTTTGCCGACGGCAAGACCGGTTCCGTCAATTGCACCTATTATAATAAATCCGACGGCATGATCAGTGCCGAGTGCAACGGCGGTTTTCAGCCATCCGGTTGGAAAATGGCCGATGGGAAACTATGGTTTCCCACCATCCGGGGGATTACCGTTTTCGACCCCCTCCGGGCCGGGATCAACAACGTGCTCCCACCGGTGAAGATCGAAAAAGTCACCTTTGACGGTGAAATGATCGATTCGCCGGGATTTATGGAATTACCCGCCGGGACCAAAAGTTTTGAATTTCATTACACCGCCCTGAGTTTTCTCGATTCCCGGAGAATCCGGTTCAAGCGGAAACTGGAAGGATTCGACGACCGGTGGGAAGATGTCGGCAGCCAACGGACCGCTTACTATACCAAACTCCCCCCCGGGAAATACACCTTCCGTGTCATCGCCTGTAACAACGACGGCATATGGAACGATACCGGCGCTTCCCTTTCCTTTTATTTAAAACCCTATTTATTCCAGACCTGGTGGTTTTACCTGATTGCCGCCCTGGTCGCCGCGGGGTTGGTCTTTATTGGTTATAAGGTTAGAGTCAGGCAACTGCAAAAACGGGAAGCGGTATTGGAAGCCCAGGTGGCCCAACGGACCCTGGAACTTCAAAAAGCCAATGAAATCGCCCATAAAAAAGAGATGGCGGCCGAGGCGGCCAACCGTTCCAAGAGTGAATTCCTGGCGCGTATGAGCCATGAAATCCGGACCCCCATGAACAGCGTCATCGGTTTTTCCGAATTGCTCAGGGAGACCCCCCTGGATGAAGTACAGGCCGATTATGTCGATACCATCGCCCGCAGCGGCGAAGCACTGCTGGAGATCATCGATGAAATCCTGGATTTCTCTAAGATCGAGGCGGGAATTATCTCCTTCGAGCCCATCGATTTCGATCCCGAAGTCACCGCTTTCGATGTGTGCGAATCCATCCTTCCCCGCATCGGGGACCGGCCCGTGGAAGTACTCTGCCGTATCGGTGAGCGGGTACCGGGTTATGTCAGGCAGGACGCCGGGAGGTTCCGCCAGGTACTGGTGAACCTTTTGGGAAACGCGGTCAAATTTACGCAAAAAGGGGAGATCGAACTCTCCATCGATGTGGATGAGGAAGAGGACCGGCGGGTGAAGTTACACTGCGGAGTCCGCGATACCGGTATCGGTATTCCTTCGAATACCCTGGATTCCATTTTCAAAGTATTTCAACAGGCCGACGGTTCCGTGGCCAGGAAATACGGTGGGACCGGGCTTGGGCTGGCCATATGCAGGCAGATCGCCAGGTACATGGGCGGCGATATCGAGGCCGAGAGTACCCTGGGGAAAGGGAGCACCTTTCATTTTACCGCCTGGGTGGACAGGTCTGAAAAAAAACCGCACAAACGCACCGGATATCCTATTCTCGCCGGGAAACGGGTCCTGGTTTTGGATGACAATATCACCGGTCTGGACATCCTGGAACATATCCTGGAAAGACACGGCATGAGCGTCGTTAAAGAGACACAGGGCGAAAATGTTATACCCATCCTAAAAAAGAGCCTGGAAAACACCCCTTTCGACCTTTGTATCCTGGATGTGATGCTGCCCGGCATCGATACCTGTGAATTGGCCCTACAAATTCGGCGCATTTCACCGTCTTTATCCACCATCCCGTTATTGGCGATGACATCCATCGGCGGGCAGTCGAAACGGTACCGGGAGTCCGGTTTCGACGGACTCCTGCCCAAGCCCGTCCAGGCCGCGAAGATGATACGGATGATAAAAGGGCTGTTGGAACGGTCCCCCGGCACGACCGTGGGAACCGAGACCCGGGGTGAAGAACGGGAAGATATCGTTACCCGGTATTCCCTGGATGAGGACGCCAAACATTCCGTGTCTATTCTCCTGGTGGAAGATAATGTCATCAACAGGAAGCTCGCTTTTTTCATGCTTACCAAAGCCGGTTACCGGGTGGATTTTGCCGGGAACGGCCGGGAAGCCGTTGAAAAATATACGTCGGCCCCGGGGAGTTTCGACCTGGTTCTCATGGACGTCCGGATGCCCGGTATAGACGGCCGGGAGGCGACCCGTGAAATTCGTGGAAAAGGGTTTCACGACGTTCCCATCATTGCAATGACCGCCGAGAGTATGCCCGAAGACCGTGAAAAATGTCTTAAGGCGGGAATGAACGATTATATCTCCAAGCCCATTCGCCGGGATGAGGTCTTTACGATAATCAAGAAGTGGGTATTGAAAAACAACTGACGCAGCCGAATCCGGTATCCAACGGACATCCCGGATGAGCACCTGTAAGCTTACGTATGCAATTTTCCCCCGGGAAACACGCACTTGTAAGCTTACATATGCGATTTTCCCCCGGGAAACATGCTCCTGTAAGCTTACATACGCGATTTTCCCCCGGGAAACATGCTCCTGTAAGCTTACATACGCGATTTTCCCTCGGGAAACATGCACCTGTAAGCTTACATATGCGATTTTCCCCTGGGAAACATGCTCCTGTAAGTTTACATACACGATTTTCCCCGGGGAAA
>Ga0210082_1000136_pt1 | contig 16093 bp, 14 predicted proteins | sample White_ThreeSqA_D_2_FD_185592 | JGI IMG/M metagenome (GOLD analysis project Ga0210082, IMG submission 185592) | Wetland microbial communities from the San Francisco Bay, California, USA, that impact long-term carbon sequestration -... | ecosystem: Environmental > Aquatic > Marine > Wetlands ... | reverse complement strand
TGTTATCGGGATAACACTTAACTTAAAAAATACATCGGCTCGCCTGTTCAAAACAACATCCGGGTTGTTCCGGGGGGGAGCCGCCATTTTGACACCGGTCCTGGAAAACTTCGATGTAAAGACTTGAAATGTAATGCCTTTTCGTATACAATATACCCCTTATTTACAAATACCGAAAATACCAGGAATAGGATTTAAGGAGCATTATGTCTGAAAAGAATGAAGAAAGCAAGTATCCGAAAAAGTACCAACACTTCGAGGTCGAAGAAAAATGGCAGGCCGAATGGGACCGCCTCGGAATATACAACTGGGACCCCGACGAACCCCGGGAAAACACCTACGTCGTAGATACTCCACCACCCACCGTCTCCGGCTCGCTGCACGTCGGCCATGCCTACAGCTACGGCCAGACCGATGTTATCGTCCGCTACCACCGCATGCGCGGCAAAAACATATTCTACCCCATGGGCTGGGACGATAACGGCCTGCCCACGGAACGCAGGGCACAGAATGTATATAATATCCGCTGCGAAGCCCACCTCCCCTATGACCCAAATTGGAAACCCGATAAAAAATCAAAGAAAACAGAAACCGTCTCCCGCCTCAACTTCATCGAAGCCTGCGAAGCCATCACCGCCGAAGACGAAAAAGCCTTCGAAAACACCTGGCGGAAACTCGGACTATCCGTCGACTGGTCCCTGATCTATACCACCATCGGCGACCACTGCCGACGTATCTCCCAACTCTCTTTCCTCGAACTGGTCCAAAAAGGATTGGCTTTCAATACCGAATCCATTACCATGTGGGACGTGGATTTCAAAACCGCGGTATCGCAAGCGGAAGTCGAAGACCGTGAAATACCCGGCGCCTACCACGACCTCCGGTTCGGTCTCGAAGACGGCGGCGAGTTCATCATCTCCACCACGCGGCCGGAACTCCTGGCGGCGTGTATCGCCGTGGCGGCCCACCCGGAAGATAAACGGTATAAAAAATTCTTCGGCAAGAATGCCATTACACCGCTGTTCAAAGCCCCGGTCCCCATCGTCGCAAGCGAACACGCGGACCCGGAAAAAGGCAGCGGTATCCTGATGATCTGTACCTTCGGCGACATGGCCGACGTGGAATGGTGGCGAAAATCCGAACTGCCCATCCGGCAGGTCATCGGTATGGACGGGAAATTCATAAACATTACGTTCGGCGAAGCGCCCTTCGATAGTATCGATCCCACGGCCGCCAATGCTGCCTATGAAAAACTGGCGGGCCTCCGGGTAAAAGCGGCGAAAAAAACCATCGTGGAATTACTTTCCGAAGAAGGCAGCGCCCCGGACGGAAAAGGCGCCGCCCTTAAAGGCGACCCCCAACCGGTCACTCACCCGGTGCGGTTCTATGAAAAAGGCAGCAATCCCCTGGAATTTATCCCCACCCGTCAATGGTTTATTAAAATCCTGGATTTTAAAGATGAACTACTGGAACAGGGCGCAAAGATCAGGTGGCACCCCTCCCACATGAAGAACCGGTACGATCACTGGGTCCAGGGCTTGAACCAGCAGTGGTGCGTGAGCCGGCAGCGGTACTTCGGCGTGCCCTTACCGCTGTGGTACCCGGTTCAGGAAAACGGGCTGCCCGATTATGAGCACCCCGTCCTGCCGGACCGGGACACACTGCCGGTGGACCCGTTGACCGATGTCCCCCCGGGTTTTACGGAAGAGCAGCGGGACAGGCCCGGGGGTTTCACCGGTGAAGAGGATGTCATGGATACCTGGGGTACGTCGTCGTTAACCCCGCAGATATCCAGTCACTGGGGCATCGATGACGAGCGCCATAAAAAGCTTTTCCCCGCGGATTTGAGACCGCAGGCGCACGATATCATTCGGACGTGGGCGTTCTATACCATTGTGAAGGCGTGGCAGCACGAGGGGAAAATCCCCTGGAAACATGCGGCCATCAGCGGCTTTATCCTGGACCCGGACCGGAAAAAAATGAGCAAATCCAAGGGAAACGTGATGACGCCGGAAATCCTCTTGAACGAGCATTCGTCGGATGTGTTCCGTTACTGGGCGGCCCGCGGGCGTCTGGGCGTGGATTCGGCCTTCGACGAGACGCCTTTTAAAATCGGCCGTAAACTGGTGATCAAGCTCTTTAATGCCAGCAAATTCGTGCTGACTCAGTTGGACGGTATAACCACGGACGGGCTTGACCTGGACGATATGTCCGCGGTGTGTACGGAATGTGACCGGTCATGGCTCGAAATTTTTAGGAAGACGCTGGAAGCGGCTTACGGTGCTTTCGAGCAGTATGATTACACCACGGCGCTTCAATTGATCGAGGAGACCTTCTGGAATTTCTGCGATAATTATCTCGAGATGGTCAAGATCAAGGCCTACGAAGGCGGGACGTCGCCGGGGAGCCGTTCGGCGCTGGTGACGTTGAATTGGTCGTTAAAGACGTTTTTAAGGCTTTTTGCGCCGTTCATGCCGTTTATTACCGAGGAGATATGGTCCTGGAGGTACAGCGGGGAGAGTGTTTCGGTTCACAAGGCGGCGTGGCCCATGAAGGCGGAGATTGCTGCGGTTGACGCGCCGAAGAACGAGGAGAGTTTCCCGGCGGCAATGGAATTGATCTCCCTGGTGCGCGGATTTAAAACCACAAGCCAGGTCTCCCAGAAACGCCCGGTGGCCAGGGTCGAGGTCAGGGGTTCCCGGGAAAACCTGGATGCGGTTAAATTGATGATCCCTTATATAATGGAATCCACCAACGCGGAATCGGAACCGGTGTTAACGTTAGACGATAGTTTTAAAGAAGAAGAACCCCGTTTTAAAGTAACCGTAGAATTAGGTGAATATAAAGAATAACCGGCATGCTGCCGGACCCTTTTTGCACGGCCCGGGAGGTTTCCGATGCAACGAACCTCATCTCAAACCATTATAGGATGCACGCGCCGCGTGCCCGCCGGGGGCATTAAATTATAGATCGTTAACGGCCTTATGAATCGCCGTTGATAGTTCTTCCAGGGAGTAGGGTTTTTCGATGAAATGTTTGACTCCCATTTGAAAAAGCTCCCTGACTTTTTTGTCCTTAGAAAAGCCTGTATTAAGAAGCACATTGACATTGGGATTTATATTTTTAATTTCGATATAGACATCCTTTCCCTGTTTTTTGGGTAACACCAGGTCCAGGAGCACCAGTTTTATTTTTTTATGGTGCTTTTTAAACAGGTTGACCCCCTCGCACCCATCTTCGGCCAGGATGACGTCGTACCCGTCATTATCCAGTACCTTTACCGCTATTTTGCGCATAATGGGTTCATCTTCCACCACCAGGACCAGACCGTTTCCTTCCTTTTTTTTCTTCGGATTTGAGAGAGGTTTCTTTCCCACCGGGCGGCACCTTTTTTTACAGCAGAACAATTTTAACGGCGAATGCCGCGATAAGGGCGACGACGATGCTGAGTACCGAGGAGAGGAACACGACTTTTTTCCCGAACTCCTTCCACATCACCACAAATGTACTGAAACAGGGAAAATAGAGCGTAACAAAAACAACGAACACCAGCACCTGTTCCGGGGAAAGAGGTATCTCGCCGATGGACTTGACCCCAAAGGCGGTATTGGTCATCACCAGTACCAGTTCTTTCCTGAAGAAACCGAAAACCAGCGTAGAGCCGAGGATTTCAGGCAGTCCCATAATGCCCTTGACCACCGGGGCAAAAACGTTATCGATAATATCGTTGATCTTCAGGTATTCCAACCATGCCATGGCAATACTACCCAGGATCAAAAAGGGGACCGCGAATTTCAAAAACTGTTTCATTTTCATCCGGGTTTTACTGATCGAGACCTTTAGAGAGGGGATTTTTAAATCCGGTATTTCCATGACCAGGCCCGTGGCTTTTCCCATGAACAGGGAAAGAATTTTACCCGTGATCGCCAGTAAAAAGATCACGAAGAAATAGATGAACATTGCCCCCAGCGGCCCCGTAAGAGCGGCGGTCATGGCAAGGATGACCGTGGTGCGCGCGGAGCAGGGGATGAAGGGGAGCAAAATGGCGGTCAACATCCGGTCCCGCTTGTTCTCGATAATACGGACGCCGTACATGGCGGGAACGGAACACCCGAAACCCAGGATAAATGGGACCACGGATTTGCCGTGCAACCCGATCTTGTGCATAAAACCGTCCAGCATGAAGGCCATGCGGGAGAGGTAACCGGTGTCCTCGAAAACGGACATCAGAAAGATCAATGGGAGAAAATAAGGCAGCACAATGCCCACGGCCCCTTCGAGTCCCTGGTAGATACCATCGACGGTAAACCAAAGAAACAGATGGTTGGATTTTAAACCGGCGTACAAACCGGGGATTTTTTCGATGGGTACTGCCGCCAGGTCGCTCAACAGGTTACCGGTGAAATAGATAACGGTAAAAAACAGGAAAAAGAAAGCCAGGAGCGGGAAATAGCCAAGGATAGGGTGAAGCAGGTAACGATCGACTTTTTCCCTGAAAGGCACGGTTTTCCGGTCGATGAAATGGGAGGTTTCTTCCATCAGTTTCATACTGATATGGTGCCGTTCGTACGAGATGGTTTCGTGGCCGTCTTTTTTATGGGTTTGCCGGATATCCTCGCGGATGGGTTCCAGGATGTCGTGGATGGATTTCAGGATGGTTTCGGGCACCACTTGCGGGTTCTCGATGGCTTTGATGGCGTAGAACCGGGGAGAACCGTTTTTTGAAATAAGGGTATTATGTTCCGAGAGCGCCTTTTCAATTTTTCCGACATTTTCCTCGATGTGAGAGGTATACTCCAGTTTCGCTGGGGGACGGTTTCCATTGTAGATGGTATTATAGCAACTGTTCATAAGGTTTTTTATTCCTTTCCCGTAGAGTGCGGAGGTCGTTACCACGGGGATGTTCAAGAATCCTTCCAGTTTTTCCGGGTAGATTTTCAGGCCTTTTCGTTCCGCTTCGTCCCACATATTCAGAGCCATGACCATGGGGATGCCGAACTCGATCAATTCGACGGTCAATTCGAGGCCCCTGGCCAGTTGAGTGGCGTCCACGACGTTGATGACCAGGTCGATCTTTTTTTCCGACAGGTATGCGTAGGTGACTTTTTCGGCTTCATCGCCGGGATTCAGCGAGTACACCCCGGGCAGGTCGATGACATGAAATACCCTGCCGTCGATAGTGATATCGTTTTCAAATTTCTCCACGGAGGTCCCGGAAAAATTGGATGCCGCGGCCTTGATATCGGAGAGGACATTGAAAACCGTACTTTTGCCGGCATTGGGCTGGCCGATCAGTACGATTTCAGGGTTTTTCATATCTCACCATTATTTTTTCCGCCAACCGTTTCCCGATCGCTATTTTGGCTGAATTCAGCGTGACGTTCCTGATGAGGACGGGGCACCATGAATTCTCATTATATTTCAGTACTTTATCACCCATGTGTAGTCCCATCGATATCAACCGTGCTTTGGCTTTATGGCCCGCATTTATTTCCAACACCTCCAATTCCGTATTGGACGGTGCATCGAGCAAATTTATATTCATCATTTTCTTATTTCCTTTACAAACCCTCTATGATAAATAAAACCTGCCTATAAGTCAAGGGAAAAAAGGCTACTCCTTCTTTTTGTCCAATGCCGCCTCGAAGAGGTCGCCGAGGCTGACCACTCCCTGGGGGCGTTTCGTGTTGTCGCTGAATCGATTGATCAATTGCCTGTTCATCCGGTCGTCTTTCCGCGAACGGCGGAAATCCGTGGGGTTCCCTTTCTCTTCGGCTTCCTCGTAACGGCATGACAGGTCGGAACAGATATAAGTGCGTCCTTTTTTGGATTTTGTATTGACCACCATCATGAAATTTCCGCACATGGGGCATTTTTTCTTTGTCAGGTTATCGATTTTGTAGGTAGAGGTATCCGCCCGGACATCCCGGACCAGGTCGGCGGCGTTGCGGCGGATATCGGAGAGGAATCGATTATTGTCCTCATGGCCTTTGGCGATCTTTGCCAGTCTCAGCTCCCATTGGGCCGTGAGGGCGGGGGATTTTAAGTCCGGGGGGACCAGGTCGATCAGTTGTTTCCCCTTGGACGTGGGGTGCATCTCTTTACCCACGCGTTCGACGTAATGCGAGTTGATGATCTTTTCGATGATCTCGGCGCGGGTGGCCGGTGTGCCCAGTCCGCCGTCTTTTACGGCTTCTTTTAATTTTTCGTCGTCGATGAATTTCCCCGGGTTTTCCATGGCGCTGAGGAGAGTGGCTTCGGTATACCTGGCCGGGGGTTTGGTTTTGGCTTTTATCATCTTGCTGTTCTTGACGGTTTTTTTATCGCCCTTACGCTGCTGTGTCAGGGTTTGTTCGGGCAGCAGGTCTTCTTTTTGTTCGTCGTCGTCATCGGGGCGCGCGGTTACTTTTCGCCATCCCAGGTCTTTGACCACTTTACCCCGGGAATAAAAACGCTCGCCGTTGACCAGGGTAACGAGAGTGGTTTGATCGTATATGTAAGGGGGATAGAGCACGGTGATAAAACGCCGGGCTATGAGATCGTAAAGTTTGCGTTCGTCGGTGTCCAGTTTCGTCAGGTCCAGCGGCTCTTCCGTGGGGATAATGGCGTGGTGGTCGGAGACTTTGTCGTTGTTGACCAACCGTTTGCCCGGGTTGGGTTTGGTTTCCAGCAGGGGTTTTACCAGGGCCGCATAGGCTCCTTTTCCCATTGCCCGCAGACGTTGGGGGAGGGTATCCACCATATCGGTGGTGATGTACCGGGAATCGGTACGGGGATAGGTGACCAGTTTATGACGTTCGTAAAGGCCCTGGAGCACGGATAGGGTTTTCTGCGCGGAGGACCCGTATCGGCGGTTGGCGTCGCGCTGGAGTTCGGTGAGGTCGTAGGCCAGGGGAGGGGGGTCTTTTTTGGTTTCCATCTGAACGAGCATAATTATACCGGGTTTGCCCTTGATTTTTTCAATGATCTCCCGGGCGCGGGCTTCATCGAAAATGCGTATATTCCCGTTTTTGTTCCGCCAGGTGCCGAAATAGTCGCCGAAATCCACTTCGATGGTCCAGTAGTCCTGGGGGGTAAAGGTCTCGATTTCTTTTTCCCGTTGGATGATCATGGCGAGGGTAGGGGTCTGGACCCTACCGGCGCTTAATTGGGCGTTGAATTTGCAGGTTAAGGCGCGGGTGACGTTCAACCCGATGAGCCAGTCGGCTTCGGCGCGGCATACGGCGGCCTGGAAGAGGTTGTAATAGTCTTTGCCGGGTTTGAGGGAGGCGAAACCCTGGCGGATGGCGGCATCGGTTTGGGAGGATATCCAGAGGCGTTTGACGTCTTTTTTCCATCCCCCGAGCCTCATGATCCACCGTGCCACCAGTTCGCCCTCGCGGCCGGCGTCGGTGGCGATGATGAATTGGCCGATATCGTTTCGTTTCATTAACTGGGTGACGGTGCGGAACTGGTGGGAGGTTTGCTTGATGACCGTGAGTTTCATTTTTTCCGGGAGCATGGGCAGGTCTTTCATGTCCCAGGTTTTGTATTTTTGGTCGTAGGCGGCGGGTTCGGCCAGGGTGACCAGGTGGCCCAGTGCCCAGGTGACGACGTATTGGGACCCTTCGAAATATCCTTTTCCTTTTTTATTACAGTTCAGTACCCGTGCCAGATCTTTGGCGACACTGGGTTTCTCGGCTAATACGATTGATTTCATTTCGGCGCTCCGTTTTTTATTATCCCTAGTTATAATGAAAAAATGAGTTTCTGTCAACCCCATAATGCCTTCGGCGACCAAAACCCTTTTTGAAAAAAGGGTTCTGGACTCCCAAAAACTTTTGTTAATAGTGCTTGAATACCCGGTTGCCGTGTAGATGAAAGAGGGCCAGGCACAAATGACAGGGGGAGTCGTAATACGGCCAGTCCCAGGTCCCGGGATCAAGGTTCAACTCTTTACAAATCCCGTAAGGGCCTTTTTCTTTTAATATCCGTAGAAGAGGGGGTAATTGGGCATCCGGGGGCAGCGTGCAGGATAGTTTTTCATGACCGGGGATACCGAAAAGACCACAGCAGGGATAAACCATACCATCCTCCCCGATGACCAGGTCTTTGAAACCCATTTGACACGCCTTCCGCCATTTCTGACCCCGTAACCGCGGCCGGGACCCGCCGGGCGCGATGGGCATGTGCGGTATGGAATGAATCCAACGGGAACGACCCCGGTTTTCTCTATAAAAATCGGGCAATTGTTTTTCGATTTCCGATAATAAATTACTTTTTTTACTGCCGGGGATGTCGCGGAGGGTGAAATTGACTTCGACCTTTAATTCCAATGCCTTTTTAATGAGAGAAATGACCAGCGCCATGGGCACCCGCTCCTGGTGCTCGGCATCGAGACTGATACGGAGAGAAAAACTCCCCGCCGACGCCAGGGTTTCGAGGTACCCGGGATTACTTGAAAACCACAAGCCGCCGGTCAGGATTTCCGAATTGAATTCCCTCCGCGAAGCAAGGCGAATTCCTTTTGCCAGCGTTTCAAAGGACAAAAAAGGTTCGCCCCCGGTCCAAATAATATAACCGGAGAATTGCAGGTCGCCGATTTTATCGAAAAACCCATCCATCCACCGCGGGCTCAATTCTTCGGTGCTTCCCCCGGAGACCCCGGCATTACAGGACGCACATCCGACAACACACCGGCGGTTCAAAAAAAATATCACATTCCCTTTCACTGTCATCTCTATTGGTCAGCCGCGACACCCGGCTTTTGTTGAAAAAATCTCTTTTTTATATATAATAGTTCCAATGCAAATAATTAAAAAAGGAGGATAACATGGTAAGACGAGTCATTATTTTCTTAATCCTGGTTTCATTCATTTACGGTCACGGTTTTGCCGTCACCGGGTACGAAGTGGATAAAGTCCATTCATCCGTCTCTTTTACCATCCGTCACATGGTGGTGAGCAAGGTAAGGGGACATTTTAACGATTTCACCGTCGATCTTAAAGAGGATGAGGGGGACATAACCCGGTCATCCGTGACCGCCGTGATCAAAGCGGCAAGCATCGACACGGGAAACGAAAGACGGGACAATCATTTACGAAGCGCGGATTTCTTCGATGTGGAGAAGTTTCCTGAAATTGTGTTCAAGAGCCAGGCGGTTAAGAAAAAAGGCGACAAATACGAACTATGGGGCACATTGACCATGCACGGGGTGACTAAAAACATGATCATTCCCTTTGAAATCCTGGGCAAAATGATCGACCGCGGCGGCAATACACGGTTGGGAATCGAGGCCCATGTAACACTCGACCGTCTGGATTACGGCCTGAAATGGAACAAAACACTCGATACGGGCGGTCTGGCAGTGGGGAATGAAGTAACCATCGAAATCCTGCTGGAAATGTACGCTAAAAAGAAATAACGGCCACTTTTTCGACATAGAGTTCCCATAGTTCTTCGTCTTCGTTTTCCACGAAGCGGTAATACCTACCGTTGTGGAATCGAATGATGCCCCGGGGAAGATAGCGTTCGTTTATGAATTTCCCGTTGAAATCGTAGACCAGCCATTTTTGTTTATTGTTTTCGATTTTATAAGTCTTGAGGTATATTTTTTTCGCCGGGATATCCAGGTCGTACATAACGAGCAGCGGGTAATGGGTGGGGAAGTCGAACAGGTCCGGCCGTCTTTCGTAGAACCGTCCCCAGAGGGGATTGAATTTGAAGGAGTCGATGAGTGCTTTTTTATCTTTTTCCGTGAAGGGTACCGGTTCGTCGTCGCTCCGGGGTGCGACGGTGAAAAGGGTATTGCCGTTTTTGTCGTAGACCATAATTTTGGACATCTCGCCGTCGATAACGAAGATTTTATTATCGGCCACAGTGCAGTCCGCGGGTTCCACCGTCAGGGGGTTGAATTTTTTCCTTGCGCCTTGCAGGCCGTGGATATGTTTATAGACGTCTTTTATTTTATTTAGGTTTGCGTCCCAGAGTACGATACCGTGGTAAAGTGCATCGGGTTCGCGGAAGTATTTTCGGCCGACGAAACCGTCACCCAGGGGGACCATCCATTGGCCCGCGGGATCGGTGCGTTTTTCTTTTACGAATTCACCGTTTTTTGTAAAGTAGATGACTTTCCCCGAGGTGCCGACGATAAGGAAATCCGGTGTGGTGGAGAGGAGGATTTCCGTATTCCCGGCTCTGCGTCTGAGCAGGATTTCGCCCGGGCCTTCGCCTTCTTTCCCGATTTTTTTGAGCAGGCGGTAGTCTTCCGGGGAATAGATAAAGACCGCCGCGCCTTCGGAGATATAGAGGCGGTCTTCATCGACAACGATACTGAAGGGATTGACAAAATCCGTAAAGGTCGCCGTTCTCCCTGCAAAGGAAAAACAGGTAAAGTATAGAAAAAACAAAACGAAAATCCAATACCCGGGCAGGCTTCCGCCCATGAGGCTTGTCGGTTTGAAAGAGTTTTTTTTCATGTTCACGCAGCTCCGATTATTCAAATTAAAAATTAACATAAACGGGTAAAAAAAGCAAGTCGTGTTCTTCGTGTCTTCGACAGGACGCTTTCCTCACAAGAGGACAGTGAAATAGAAGAATAAACGGCATTTCAACTCCTTAACAATTTTTTTGTTGAGAGAATACTTTATTTCTGATAAAATAGAGTTTGGTTGAAGATAAGGAGAAAACATGGCACATAAATTCAATCCCAGGGATATCGAGAAACTGGATAACCCCAAACGGCGCGAGGCAATGCCGCCCAAAGAAACCCTGCTTAAACTGGGTCTCCAACCCGGCGACTCCTTCGCCGATATCGGGTGTGGTATCGGCTACTTTACCCTGCCCGCCTCGGAGATCGTGGGCGAAAACGGGAAAGTCTTTGCCGTGGATACATCCCAAATCATGCTCGACGAATTGGAAAAACGGTTGAAAGACCACCCGGTTAAAAACATCATCCGTATAAATTCCAGCGAATATGAACCCGGTATCCCCCCCCATACCGCCACCTTCGTCTTTTTAGCCAATGTTCTCCATGAGATCGACGATAAAGACCGCCTCCTGACCCATCTCCACGACATATTAAAAGAAAACGGCAAGATATCCCTTATCGATTGGGAAAAAAAAGAAATGCCCATGGGTCCCCCCTTCCAACACCGCCTGGATAAAATGGAAGTGGAAGAATACCTATTAAAAAATGGTTTTACCCATGTCCGTCACCTCCAAATCCACGAAAATTTCTACACCCTCACTGCTTTTAAATAGAGCCCACGTACCGGCGAACACACACGAATCGCGAAAACACAGAAAAATTAAGGGAGTCTTCCCGGGGGCTTGAAAATCGAATTTTATCTATGATATCATTTTATCCTGGTGACTTAACAGTGTAAGGTTTGAAGAACGGAGGAAATACCATGTGTGCTTTTTACCAGGAAGACCGCTGGTTGTATCTAAAATCCAAAATATTGGACAGACCCAGCTACTGCAAAACCATCCATGACAGGTTGGTCAAACGCAAATTCAAGCGTGTACTCGACTGTGGGACCGGGGCCGGGGATTTCGTCGAGACCCTGCAAAGCTGGATCGATTTCGATACCCTGGTGGGATTCGATATCAACCCCGAATTGATCGAAAAAGCAAACAAGAAATATGCGGGGTCGAAAAAGAATATCGCTTTCCATGTGCATAACCTCTATAACCGCGAATCCGGCCGAAAGTGGAAAGATTTCGACCTGGTCACCGGTCAGGCTTTACTCGAACACACCGATATGGACGTGGCCATTCCCATATTGAAAGAGTTCAGCAAACCCGGGGCATATCTCTATTTCCCCCACAATTACATGTCCCCCACCATGTTCGAACCCGTGTTCGACACCACCATCGATATGACCATCGTCCACAACTTCGACCGGTATACCATCGAAAACCAGTCTTTCGAGGGGCGCGTAGGCGGCGACAGCCAATGCGGGGCAAAACTTTACAATATATTCAGGGATTTCGGGTTTGAAGTGATCCATTTCGAAATGTCCAGTTGGCTGTTGTACCCGAGGGAGAAAGGCGGTTATACCGATGAAGAAAAAGAAGTATTGGAGATGATGGTGGAATTCTTCTACAAAGCCAACAAATCGCCCAATATCCCGATGTCCAGGCGTATCCACCCCATCATCCTGGAAGAGTGGAAAAAAATGCGGCTCCGGGAGATCGACGACAGTCAACTGGTCTACATCTGCCCCCAGACCAGCATCCTGGTCCGAAACCCCGGGTAAAAATTGTTTCGCGGATCATCTTTTCTATCGTTTTTTCAGGCAGTTGAGAATGTCGGACGTTATCCTTCTCCTGTACATGGTGGTGGAATTGTCCAGGAAGACCAGTAAGCTTTTGGTCTCCATATTCCTTTGTATCAACGTCTTGAACGCCCTCCAGGAACCCCCGTGCCGGACGATGTCCCCGTTGGAAGCGATGAACCAGCCGAACCCGTAACCCGTGGAACGGCCGCCCTTTAACCGCCCCGGGGTAAAGGCCAGCCGAAGCGTGGATTTTTTCACCAGTTTCTCCGTATACAATGCCCGGTCCCATTTGAACAGGTCCTCCGCCGAACAATACACATTCCCGTCACCCATCACGCCGTCCATGTACGTAAGATCATAAGGCTCATAGGTCTTCTCGTCGATGGCGTATCCCATTGCCCGCTCCTGGGGACATTTGTCCATCTTCATGTTACACGCAAAGGAATTCCGCATATCCAGGGGAACAAAAATAGTCTCCTTTAAGAAAACCTCGTACCGACGGCCCGAAACCTTTCTAATGATGGAGGCCAGCAGCGCGTAACCCGTGTTGCTGTACCGGAACCGGGTCCCCGCATTAAAAAAGGGGGCGGGTTTGTGTTTTTTTAGAAACGCGATCAAATCGTCGTTATCCATTATCCTGGACTTATCCCACCGGTACTTTTCCACCAACTCCGGGTATTCCGGCAATCCGCCCATATGGTGCAGCAGGTGACGAATGGTAACGTCCTTATAAGGAAGTCCCGGCAGGTAGTTTACCATGGGATCGTCGTAATCCAGCTTTCCCTTTTCCTCCAGTATCATAATCCCCATGGCCGTAAATTGTTTGGCCATGGACGCCAGGTAAAAAGGAGTTTTCGTGCTTAACGGTGTCCGGTTTTCAAAAACGGCGTAACCGTAGGCTTTTTTGAATATAACCTTCCCCTTTTCCGCCGCAAGCACCACACCGTTGAATTCCCTTTTCTCGTACAGGTCCGTTAACAACTCATCCAATGCCTTGACCTTTTCCGGGTCGAATAATGTTTTCTTCGGCACGCAGGAAAAAGAGAGAACCAATAATATCGCTAAAATTGCCGTTATAACCGTCTTTCTTATATTCATGCGAATCCTCTTTCAAATCGATAGTTTTAGATTATACATTATTTAAAACCAAAACCCAAATCCGAAAGGATTTTCATTTTAGCCGCGAAGACAAACGAAGAAACGCGAAAATTGAATGTTTGTCTCTGCTAGAAATGAAAAAAAATAGCCGGTAGGGTTGATTTTTATTCATAAATATGTTATATTGTGTGTGTTTTACCTGTTTTGTCAGACGACGTATGTGTGTTTTACATTTTTTTTATGAAAGGGAGCGTTTAGCGGATTACACAATCCTCATTACAGGGGGGAAAGATGGACAGGGTGAAGCGGATTAAAAAGATTTTTAATGAAAAAGAAAAGAAAATTTTCCAGCCATTGCAAAAACCTTCTTAAAGGTGTATAAGTTAATTTTATGACTTTTCTCATTGCCGATTATTTAAAATATGAGAAACATTGAGGTGAGAAAAGAGGGAGCTTTATAATGGGTAAAGAAGCAAGTTTTGATGCAATGGATCATGTAGATATCGAGAAGCGGGAAACCGAACGGTTAGAGAAGCAGCTCACCGCCAGGGTACAAAATCGTGAATGTGCCGTTTTGAATGTCTCTCAGAAGGGTGTTTTGTTGGAGACCGAGATACCCATGTATTTTTTCCCGATTGCCGAATCCATTAACTTCGAGTTGGAAATCAATGGAAATTGGGTGATGTTGACAGGGATTGTCAAATGGGTAATCACGCACCAATCGCATTCTCGAATCGGCGTTTTCATTAAGCGTGCCCCGATTCAATACGTTGAATATTTAAAAGAAATTTACTCTTAAAAGATTAGTCATCCAGGGCGGACAGGTATTCGAGTATTTTTTGCTTGTACTCGGGGGTGAATTTCTCTTTGTTTTCCACTGGGAAAACACCCTCCTCGTAACCCATACCCTCATAAGAAGTTTCCGAATTGTAAGGGGCGATAAATTGCCTTTCAACGGTCTCCTGTTTCAATACCTTGAAACAACTTGAGAACGGATGCTCCACGTCACTATCAGAGAATTCGCCGCTTATGCCGCTCAATAATACCTGGAATAAGCAATACGCTTCCAGGCCCAGGACTTCATACGCATAGGCATCGAAGATGAACTTGTCCATTAAAAAATCGTCTTTCAGGACGATGACCTTTATTTCGCCGTTCACATCCGCCTTGATGCCCCCGGTAAAGACCGTGCTCAATTCGTTTTCCGGTGCCAGGTAAAAATACCTCATACCGACCTCCTGTATGGTTTCTTACAACCTACTATTTATACCATAAATCGCAGTAAAAAGAAAAATAAAATTTGATTTTTAATTTTCTATGTATTATATCTGGTAACCGAGAATTAATAGTGAAGCGAATCGACAAATCTTTTTACTTGTGCGTTTCATGTTGAAACTTTAGGCACTTCTTCAAAATACCAGGTATCGGCCGTTTTCCAGGATACGTTCGGTCCGGTCGTCTTCGTAACCCAGGGTGATGGATTTTACCGTGATGCGCGGCTGCGTGGCCGGGATGTAGATGCGGTCCAGGTGGATGACGGTTTTGGGGGAGGAAAAATCCCTCGGCCCTACCGCGCCGCCGAAATGGTCGCTGCGGCCGAAAGCGATATGAAAACCCAGTTTCTCATCCAATAGTATCTCGTCGATAGGTTCCAGGCCGAAATCCGAGAGCACGCCGAATCCCAGTTCCGCCATATTGCCGTAGGCCGGTTCCCGCCGGAGGTGGTCCCGTTCCTCTTCCAACGCTTTGCCCTCGCCGTCCACGCTTACCGCGCGGTTTTCCCTGACGGTGAAACGAAGGATCTCGTCCCCGATTTGTACGGGCAGGATACCTTCGGTTTTTGTCGGTTCGCCCTGTTCGCCTTCATAAGGGACGATATAGGTTTCGCCGCTGGGCAGGTTCCCGGCGGTGCTTTTGTCCGGGAAACGCCCGGGGCTGAGGTGTCCGTTCCTGAACCGCAGGTCGAAGAACATTTTATAATCGTTATCATTATCGTCGGCGAATCGGACATCGGCCCACAACGCGGGGTCCAGTTTTTCCTTGATAATAGAGACCCGGCGGCTCACTTCGTTGTAATCGATGCGCAGGGCGGGGATCATTTCGGGGGAGAACCCCGGCATGGTGGCGGCACGGAACCCGTATTGTTTGGCCGCGTTCTTTAACGGCGCGGTGGTGGAATACTGCGTGGGGGCCAGGAAAAGTTGAAATTCGGTGAACACCGTTGAAAAAGCGATCTCATCCCCGGCTGCATTCAATCCGTCCGCCGTGGGAGGAAGTGCCGTTTTTATGAGAAATGCTTTTTCCGGTAGGTCCGCGTTATTGGAACCCACATCCGGGTAAGCGATGAGGTTGACCGCTTCCAGGCCCAGGTCGACGACATGGTCTTTTAATGTGACAAAGAAACCTTCCGCGATGGTTCGACGCTGTGCCCAGTTGGGTTTATCTTCTTCCGGGTCCCGGGGAACATCCACCAGGATGCCCAGTTTTTTGTCTTCCGGGTAAGTGGGAAACACCGATTGAATGAGTTTTACCAGTTCGTCACCGGATAATTGTTCCATAATAGACTCCTTATCGTTATTCGCCACTGAGGCACAAAGGCACTTAGGCACGAAATTTTATTTTAAAAAATAAATGTAACATTTTATGTTCGAAATTGCAACCGCTTACGCTCCATTTTTTTAATTCCGGTTTTTAAAAAGCACCCACAGGGTGTATTCTTGAAGGACACACCC
>Ga0210082_1000135_pt1 | contig 16199 bp, 11 predicted proteins | sample White_ThreeSqA_D_2_FD_185592 | JGI IMG/M metagenome (GOLD analysis project Ga0210082, IMG submission 185592) | Wetland microbial communities from the San Francisco Bay, California, USA, that impact long-term carbon sequestration -... | ecosystem: Environmental > Aquatic > Marine > Wetlands ... | reverse complement strand
AATGAAAAAAAATTTATTACAGTGATAAGAGAAGGAAAAAACCGGGACAGGCCGGGTTTAGAAAAAAGACCGGGAATCCGACACGTTAAAAAAGTCGAGATATTGACGGTGACTCCGGGAAAGAATATCTTCCTTTAACGGGTCCCCGGGGTGAAAGAAAATAACCTGCAGCACGTTGATGCTCTCACCGGAGGTACTGGTGCGCAGCGAATCGGAAGAAGGGTTTCCAAACGCCCCCCGGGCATCACGCAAAAGAATTTTACCGTCCAGGTTGACCGCGTCCTTACGTATCCCCTCGTATCCGTCACCTTCACCCCCCTGCGCTATTTCGATATCCCCTTCGATCTTATCCAGGTCGTAAAGGCCGTAAGAGACCTGGTACTTCAACGATAAAAAATTGGTGAGGTCCACGAAAGGATTGACAAAAGGAAACCCCAACCCCTTTTTCATTCGCCGCCACAACGCCTCGGACGACGGCCGGTGTTTGGTCGGGTCCACGGAAAACGCCCGGTACAATTTCCGTGAAAAGGAAAACCCCGGCGGCAGTTCCACACTGTGACCCTCGACGATAACCGGTATCTCTTTCTCAATAACCCCCTTCAACGCCGCTTCATCCTTCACGGTAATATTCCAAAACACATTGACCCCGGCACTCAACCGGTGGGAAACCAAATTATCGATCCCCGGCAGTTTCATCTTGCACCTCTATTTTTAATACAGGTACGAAAAATCTCCAGGCCCCTTTCCAGGGTGTTGAACTCTCCGTCCAACTGGCGCTCATACAATTGCTCCAGGTAAACACCCATCTCTTTTCCCGGCTCGATACCCTCCGACAGCAGGTGCCGCCCCATAACGATCGGCTTTATCGTCTCCTTATCGATATTGTATTCCTCTTTCAACGCCAGGAACCAACCCAGGATTTCATCCTCTCCCGCGAAATCCAGGGGATCGGGTTCCCGCGACTGCCGGTCGGCAAAATCCAACAGCAGCAAAAGAATATCCTGGTCTTTCATGTCCCTGACCAAACGGGCAACGGCTTTAAACCCGATCCTGTCCCTGTTCCTGTAGAGATCGTATATGCGGTGATGATACTTCACCAGGTTCAACACCGTTTCTTTCAAAGGGAAATTCTTGCGGGTCTCCACCTTCAAGTCCGTTAAAAACGCATCCGCCATTTCCACGCCCCGGGTATCGTGAAATATCGACGTCACCGCCATACGCCCCCGTTTGAATTCCCATTTCGTCGTAACCCCCTTCCCGATATCGTGCAGCAGCACGCCCAGCAGCAGCGCCAATGTCTGCTCCTCCCCGAGACTGTATCGCGCCGCTATCTTTTTGCCCACATCCATAGCGATCAACGTATGCGCCCAGACGGTATGGTGACCGTATTCATCGGTCTCGGGATGAAAGATCGCATCCTGGATGGTCAGCGAAAGTACGTAAAGTTGAGGAAATAATTTCTCCAGCACCGTCAACCGCCAGTAATCCATCAAACCGAGGGACGGCCGTTCGGATTCCAGCAGCAGCCGGAACAACTCCTCCGTTACCCGCTCCTTGCTCAACTCGTCCAGGGGCACATCTTTTGAATTCACATAAATATCCGGGTCTATTGAAAACCCATGGACCGATGCAAACCGGGCACCCCGCAGCACACGCAGGGGATCATCGAAAAACGTTTCCGGCCCGGTCATCGCGATCTTCTTTTGCCGCACCGCTTCCACCCCGTTAAAGGGATCGACAAAGGTATCGTCCATCAGCCGCAGGGCAATGGAATTACAGGTAAAGTCTCTTCGCCCGAGGTCCTCTTCCAACGAGATATGCGGACCGCTTTCGATAACAAAATTCTTATGAGAGAAGGAATCGCCGTCTTTTTTCACATCTTTCCTGGGAACCGAGATGTCGAAGGTATTGCCGGACCCCGCTTTCGTAAACTTAACCACGGCGAAACTCTTGCCCACGGTATTGGTTTTACCGAAGGGTTTTAATATATTTTCAATCTCCTCGTAAGTAAAATCGATCACCACCAGGTCGATATCCATACCGGCACCGATGGTCCCGTAGAGCAAATAATCCCTGATAGTACCCCCCACCAGGAAGACCTTCTCCTTAAACACCTCGATAAAAAAATCTTTTAAGGGAAAATCAAACGCTTGCGGCGATTTCTGTTTCTTCTTCATTTTTTAAGAAATTATCCAGGTAACCCATGAACCGTTTAAGGTTTTCAAATTGATCGCCGTCGATCTTTTCGATATGGTATGCCAACAACCTCCGGTTCACCTGGTGGTCGATACGTACGGGTTTCATCTCGCGGATCACAAAGGTATTGATCGGGGTAACCACGAATACGTTTTTTAAAATAACATTCAGCGGCAGCTTTTTCAACGGGAAATCCGGGATCACGGCAAAGCCGGACAATGAAATGTCCAATGCCCGGGCTTTCAACCCGAAATACTCGCTGTCGGTCAATGTCAATACGATCTCCACCGTATCCGGGACCGCGATTCGCGGTACGGCCCGCATCTCCTGCCTGGACAACTGGTAATTTTCGGTAAATCGTTTGAATTTTTTCTTTATCTCAACCCTCTTTTTCTTCTCCCGGGAGATATAGAACAGTGTGATCAGGATGATCGCCACTACCAGTAATACGGTAAACTCTACGATTCCGGTCATTTTGTCCATTTTTCTTCCGTTTAACAAAACAATGATATCGGTTTTCAAAAGAAGTGTCAAGACCTAAACAGCACACACGGAGGCACTACGTTGTAGGGTCTATCGGTCCTATCGGACTTATATGGCCTATATTTTATAACCCTAACGCCTTTTTTACTTGATATTTTTTAAAAAATCTATATAATATATACAGGAGACGAGCATGAATATAGACGATCTTTTAAAAATCGCAGTGGAACGTGGTGCATCGGATTTGCACCTTAAGGTCGGGAACCATCCGGTCCTCAGGGTGAACGGACTTCTGAGCCCCCTGGTCGAACTTAAACGGTTGATGCAGGAAGATACCATAGCCATGTCGGCGGCCATCATGAACAAAGACCAGAAAGACCGGTTTAAAACCGAACATGAAGTCGACACGGCATACAGTGTCCAGGGACTGGGCAGGTTCCGGTGCAATATTTTCCAGCAACGGGGCGCCGTCGGGATGGTGCTGCGGGTCATTCCCACCCAGGTCAAAACCATCGCGGACCTGAACCTCCCGTTGGTCATCCACAAAATAGCCGACGAGCGGCGCGGCATGGTATTGGTCACCGGTACCACGGGCAGCGGTAAATCCACCACCCTTGCCGCCATGATCGATTATATCAATACCCACCGCGTGGACCATATCATTACTATCGAAGACCCCATCGAATACCTGCACCGGGATAAAAAAAGCATCGTTAACCAGCGAGAGATCGGGCAGGATACCAACACCTTCTCCGCCGCCCTGCGCAGCTCGCTCCGTGAAGACCCGGACGTCGTCCTGGTGGGCGAAATGAGGGACCTCGAGACCATCGAAACCGCACTACTGGCCGCCGAAACCGGGCACATGGTCCTCTCCACCCTGCACACCCTCGACGCCCCGGAAACCATCAACCGGATCATCTCCATATTCCCCCCCCACCACCAGAAACAAATCCGTATCCAACTGGCATCGGTCCTCAAATCCGTCATCTCCATGCGCCTGATCCCCAGGGCCGACGGAAACGGACGGGTCCCGGCAGTGGAAATCCTCATCAACACCCCCTTCATCGAAGACTGTATCGTCAACGCGGAAAAAACCAAGCTGATCAAAGACGCCATAGCCGACGGCGTCTCCCAATACGGGATGCAGACCTTCGACCAATCCCTCTACTTCCTCTACCAAAAGGGCCTCATCACCTACGACGAAGCCCTCAAATGGACCTCCAACCCCGATGAATTCAAACTTAAAAAAATCGGTGTCCAATCCACCAAGGAAATGTCCCAGGAAGAAATGGAAAAACGAATGTCCGATATCGGGGAAACAAGCGACAACGGCTCCGCCGGCGGCGTAATGGAGCATAACGTACTGGAGATCGAAGGACTATAAGATATGGAGCACCCGGAAATCAGGCATATCTTTTTCGATTATTTTACAGGTAAAAAACACCGGAAAGTATTATCCGCTCCCCTGGTTCCCGCCAAAGACCCCACCCTTCTCTTTACCAATGCCGGTATGAACCAGTTCAAAAGCGTATTCCTGCAAGAAGAAATACGGGAATACGATAAAGCCGTCAGCATCCAGAAATGCATGCGGGTCTCGGGCAAACACAACGATTTCGACGAAGTCGGGAAAACGGAATTCCATCATACCTTTTTCGAGATGATGGGCAATTTCTCCTTCGGCGATTACTTCAAGGAAAAAGCCATCGAATACGGATGGGAACTGCTCACCGGACCCTATAAACTCAAACCCGAAGACCTGTGGGTAACTGTCTACGAAAACGACGATGAAGCATTTAATATCTGGCGGGAAAAAATCGGTGTCCCGTCCCGTAAAATTCTCCGTATGGGCGAGAAAGACAATTTCTGGCAGATGGGCGAAACCGGCCCCTGCGGCCCCTGCTCGGAAATCCATTACGACCGCGGCAGCGCCTTCGGTCCCGAAGAATTCTCCGACGGTAACCGGCGCTACATGGAAATATGGAACCTGGTCTTCATGCAGTACTTCAAAGACGGCACGGGAAAACTGAACCCCCTGCCCGCGCCCTCCATCGATACGGGGATGGGCATGGAGCGCCTGACTTCGGTACTCCAGGGGAAAACCAGCAATTATGAAACCGACCTCTTCAGGCCCGTCATCGAATTCACGGCGGAACTGGCAGGCATCGACCCGGCGGACCCGGGACACCAGGTGCCCTTAAATGTCATCGCCGACCACGGCCGTGCCCTCCCGTTCCTGATCTCCGACGGCGTACTGCCCGCCAACGACGGGAGGGGCTATGTCCTGCGGCGGGTCCTGCGGCGGGCGGCCAAACACGGGAAAGCCCTGGGATTTACCGCCCCTTTCCTCAGTAAAGTCAGCGGCGAAGCCATCGAGATCATGAAGGATTTCTACCCCGAACTGGAATACAACCGGGACTTCATCTCCGAAGTCCTCCAGGTCGAGGAGGAACGTTTCAACCAGACCCTGACCAACGGGCTAAAGCGTTTTGAGGAACTCCTTCAAAAAAGCCTGGAAAGCGAAACCGGGACTATCCCGGGCGACGAATTGTTCAAATTATCCGATACCTACGGGTTCCCCCTGGACTTTGCCGTGGACCTGGCCAACGAAAAAGATGTCCTTATCGATTACGACGGTTTTCACCGGGCACTGGAGGATCAAAAGCAAAAATCCCGCCTCAGCCTGACCCTGAAACAAAAGACAATCAAGACCCTGGATAATATAGAGAAATACGAGACCCGTTTCACCGGGTATGATAGCCTGGAGGAAGAAGCGGCCCTGCTGGCCATTTACGTCGATGACAAAGAGGTCCCCGTTTTGGAGAAAGGCCGGGAAGGGTTGTTGGTTTTCGACAGGACCCCGTTTTACGCCGAATCCGGCGGCCAGGTCGGGGATACGGGCCTGGGGAAAAATGAAACGGCGTATTTCAAGATCAGGGACACGCGGAAAGCCGGGACGGGTGCGTTCCTGCACTTCGCCCAACTGAAAAAAGGGGAGTTGGCCGCGGGTGACAAGGTCAATTTGGTCGTGGACGGTAACCGGCGCAAGGAAATCGCCGCCCATCATTCCACCACTCACCTGCTGCACGCGGCCCTGCGCGAAGTACTGGGTCTCCACGTCAAGCAGGCGGGGTCTTATGTGGGACCGGATAAATTACGCTTCGATTTTACCCATTTCAAGGCCCCGTCGCCGGAAGAACTGGAAGAGATCGAAGGCATCGTCAACCGCAAAATCCGTGAGAACCTTCCCGTGGCCGTGGATACGCTGCTGTACGAGGAAGCCGTCGAAAGGGGCGCCATGGCCATATTCGAGGAAAAGTACAGCGACGTCGTGCGCATGCTCTCCATGGGTGATTTCTCCAAAGAACTCTGCGGCGGAACGCACCTGGGGTACACCGGCGAGGCCGGCGTTTTCAAAATTACCGGCGAGTCGTCCATCTCCTCGGGTATTCGCAGGATTGAAGCCCTGGCCGGTGAAGCGGCGTATTCATATATCCGGGCGAGTCTCGGTGCTTACCATAAAATCCAGGCCCATTTCCGCCAGAAAGAAGACCGGCTCCTGGATTTCCTGGTGCATATGGAGACAGGTCTCAGGGAAAAAGAAAAACAATTGAAAAAACAGAAGGACGCGGAAGCGCGTCCCGACCTTAAGACCCTTACCGGCGGGGCGGTCACGGTCAACGGTGTCCCCACCGTGGTGGCGCATATCGAGGACCTGGACCGGAAGCAGTTGAGTGGACTGGCCGATGAAGTTACCGGCAAAACAAAAGGAGTGACGGTACTTTCCACCAACGTGGGCGGCAAATCCGCCATTATCGTATCGCTGGACAAAGGGCTTTCGGACCGGTTCAATGCCGGTGTGCTGGTCAAAGAGATTGCCCGCGTGGTAAACGGCAGCGGCGGTGGGCGGCCGGATTTTGCACAGGCCGGCGGCGACCCGGTCACCGATGCATTAAATTTTAAGAAACACACATCCGATATAATAAGCGGATATATCCGGTAAGAACGCGAAAAGGAAACGATGAGTCATAGAAGAAACGGATATTTGATATCGATGGCGGCATTAGGGGCGATATTTCTATTATCCGCGGTCTTCCCCGTGGAAGCGGAAATCGTCGTCACCCAGGACAAAGACGGGAAGATCATCGTATCCAACAATTATTCCAGCCATAATCCCTACTCTAAAACCGGCCCGGTTCGATTTAAAAAATCGGCGGGTACATCTTCCGTCCCCCTGCACTACATGTCCAGGATCCGGGAACTTGCTAAAAAATACGGCGTCATGGAATCGTTGATCGTGGCCGTGGCCCGGGCCGAATCCAGTTTCAATCCTTATGCCGTTTCCAGGAAAGGCGCGGTGGGGCTCATGCAATTAATGCCGGAAACGGCAAAAAAATACGGGGTCTACAACCGGTACAATGCCGAACAGAACCTGGAAGCCGGGGTAAGACACCTGAAATACCTTTATAAAAGATATGAACAAGACCTGACATTGACACTGGCGGCTTACAACGCCGGTGAAGAAGCGGTGAAAAAATACCAGGGTGTTCCCCCTTATAAAGAAACGAGGAACTATATCAAGCGGGTAATGCAATTTATGGGAAAAAGTTACAACCGGTTTTTTAAGCCCAAAGCCCGCCAGATTATCTACCGGATCGTTACCAATGACGGAAGGGTTATCATTACGGACTCCAAACCGTCGAAGGTTGACGGGACAATAACCGTCCTGAGTAAGTAACACCCTCCACTTGATCTTTAGGAGTACCATGAACAAAGTACATGTGATCGTCAACCCCTATTCAGCCAGGGGAAAAACCGAAGACCGGTGGCATTCCATCAAAGAAGTGGTACGCCATTATTTTAAAGAGTTCAAATACATCTTCACGGAGAAGCCCAGGCAGGCCACCGAGATCGCCAGGGAAGTATTGCGCGACGGTTTCGATCTCATTATCGGGGTCGGCGGCGACGGCACCTTGAATGAAATTACGAACGGCTTTTTTAAAGACGGTTCCCATGAAGTGGTTAATGCGGAGGCGTCGTTGGGGATAATCCCTTCGGGTACGGGTTCGGATTTTATCCGGTTCCTTAAGATACCCAGGGATTTCAGGAAGTCGATACCTTTGATCAAGAACGCCGGGGTCAGGAAGATCGATGTGGGGAAAGTGACGTATAGGCGTCCCGGTGGGGAAAGGGCAGGAAAATACTTTATCAATGCGGCGGATTTCGGATTGGGTGCGGAAGTGTGTAAGACGCTTTTCGCTATTCCTTCGGGGAAGCGCAGTGCGTTTTCGTATTACAAGGGGCTGCTTTCGACCATCAAGACATACGAGGGGAAGGATATAAAAATAATCATAGATGACGACGAGGAGATCGAGGGCCGGTTTTTGATCGGGGCGGTGGCCAATGGTCGTATTTTTGGCGGCGGTATGATCATTGCGCCGAAGGCGGAACCGGATGACGGTTATTTCGACCTGGTATTGGTAAGGGACATGAAAAAATTTGAGATCATCCGCAGTTCGAGGCTTCTTTATACGGGAAACATCGATAAACACCCCAAAGTAACGGTCAGGAGGGTAAAAAAGCTGGCGGTATTGCCCGGTTCTCCGGGTGAAGGCTCGGAAGTGAGCATTGAAACCGACGGTGAGCTGGGTGAAACCCTGCCCGCCGAATTCGAGATCATCGAAAAATCCCTAAATTTCCGGTACTAACCCCGCGGCGCGGGGGCCCTCCTTGCACGGCCCGGGGTGTTTCCTACTCTATAAACAGCATCTCAAATCCTAATAAAAGTTTTTGGGAGTCCAGAACCCTTTTTTCAAAAAGGGTTTTGGCCGCCGGAGGCTTAATAACCGATGGCGCAGCCGTCTTTGCGGGATTCGGTGGCGCCAATTAAAATTCCGCGCTGGTGATCGATCCATATACCCTGGTAACCGCCGAAACCACCCCGGGCACCCTCGATACGATGCCCCTTACCCATCAATTCCCTCACCACCTGCGGAACAATACCACTCTCCAAATTCACCGTTCCACCATCCGTCATTACCCCAAAATCGGGCTGCGACGACCCCAAATGCCGGAACCGCGCCGCATCGCCCGCCTCCTGGAGATTCATACCGAAATCGATAATATTCAATAATACCTGCACATGCCCCTGCGGCTGCATGGAACCACCCATTACACCAAATGAAAAAACAGGCTTGCCGTCCTTCGTCACAAACGCGGGGATGATCGTATGAAACGGCCGCTTACCCGGCTCGAATACATTGGGATGACCCTCCTCCAAACTAAAAAGCACACCCCTGTTCTGAATACAAAAACCCAACCCGTCCGGCACATTACCGGAACCGAAACCGGCATAATTACTCTGGATAAACGATACCGCATTCAAATCCTTATCCACCACCGTCAAATAAACCGTGTCCCCGTGCTCCAACATGGCATCGCCATAAGGTATCTTACGGGCCGCCCTGTCGGGATTAAAATGGTTCAACCGTTTTTTGGCATACTCTTTGGATAATAATTTCTTAATCGGCACGTCCGCAAACCTGGGGTCCGCGTAAAACCGCGCACGGTCCTCGTAAACGATCTTCTTTATCTCGATAAGAGTATGCAAATACTGCGACGAATTATGCCCCATGGATTTCAAATCGAACGCCTCCAACATATTGAGCATCTGAAGCGCCGCAATACCCTGACCGTTCGGCGGCAGTTCCCACACATCATAACCCCTGTAATTCACCGACAACGGTTCCACCCATTCCGCATGATAACGCTCGAAATCCTCCATCTCAAAGAAACCGCCCACCCGTTTGGAATAAGCGACAATGGTTTTGGCAATCTCCCCTCTATAATACGCATCCCTGCCCTTTTTGGCAATCAACCGCAGCGTGGCCGCCAGTTCCGGGTTCTTAAAGATATCCCCCTTTTGAAGCAACTTGCCGCCGGGCGCATAAAGCTTTTGAAAGTTTTCATACTCCTTGAACCGTCTCACGGAAACCTGCCAATAATAAGCGATCAATTCCGTTAAAGGAAACCCGTTTGCCGCGTAATCGACGGCGGGCTGCAAAATAGTCGCCATTTCCAATTTCCCGAATCTCTTGTGAAGCTCGAACCATCCGTCCACGCACCCGGGCACGCTCCATGCCAACGGTCCGTAGTAGGGAATTTGTTTCAAACCCTTTCCCACGAAATACTCCCGGTTCAGCGCCCGGGGCGACGTACCGCTGGAGTTCAGTCCATAGAGTTTTTTCGTCTTATTGTCCCAGACAATCGCAAAGAGGTCGCCGCCGATACCCGAACCCGTGGGTTCCATTAAACCCGTGGCGGCATTGACCGCAATGGCCGCATCCACGGCTGTGCCCCCCTTTTTTAATATATCGATGCCGATCTGGGCGGCCAACGGGTGACTGGTAGCCACCATGCCGTGTGTCCCGATAACCTCGGACCGGGTGACAAACATTTTCCCGGTTATACGATCAGCCGAACCCAAAATCAAAACAAACCCGAATAACAAAACGATCAAAAAATAAAGTTTCCTCATTTTCTCACCTCTATCTCGAAATTTAATTTAGAGCCCACGTCATGACGTGGGCTCGTTTTGTTTTTTATACCCGATTGTACAGGGTACACATCTTTTTCAACCGCTGCATCACCGTCGGCGTTAAACGTCCCGGGGTCAGTTTCCATGCCCAGTTGTTCCGGGTCCTGCCCGGGGTGTTCATCCTGAACTTCCCCGCGTAACCCAGGATATCCTGCGTGGGAAAAATGGCCAGGTCGGCAATAGAACTCAGCGCCAGGTTGATCAACTGCCAATGAAACTCATGGCGGTGATCGAGGCAAAGGTACCGCATGATATAATTCCGGGTCTTCTCGTCGATCTCATGCTCGTAGAACCAACCGTTGGTGGTATTATTATCATGGGTGCCCGTATAAACCACGCAGTTGGTGGTCTTGTAATTGTGGGGCAGGTACGCATTCCGGCTGTTAAAATCAAATGCAAACTGGAGGATTTTCATCCCGGGCAGTCCCAATTCGTCCCTTAACTTTTCCACCTTCGGCGTGACCATCCCCAGGTCCTCGGCAATGAGAGGAAAATCGGCCCGCTTTTTTCCCAGTTTCTTTTTGAGTTCGTTAAAAAAAGCAATTCCCGGGCCTTCTACCCATTGACCGTTAACCGCGGTCTCCTCTTCCTCGGGAATGGCCCAGTACGACTCGAAACCCTTGAAATGATCGATACGGATGACGTCGAACATCCGGAGGGCGTGTTTAAAACGAGCGGCCCACCAGTTCAACGTTTCTTCCTTGAGTGTCCCGTTTTGGCGCCAGCGGTAGAGGGGATTTCCCCATCGCTGACCGGTTTTGCTAAAATAATCGGGGGGAACACCCGCTATTTTTTCAGGACGAAGGGTTTTCTCGTTCAACTGGAAAACGTCCGGGTCGGCCCAGGTTTCGGCACCGTCAAACGTAATGTAAATGGGGATATCCCCGACGATCCGGATGCCGCGGTCATTGGCATACTTTTTCAATGAGTACCATTGTTTAAAAAATACAAATTGAACAAATTTGTGAAAGTCCACCGCGGTTTTCAATCGTTCCCGCCATTTTTCCAGGGCACCGGGATTTCTCAATCGAATATTTGCTTCCCATGTCAACCAGTTGAAATTATTGTAGTGCTCGGCCACCGCCATAAACAGGGCATAATCGTCGAGCCAAGGTTCCGAGTCGCGGCAAAACCCCTGGAATTCTTTTTTTGCCCCGGCTTCGGCGTATTTGAAAAAATTAACGGCGGCGTTTTGTAACAGCGGCAACTTAAAGGAAATGACTTTCTCGAAATCCACGAAATCATTGTAGTAATTGTGGGGAAGCTCGGATATAATATAATTCCTCATCCATTCCTCTTTTTGCAGCATCTCCAGGTTGATTGAAAGGTAATTACCGGCGAAACTGGAAAAGGACGAGTAAGGCGAATAACCGAAAACCGAAGATACCGGCCCCATGGGCAGTATCTGCCAATATTTCTGCCCTCCTTCCAGCAGTAGATCGACAAATTCGTAGGCTTCCCGGCCCATGGTGCCGATCCCGTGCATGCCGGGAAGGGAAGTGATGTGCATCAGCAGCCCGCTGCTTCGCTTTATTTCCATTTGGTTTCCTCCTCATTTTTTTAGCCACGAAGAAACAAAGGCACGAAGACCCATTTTATTCGAGAAAAAGGTAGTGTATTATTTTAATGGTTTTTTTTGAATAAATCCATACTTTATAAAATAAAAAAAATCTTTTTACAGTTGTCTCCCGGGTTCAGGGGGACGTTCGATCAGTGGAAAGTCGCGGTATAAAATAGGTAGAAAATAAAAACCGCAAGCCGTGTGAACGCGGCTTGCGGTTCCTTTTATTCCAGTGTAAATATTGAGATTACGAATTTACTTTACATTTTTTGCCGCTTCCAACATGATATCGTGAATCCGGGGTACGATGTGCTCGATCTGGTCCAGCACGCCCTCCCTCAGTATCATGTTGTCCAGCAATTGAAACGCCAGGGTCTTCAACTCTTCCCCGGCGGGTTTTACCTGGTGGACCCGGATCATCTCTTTGATCAACTTGTTCCTGGGATTGATCTCAAGTACCTTCTTCGAGAAATCGGCTTTCTGGTTCTGCATTCTCATGATCCGTTCCAACTGGGGCGACGGGCCGTCCTTGGCGCTGACCAGGATACACGGACTGTCCACCAGCCGTTTGGAAATTTTTACATCCTGGATTTTGTCACCGTAGATGGTTTTTAGATAATCGGCTAAATTCTCCGCATCCTTTATCGCCTTTTTATCTTCTCCTTTCTTTTTGTCTTCCTCTTCATCCAGCTTGATATCGGCAACTTCCACGGGGCGGATCAACTTGCCCTTGTACTGCTGCAAATGATCGACGGTCCAGGCATCCATGGGATCGACGAAGTACAACACTTCCAGGTCTTTCTTTTTAAAGGCTTCCAGCGCCGGGTTCCGCTCGATGGAATCGTAATCGTTGCCAATGGCATAGAATATCTCGAACTGGTCTTCACCCATGCGCGAGATGTATTCGTCCAGGTCGGTATATTTTTCTTTTTCGGTTTTGGAAGAGTAGAACATCAACAGCGACGCCAGCTCTTCACGGAACTCGTATTCGTTGGGAACGCCTTCCTTGAAATTACGCTGGAAATTCTTCCAGATGTTCAGGTATTTGTCCCGCTCGTCGTCCTTGAGTTTCTTGAACTGCTCGAAAATCTTTTTCATGATGAATTTCCTGATCTTGGTGATCCGGACGTTGCTCTGGATGGTTTCCCTGGAGATATTCAACGGTATGTCTTCCGAATCCACCACACCCTTGATGAACCGGAAATATTCCGGGAGGATATCCCGGCATGCTTTCTGGATCAAGACTTTCTTTGAATAGAGATCGATACCGGGATCGCTTTTTATCCACCCGTAAATCTCGCTGTTGGTCTTGGGAACATACATAATGGTGTTAAACTGGACCGGTGCGTCAACGGAGAGATGAATATAAGTGGCGGGGTCCTCGGCGGCGTGCAGGAAAAACCGGTAAAATTCGTTATAATCCTTGTCTTTCAGCGCGGTTTTGGGCTGAGTCCAGATGGCCTCGCGGCTCTCGATCTTTTCGGACTCGATATAAATGGGGAAAGGAACGAACCGGGAATGTTTGTCGATAACATTTCTTACACGGGTTTTTTCCAGGAATTCTTTTTCATCTTCTTTCAGGAGCAATTCGATGCGGGTCCCTCTCTGTTTTTTCCCTTTTTCCTCGATAGTATAGTTGTTGTCTCCGGTTGATTTCCATATCAATCCTTTACTGCCTTTCATATAGGATTTGGTGTGGACATGGATCTCATCGGCCGCCATAAAACTGGAATAAAAACCGACACCGAATTGACCGATCAAGTTCGCCTTGTCCGGCGCGTCGGATTCGGAAAGCCGCTTTAAGAATTCCACCGTACCGGAATGGGCGATGGTACCCAGGTTCTCAACCAGTTCATCCTTTGTCATACCGATACCGGTGTCCTCGATGATGAATTTTTTCTTGTCTTTATCGAACGTGATCTCGATCTTCAGGTCCAGGTCCTTGTCTTCGATGTCGGAGTTGATCAGCGATTCGAATTGAACTTTGTTTAACGCATCCACGGCATTGGAGATCAATTCCCTGATAAACACTTCTTTGTGCTGATAGAGCGAATAAACCAATATATTCAGGAGCTGCTTCACTTCGGACTGAAATTCGAACCGTTCGGCTTTGGATGCTTTTTCTTCGGTTTCTTTTTCAGGTGTTTCCTTTTTCGGCGTTTCTTTTTTGGGTTTGGCGTCTTTTTTTGCCGGGGCTTTCGCCTCTTTGGGTTTTTCTTCTTTGACGGTCTTTTTGGTTGTCTTTTTTGCAGTTGTTTTTTCTTTCGCCTCTTTTGTTTCTTTTTCTTTGGCCATTTTACCTCCTCATTACTTCTATTTTATATCTCTTATGTTCAATTTATCTTAGTCTCCTATTATAACACTTTTCACAAAAAAAATCAATACCCCCTGAAAAATAGTAGGAAATAAGAAATTTAATAATGTATCGACATAATTGACAGGCTTATTTGACAGGCGTTATTACGATTTGCAGAGTTCTTTTGTTATCATCATCTCGATACTCCATCATCCGTGCTCCGCCCCCGACCCTATCTTCAACCGGCCCCAGCTTTTGACCAGGCCGATTGTCGAGACAAAAGCCGTGACCGTGGCAATGACGGCGGCGGTATAATTGGAATATATCCAGAAGCCGATGGAAAACAATGCGCCGTACACCGCCAGGCAGCCCAGGAAAACCGATACCAGGCTCCCGGGCACATCCCATTTATCTTCCGGCGTAACGCCCTCGATGCGTTTTCCTTCTCTTTCCATGGACAGGAGGAATTTCCGCCATCCCGGACCTCCGGGTTTTACCAGGGTATAGAATGTGGTCAATGTTTTCCTATCGGTGGGTCTTGTCACGAGGGTAACCGTCATCCAGGCGACAGTAGTGATCACCACACCGCCGACGAATTTTTGCCAATCCTCCAGGGGAGAGAAACCGAGGGGGACATGGATAAATTCAAAGTAAACGGCCACCAGGAATGAAACGATCATGGCCGTCACTTCGCTGACGGCACTGATCCGCCACCAGAACCACCGTAAAATGAACAGCAATCCCGTACCCGCCCCGATCTGGAGCAATATCTTGAATGCCTGGAACGCGCTTTGCAGCACCAGCGCAAATAGACCGGCAACGATCATCAGGCCGAGAGTGGATATCCGTCCCACCATCACCAGTTCCTTTTCCTGTGCATCTTTCTTAACGAACCGTTTGTAGAAATCATTAACCACGTATGAAGACCCCCAGTTCAGGTGGGTAGAGATGGTTGACATGTAGGCGGCGGTAAGGGAAGCGACCACCAGTCCCAGGAGCCCGTGGGGGAGAAACGAGATCATGGCGGGATAGGCCAGGTCATGGCCGATCTTGCCGGCGGGGATATTGGGGAAGGCTTTTTGCAGGGAGACCAGGTCCGGGAAAACCACCTTGGAGGCCAGGGCAACCAGTATCCAGGGCCAGGGGCGAAGCGCATAGTGGGCGATATTGAATAACAGTGTGGCGCCCACGGCATTTTTCTCATCCTTCGCGGCAAACATTCGTTGGGCGATATACCCGCCGCCGCCGGGTTCCGCGCCGGGGTACCAGGCGGCCCACCACTGCACGGCAATGGGAATGATAAAAACCGCCATCAGCATGTCGGTATCGGAGAAATCCGGGAGAATGGATAATTTTTTCGTTACCGCTTCATTGGACAGGAGTTTCGACAGTCCGCCCACCCGCGGCAGTCCCACCGACGCCACGGCAACCGCCACCGCCCCGAACATGGCCACGAAGAACTGGAAGAGGTCGGTGATCAACACCCCCCGCAGCCCCCCCAGCATACTGTAAATCACGACGACGGTACCGGACACAACCACGGTCATGGCGGGGGAGACCCCCAGGAGTACGCCGCCGATCTTGATGGCGGCGAGGGAAACGGTCCCCATGACCATGACGTTAAAGACAACGCCCAGGTAAATGGCCCGGAATCCCCGGAGAAACGCCGCGGTCCGGCCGCTGTAACGCAATTCGTAAAACTCGATATCGGTTAGAACGTTCGAGCGTTTCCACAATTTGGCATAGATGAACACGGTGACCATACCGGTAATGAGAAAAGCGAACCAGACCCAGTTCCCGGAGACGCCGTTGGTACGTACGATATCGGTAACCAGGTTTGGGGTATCGGTGGAAAAGGTGGTGGCCACCATGGATATACCCAGCAGCCACCAGGGCATGTTTTTCCCGCCGGCAAAGTATTCTTCGGAACTGGCGCCCGCCCGTTTCATTACGATCAACCCGATGACCAGGGAAATGAGAAAGAACCCGACTATAAATATCCAATCGCCGAAACTCAAGAGCATTTTAACCTCCGGGTATTTTAAAATACAAGATAAAATACAAGATAA
>Ga0210082_1000134_pt1 | contig 16226 bp, 13 predicted proteins | sample White_ThreeSqA_D_2_FD_185592 | JGI IMG/M metagenome (GOLD analysis project Ga0210082, IMG submission 185592) | Wetland microbial communities from the San Francisco Bay, California, USA, that impact long-term carbon sequestration -... | ecosystem: Environmental > Aquatic > Marine > Wetlands ... | reverse complement strand
CTCGACGAGCAAAAGACTGTTCTTAATGATACTGTTGATGTCGGATTCCTGGATGCTTAACTTGGTCTGCTTGGAAAAAACGAGAAGATTTTTCACCATATCGCCGCACCGCTCGATCTCGGTCCCCATCAACTGCAAATAATTTTTGAAACTCCCCAGCCTCTCCTCATCGACCTTTTCCCCTGAAACGACCTTCAACATCAACTTGATGTAGGTAAGAATACCCTGCAGGGGATTGTTGATCTCGTGGGCCACGGAGGAGGCCAGGATACCCATGGACGCCATCTTTTCCGATTGAATGAGTTTCGCCCGGGCAAGGGTCAGTTTCCGGGTGCGCTCCTCGATCTTTCGCTCCAACTCGATATGCCAGGACTGGATTTCCTCGTTGGCGGTTTTCAGGTCCCTCAGCATATGGTTAAAGGATATGGCCAGTTGACCGATCTCATCTTTTGTTTTTACGGGAATTTCCGCGTCCAGGTCACCCCGGGCAACTTTCTGTGTGCCGCTGACCAATTGCTTGACGGGATTGGTGACCATCCGGTGCAAAAAAAACGCCAGTATCACTGCAAAACAGGCAATGGTAACGAGGGTGAAAATGATGAATATTAACCGGCTCTCCCTGATCTCATCGTCCACCGCGGCCAGCGACATCCCGATATCCAGGGTCCCCAGGATTTCCTCATCTTTGGTGTGGACATGGCAGGCCCCTGTATAACAGGTGGGTTCATTGTATATGGGAGTGGTCCTGGCCAGGACGCGGTAGCCTTTTCTATCGAACATACGCATCCGGGCGGATTCGGAAAGAAAACGGAGAGGCGTCTCTCCCAGATGACATTTATTACAGGATTCGGCGTTCATGTCCACGAAAGTGCCGATCTCCTCATCCCGCGTGGAAAAAGTAATCTCTCCTTTTTTATTGAACATACGCACTTGTTCGACACCGCTTTGATTCCCGATGATCTTCATCATCCGGTGGATACACTCACGGTTGCCGATGGGCATGTTAAACCGGGTGGACCGCGTGATCAATTCGCTGAAAATACTGATCTCACGGAACGAATCGGCCATGTGCTGCCCCTTTTGCTGACCGATAAAAACATAAGAAAAAACGCCGAATATGATGAGGGTGGCTAACCCGATGGAGATAAAAAGCTTGGTATTGATGGACGTAAGTATTTTTTGGCTGCGACTGCGGTTACCCATGGACCAATTGTATAATAAACCTAATACGATTGCAAGCAGGAAGGAGGAAGTAGAATTCTAATTTTACCACGAAGGACACGAAGAGCACGAAGGGATAAATAATAAATGTTCCTTCTTCGTGTCCTTCGTGTCCTTCGTGGTAAAAAAATCAAAATAAGAATTGCTGCTTGCCTCTTCTTAATAGCTCAACTCGATGTATTCGGTCAGGTGACTGATCAGCTTTTTCTGTTCGTGGATAATGAGTTTCACCAGGTCAAAGATACACACCATGCCCAGTACTTTATCATTCTCGATGATGGGCAGGTGACGAACATTATTTTCAGTCATTATATCCAGGGCTTTACCGGGAGTAATATCAGGAGCGGCAAAAATGACCTTCCGGGTCATCATCTCGTTGACGGGTGTCTTATCCGGGGGAAGCCCGGCCAGGACGACTTTGTTCAAACAGTCCCGCTCGGTAAAAATCCCCACCAGTTTCCCTCCGTCCATGACTGCAACGGCACCGTGATTCTTTTTCATTAACGGGGCCGCTTTGAATACGGTGACATCCGGTGCTACTGAAAATTCAATGTCGCCCACTTCTTTTAAAATATCCAACATGTTCGGTTTCATAACTCACCTCGTTTTGTATTTTTTCGCCACGAAAACACAAAGACACGAAGATTTTTTATGTAGATAAAATCCTTTGTGCCTTAGTGCCTTGGTGGCAATAAACTTTTTAAAGATCACATCTTAAGCAGCGTTTGGACTCATCGACACACATTTGCTCCGTGAGACCGGTTTCCACTTCATCGAAATTACCGGTCCGTTTGGCTGCGATAAGACAGGGCATCTTTTCCCGTTTCAACCGCTCCGCCACGTCATCCGGGACCACAATCGTGTCCACCAGCCGTTTGGGCCGGACGGATTTGAAATGCCACGGCAGCTTTTCACCGTTAAAATACCGGTCGATGGACGCGGCAGCCCGCTGACCGGCGGCAATGGCTTCGATGATGGACGCGGGACCGGTTACGGCATCACCCCCGGCAAATACTCCCGGGAGACTGGTCTCAAGGGTCGCGGGGTCCACTTCAAAGGTGTTCCAGGCCGTTACGGCGCAGCCGGTACCCTCGACCAGGTCGGTCAACTCGGGCTCCTGGCTGATGGCGGGGACGATGACGTCGCAAGGAATAATAAACTCGGAACCCTCGATGGGGACCGGACGACGACGACCGCTGGTATCCGGCGGTCCCAGCTCGGTCCGGATACACTCGAGACCGGTTACACTGTCACCGTTACCGATTACCCGGGTCGGTGCCACAAGGAAATCAATTTTTACTCCTTCTTCTTCGGCTGCTTCCACTTCTTCTTCATACGCGGGCATTTCGACCCGGGTCCGGCGATAGGCAATGGTCACTTCCGAAGCGCCGAGACGGACCGATGTCCGCGCGGCGTCGATGGCGGAGTTACCGCCGCCGATGACGACGACTTTGTCACCGGGTTTTGTCTTATCGCCGAAGTTGATTTTACGGAGAAACTCGATGCTGTCGATACACCCTTTATATTTATCTTCGCCGTAAACGCCCAGCTTTCTACCCTTGTGCGCGCCGATGGCGAGAAATACGGCTTTGTATCCCTGTTTTTTCAGGTCTTCGATGGAAAAATCCTTGCCGATACGGGTATTGAGTTTAAATTCTACACCCATGGCGGCAATGGCATCGGCTTCGGCCTGTATGACGTTCCGCGGCAGGCGGTATTCGGGGATACCCACCGTCATCATGCCGCCCACCACGGGGTGGGCCTCGAACACGGTAACGGCATAGCCCATCTGGATCAGATAATAGGCCGCGGTCATCCCGGCGGGGCCGGCACCGACTACGGCGACTTTTTCTTCCCGGGTAATGGGCAGGGGCTTGATACGTTTGGCCCGGTCCATGGAGAGATCCGATACATAACGCTTAAGATACATGATGGAAATGGGATCGTCCACTGTACCCCGTTTGCACTCGGATTCGCATGAATGAATACACACACGGCCGCAGATGGAAGGAAACGGGTTGTCCTCGAGGATGAGTTCAAAGGCCTCTTTATAACGGTTGTGAGAGATAAGCGCCACGTAACTGGGCACATCGATACCGGCGGGGCAGGCATTTTGACAGGGGCTGGGGGTCAGCCGCTTACAAACACCGGCGGGACACCGTTTCTCAATGATATGCGCTTCGTATTCGTCGCGGAAATACCGGAGCGTGGTCAATACGGGGTTGGGCGCTGTTTTCCCCAACCCGCACAGCGCGCCGTTGGAAATGGTCTCCGCCAGTCGCATCAGGGTGTCGAGGTCTTCCATGCGGCCTTTGCCGTCGCAAATCCGTTCGAGGATTTGAAGCATCACGGTGGTGCCCACGCGGCAGGGGGTGCATTTACCGCAGCTCTCTTCCTTGGTAAACTCCAGGAAGAACCGGGCAATATCCACCATACAACTGGTTTCATCCATGATGACCATACCGCCGGACCCCATGATGGCGCCGGTTTTGCCGATGGATGCGTAATCGATGGGAATATCGAACATGCGCTCGGGGATACACCCGCCGGAAGGTCCACCCAACTGGGCGGCTTTTATGCTGTGGCCTTCCAGGGAACCGCCGCCCACGCCGAAAATCGCCTGGCGCAGCGACATGCCCATGGGCACTTCGATAAGACCGGTATACTTTACTTTCCCCGCCAGGGCAAAGACCTTGGTGCCCTTGCTGTCCTCGGTGCCGATGGAAGCGTAGGCCTCGGGGGAATCGGAGATAATGCGGGGGAGGTTGGCCAGGGTCTCGACATTGTTGACCACGGTGGGACGTCCCCACAACCCTTTAATGGGGGGGAACGGCGGTTTGGGCCGGGGCATTCCCCGCTGGTCCTCGATGGAGGCGATAAGCGCGGTCTCTTCACCGCAAACAAAAGCGCCCGCCCCTTCGCGAATGCTGATATCGAAAGAAAAATCGCTGCCCAGGATATTGTCTCCCAGCAGGTTCCGTTCCCTTGCATCGGCAATGGCTTTATTCAATGTTTTCAACGCCAGGGGATATTCGGCCCGGCAGTAGACATACCCCTGGTTGGCGCCGATGGCGTACCCGGCGATGACCATTCCTTCGAGCACGGAATGGGGATCGCCTTCCAGGAGGGACCGGTCCATGAACGCGCCGGGGTCGCCTTCGTCGGCGTTACAGATCACATACTTGATGTCGGATTTCACGGCCCGGCAAAAGCCCCATTTCTTTCCCGTGGGAAACCCGGCGCCGCCGCGGCCTTTTATCCCGGACCGGCTCACTTCATCGATGACCTCTTCGGGCGTCATCTTGAGTATTCTCTCCGTGGCCTTGTAACCGCCGCTCTTTAAATAATCCTCGATACTGAAAGGATCGATATTGCCGCAGTTTTTGAGGGCGATCTTTACCTGGTCTTTGACTATGGAATATTCATCGGTAAAGGGGACTTTCTCGTAGGCCCGGTCCGCCGCGCTGCGGGGATGGTATTGATACAGGGCGTGCTCTTTGATCACTTCCCCGTTCTTAAGGGTTTTTTCCACGATGGCGGGTACCGATTCGGCGGTGACCCCCCCGTAAGTCAGGCGTGTCCGGCCGTCTATCTCCAGTTCCGTGATGACTTCCTGGGAACACAAACCGACGCAGCCGGTGGCTTTTAATTCCACGGGCAGTCCCGCTTTCTCGATCTCGGCCTTGAAGGCGTTGAACACATCCGCCGCACCGGCGGCCCGGCCGCAGGTCGCCATACCGACGGTTACTATTGCTTTTTTCGATATGTTATCGTCTTTATACATCTTACACAACCTCCAGCTCCGCCGCTTTTCGATAGCTTTCCACGACGTCTATCATACTGTCCACGGTGAGCTTTCCGTACACCCTGCCGTTGACCATCATGGCGGGCGCCAGGGCACAGCATCCCAGGCAGGCCACGGGCTGAACGGTAAACACCCGGTCTTCGGTGGTGGGGTTCTCGTCGTCTACTTTCAAATGGGACCTCAACTTTTTCCCCAGTACTTTGGAACCGCCGACATGACAGGCGGTCCCGTTGCATATCTTTATGATGTTTTTTCCCACGGGTTTAATGCTGAACTGGGTATAAAAGGTGACGACACCGTAAATACGGCTCTCTGAGAAAAGCGTTCTCTCGGCGATATATTTTATGGCATAAGGGGGAACATATCCGAATTGCGCCTGTACCTGCTGGAGGTAGATCATCAGGGAATTTTCCCTGGAGTTTTTCCGGAACACGTCCTCCATTAACGCCAGGTCTTCGGGCGACGCGGTGAGATTTTCTTCTACTTGTGTTTGCATGATCGGCTTTCCTCCTGACTGTTAAAATAGTTTTTTAAATACATTTTCCATATCCTTACAATGGGAACACAGGATTTTATGGTCGTCGGGACGGTCAACCCCTTCGGGAAGGGTGTTGGCGCCTTTAAAAGAGACAAAATACCCTTTATCGACTTTTATCCCGTCACCTTCATCCAGCATACGGTAGTTTAATTTCTTCAGGTACGGGTCTTCCCGGCCGATCTCGTTTTCCCATATTTCCCTGCTGTCGGCGGACTCCCATGAGCAGCCCATGCGTTCCGCCAGTTCTTTGAATATTTGCCAGGTGGGTTTGGCTTCACCGGGCGGGTCCACTGCTTTTCTTACGCGGTTGACCCGGTTGTCCGAGCTGATGTAGGTGCCCTCGTATTCCACCCAGACGGCGGCGGGCAGCACCACATCGGCGATTTCGGTATACTCGTTGGGGAAGAAATCCTGGATCACTAAAAAGTCCACACCCTCGCGTTTCTTGAAATGACCGCCCATGGAATAGATAAACCGCATGTTGGAAAGGTCGAAATCCATACCCGGCTTAATGCCCAGGGTGTAAGCTCCCACGGTATTGTTCTCCCGGGTCAACGAATAGACCTTTACATTGCTCATCTTCTTGAGGGGGGTGATATTGTATTCGGAATGACGGATGACGATAATATTATCGCCGTCGATCACTTTCGCGAGCGCGGAGGGATCATCGAGATTTTTTAAATGGACTTTTGCAAACCGGGATATCTCGGTGTCCCGGGAATCCACGACGATCAGTTTAACGCCGCGCAGCACGGCCTGTTTGACATAGGAACCGGCCACGGGGTTTTCCCGCGTGATATCGGCCCCGGCCACAACAAGGGTTGACGCCTTTTCCAGTTCCTCGTAGCGAATCCCGGTGTAGGCGGAGGTTTCGAAGTGGACGATATTATCGGTGGCCAGGACGGAGTGGAAGAACTTCTTCGCCTGGAAAAGGTCTTCGTTGGTATACTTGGTGGATACGGCACAGCCCACGTGGTAGGGACCGTGTTTTTTCTCTATCTCTTTCATCTTCGTGGCGATCAGGTCAAGGGCTTCCTCCCATGACGATTCTTCCAATTTGCCCTCTTTTCGTATCAGGGGCCTGGTCAGCCGGTCCGGGGAATGAATGAAATCGAAGGCAAAACGCCCGCGGAAACACAACCGGCCGTCATGATTGGGTTCGGCTTCATCGATGCCCCTGACCTTGACGACCTTGCCCTCTTTTTTATTGACGTGAAGTTCCAGTTGACACCCGACGCCGCAGTAGTGGCAGGTGGTTCGTACCTGTTCGACATCCCACATCCGGGCGTTGAACCGGCTCTTTTTTTCAAAGAGCGAACCCACGGGGCATACCTGGATGCATTCGCCGCAGTATACGCAGTCGGATTCGGGGATGGTTTTATCGCCCCTGAATACAATTTTCGCCTGGATACCCCGGTAACCGTGCGAAATGGCCCGGTTGACCTGGATTTCGTTGCATGCGTATACGCACCGGCCGCACAGGATGCAGCGCGAGTAATCACGACCGATCAACGGGTCTTCGGAATCCAGGGGATATTTGACCTCGAGACTGTCCAGGGTCCGTTCGGTCACCAGGTACCGGTACGCCAGTGCCTGCAGTTTACACCTGCCGTAGGCGGCACAGATGTCTTCGGCCTTGTCGTAATTCTCTACCATTTGCTGGAAATCGCTCCACTCCTGCGGCAGCACGTCGCGGATGGAACAATTGTGGTTCCCTGAAATAAGCATCAATTCCAGGATGGTCCGCCGGGCGTTCCTCACCCGTTTGGTTTCGGTAAAGACCTCCAACTGCGGGCCCGCCGGCGTGGAACAGGAGGAAATAAAACCGGGGACCCCTTTGGCTTCGACGATACAAATACGGCAGGCACCGGTGGGAGTCGATCCCTTCAAATAACACAGGGTGGGAATGAAGACATCGTTTCTCCGGGCAACCTCCAATATGGTTTCACCGGGCTCAAAACTGTACTTGTGACCGTTTATCGTTATTCGATTTTCCTTTACATCCATTTTCTTAAGGTTCCTTTTTTTTAATTCACATTCAAAGATTTTTTATAGCAGATCAAACCGCACGACAGGCACCGTTTGGCCTCTAACTGCGATTCTTCTTCATTTAACGTCATGACGTTGTTTACATTGGCCCGGGGTGCTTCGAGTTTCCCGGGTTCGACGACGGCATCGACGTTCTGCATCCAGTGCTCGTTCTCTTCGGTGATCAAACCGGGCTGGGGCGCGATCTCTTCTTCGGAAACGTACAATTGAACGGCCCGTATGACTTTCCGGCCCCGCCTTACCGCGATGACGGCACCGGCGATATCGCTGGGCCGGCCCGATTCGGCCACGGCAAAAATCCCTGCCTCCGGCGCTTCGCCCGGTAATACTTTACCGATCTCAACGGTTTTCCATTTATTCGCGGTTTCGCCTTCTTCCGCTTTCTCTTCTTTCACAAAAAGCATTTCGGGGAAACGGCCGGAACCCACGATCAGGTGATCCAGGTCAATGTCCATGCTGCGAATTTCTTCAACGTCCAGGGGCGATACTTTCCCGGTACTCATCCGGAGAGAAATCCCGGTCAAACGGTTCCCTTCGCCGCGAAGCTCTATGGGAACACCGGAGAAAAGAACGGTGACTATCCCGGATTCTTTCAGGCGGTTTAAATCGATGTCGTAAAACTCGGCCCGGTCTTTTCCAAAGGGGAATACCACTGTGATCTCTTCGGCGCCGTTTTGTAGACATATGTTCACGGCATTGGCCGCGGTTTTACCGCCTCCGATGATCACGACGTTCCCATCCATGGGGATTTTCTCACCCTTTGAAGAGGCCACGAGGAAGTCCAATAGTAAATAGGTGCCGGGAATCATCTGTTCACCCCAGCTTTTGCCCCTCATGATCTGGCGGCTGTCCCAACCGCCGGTGGTGGTCAGGACCATATCGCTGCCCTCCTCGAAGAGGGACGCAAGGGTAAAATCTCTTCCCATTAATTTACCGGTTTCCGCTTCCACGCCGGTTTCAAGGATACCGTCGATATCCCAATCCAGCACGTCCCGCGGCAGCCGGTCTTCGATGATCACGTATCTCAGGATACCGCCCAGGTTGTCCGTGGCTTCCCATATTTTGGGCTGGTGTCCCAATCGCCTCAGGTAATAGGCCGAGGTCAATCCCTCGACGCCGCCGCCGACCACGGCGATTTTTTTTCCCGTTGCCGGGGGTAAATAATACTCCGCTCTCTGCCCGGTCTCTTTTTCATAATTGGAAACGAACTTCTTCAGGGCATTGATGGTCACGGGCTCGTCGATAAGGTGCCTGCGGCACTGCGATTCGCAGGGCGCCGGACATAACCAGCCGCATACCAGGGGGAAGGGATTTTTCTCCTTGATCACCCGGACCGCGCCCAGGTAATCATGGGCGGATATCCGGCGGATGTATTCCGGGATATCGATCTCCGCGGGACAGGTCCGCTGGCACGGCGCGGTACACTCGCTCAATTTGACATCCGATACGATCCGTTTGGCCGCCGAGGTGACGGTTATGATTCCCTTGGGACATACTTCCGCGCATATTCCGCAGGATGTACACTTGTCTTTGTCCACCAGGGGGAGATTGTTCTCTCCCATGGACAACGCGCCGAAAGGACACGCCCTTACGCAGGTGCTCAAACCCAGGCAGCCGATGTTACATTCCTTGACGCCCCCGTAAAGAAGTACCGCGGCCCGGCAGTCCGGGACACCGGCATAGGTGTATTTCAGGTCGGCTTCATGGGTGCCGTACGTACAACCGGGTTTGGATATTTCCGGTTCTTTTTCTTCCACGGCTAAACCCATTACCTCGGCAACACCTTTAGCGATCTCGAAACCGCCGGCCACGCATACATCGGGTTTGGCTTTACCCAATACCACCGCTTCCGCCGCCGCGGAACATCCCGCAAATCCGCAGCCTCCGCAGTTGGCACCGAGCAAAGCCTCTTCCACCCGCTCTATACGGGGGTCCTCCCATACGTAAAATATCCTGGATGCAATGACCAACATCACCGATGCCGCCAACCCCAGGCCCATTAGTAATAACGTTGCTGTTAACATGTGCTTCTCTCTTCTGTTCTTATTGTTTCATTAACGCCGTTAACGACGTGTCGATTCCCTGGAACCCGAAAAACGCCATGGCGATCAACCCGGCCATGACCAACGCAATGGCGGTGTCCTGGAACGCCCGGGGTATAAAGGAAATCTCGAACCTTTCCCTGATACCGGCAAATATTATCAGCGCCAGTGCAAAACCCGCGCCGGAAAACAACGCGTAAAATAAACTCTCGACCATACCCATATCCTTCCGGATCACCAGTACGGCCACACCCAAAATGGCGCAGTTCGTCGTGATCAACGGCAAGAATATGCCCAACGCCTTGTAAAGTGCCGGTACCATCTTTTTCAGGAACATCTCGATCAACTGGACTAGGGCGGCGATCACCAATATGAATACGATGGTCTGTAAATACTCGATACCAAAGGTGACCAACAGGTAATGGTGAACAAACCACGTGATAAAGGTGGCAAAGGTCATGACGAAAACAACCGCCATACCCATGCCCGACGCGGTGTCCATCTTCTTGGATACACCCAAAAACGGACAGTTCCCCAGATACTGCGCCAACAAAATGTTCTTTACTAAAATTGCATTAATGGCCAATACGATATATTCCATTATTTTACTCCATATACTTCTTTCTATTTATTTGCGATCCGGTTTATCGTTGCTAATAAAATACCTAAACAGATAAACGCTCCCGGCGCCTTGACCATGAACGAAAACGGCTCGAAACCGTCCCACATTACCGACATACCGAAAAACATCCCGGTCCCCAATATCTCACGAATGGACGATATGAGAAATAACGACATGGTATAACCCAGGCCGATTCCCAATCCATCCGCCGCCGAAAGATATATGGGGTTCTTCGATGCAAACGCCTCCGCCCGTCCCAATATGATACAGTTCACGACGATCAACGGGATGAATATCCCCAATTTCTCCGATATGGAATAGAAATACGCCTTCATCATCAACTCGACAATGACGACAAACGTCGCAATGACCATGATGTAAGATGCGATGCGTACCTTTTTCGGGATAATACTCTTTATCGATGCGATGATGATATTCGAGAATACAAGGACAAACGTCGTGGCCAATCCCATGCCGATTCCGTTCTCCGCCATGGTGGTGACGGCCAGCGTCGGACATAATCCCAATACCAACCGGAACGGGGGCAATACTTCCCAGAAGCCTTTAAAAAACTCGTGCGTCAATGTTTTACTGGTCGCCATTCTCAATTCTCCAATACTTGTTTCTTTATCGCCGGGTAGAGCTTTATCGTTTTATCGATGGCCTCACATACACCCCGCGACGAGTTCGTGGCCCCGGATAACGCATCGATCTCACCGCCGTCTTTCTTGACTTTAAATACCGTGGTGATCGGTTTGCCTTTGAAACGGTCCGTGAACGAGGTTTCCGTTACCCGGGCACCCAGCCCGGGCGTCTCCTGGTGCGTGAGGATACCGATGCCCGCTAATTGGTCCGTTTCCAGGTTGAAGCCCACCATTACACCGATGTCCCCGCCAAAGCCGCCGCCGCTGCTCTCGAACGCCGCGGCCCAGATTTTGTCTTCTTTCTTGCCCACGAACACAACGTATTTCCGGTCCTCGACGGTAATTTCGCGGCGGTCTGCGAACAAATCGTTGGTTGATGTATCCAACACCCGCAGTACCGCCGGACCCTTTACATTGACCAATATCTGCTGCTCGATGCGGGCCGCCGTAAAATCCTTTACCGCCGCCAACAAAAAACCGCAAACCGTCGCTATGGCCGTTAATACCACTACCATTTTAATATAATCTTTCTGCATACTCATGGTTATCGCTGCCTTTTTTCCACGTAAAATATGTCGATAAATTTCGGTTTGTTCTTTAGTCTGTCCAGTAGTGGCGTGAACAGGTTCATGATCAGGATTGCATATATAACAGCGTCCGGGTAAATACTCCAGGCCCTGAAAATGACCGTCAAAAAACCACAACCCAAACCGAAAGCCACCATCCCCCAACGCCGGAAAGGAGAACTGGAATAATCCGTGGATAAAAAGAATATCCCGATCATCACGTTACCGGTAAAAAGATGGAACAGGGGATTGGCATAAGTCGCCGGATTTCCGGCCCAAAAAATCGCGCCCATGATGAGCACTCCCGCCGCAAAGGACACCGGCGTCTCCCAGGGGACCCGTTTCCGAAGCAGGAGATAGATACCGCCGATAATCAGCAGCAAAATTGCCGCCGCACCGATGCCTCCCACCTGCCTGCCCAAAAGCAGGTCCCAGAGGTTAAACCCCGATATCGCTTCCGTGCCGCCCTTTTTCAACATGGTGAGCGGGAAATGGAAATTAAAACCCAGGTCGTAATTCACGGCGGCCATATTCATATCGAAATAATGGGGCCAGGATATCCGTATAATGGACAATCCCACCAACACCGGGTTCAACGGATTGTTTCCCAGGCCGCCGAAAAGTTCCTTACCGATGAAAATACACAGGAACGAACCCGTGATCACCACCCAGAAAGGCACACCCGGCGGCAGCAGGAGGGCAAACAACAATCCCACCAGGAACGCACTGCCGTTGGTGACGGTAAATTCTTTTTTAAAGAGTTTCCGAATTAACATTTCGCTGATCACGGTCGCTGATATTGCAAGGGCAATTATCCGTGCCGCATGCACCCCGTAGGTGAACACGGCGAAAATAACCGCCGGGATCAACGCCAATATAAAATCCAGGTGGATTTTGCTTTCCGTCAGTTTTACATGCCAATGCGGCGAACTCGATACGACTAGTCTCATGATTCTTCCTCTCCGTTTTCTAACGCCTCTACCGGGACTTCCTCTTCCCCGGCCGGTTCCTCACGTTTCGCAAGCCGGATGAACTGCACCAGGGAACGGCCCGAAGGACAATAATAGGCGCATAGTCCGCACTCGATACAAGCGGTAACTCCCATTTCATGGCATTTTTCAAATATCGAAAATTCCGAATACCGGCATATCAGGTTCACATCGAGGTTCACGGGGCAAACTTTCACGCATTTCCCGCAGTTGATACACGGCTTGTTCCGGTCATGGGACACCTCGCCTTTATCCGAATGCTGGACATAAATGGAGTCCATGTCATCCGTAACGGGACGATCGAGGTTAAAACACGCCGTCCCCCGGAAACCGCCGCCGACGATCACTTTATCGCCGTCTTTAATATACGTGTCTTTTAGAAGTTCCCTGACCGGCGTACCGAGCCTTACTCTCAGGTTCCGGGTACCGTTTTCATCGATCACCGACACCACTTTGTGTACAAAGGGTTTTCCATGGCGCAGTGCATCCACCGCGGCCACCAGTTTCTCGACACCTAAAAAGAGATGATTCTCCACATCGTAAACCGTTGATAATGAATCCAAAAGCATCTCCGGCAGGACGTCGGGATAAACCGGGTTTACCTTAAAGACCGCGGCCGTATCGCCCGCGGCCTCGGATAACGGACCGTACAGGGGTTCCGGTACCGCCAGTATCACCTGTTCCGCCGAAACCAGGTATTTTACCAATTTCAGACCTTCGATAACAACCTCTTTTTTTTCTCTTAACACCTGGTGACACACCGCGTGAAGCGGGTCCGTATCCACGGCGCTTACAATGACCGTTTTTACCGTCTCCAGGTCGTCTCGAAATCCCAGGTTGGCACGGTTCAACCGTTCCAGCAGGTCGATTCGCGTTTTCTCAAGATAGGCGGGTTCTTTCTTGATACCCGAATCCACTTCTTCTTCACCTGAAACCTCGACTCTTACCGCGGCAATGGCTTCGCTGCCCAGGAGCAAGGAATCGAGACCTTTCACCGTACCCGTAACCGTGGAAAAGACACCGGGCACTATCGGTTGACCGGTTTTTAAGAAAGTCCCGTCTTTAAGCTTTAGCTTAAGCTTGTCTTTATCTCGCTTATCATCCAGCCCCATTAACGGGATTAACACTTCCACCGGTTCCGGTGCATCCGAAATTGTCATCTCGCTGCAATTTAATACTAATTTTTTCATCTGTTTCATCGAACTTCCATTTTAATAATTATTAATTATGGTCCTTGATTACGACTCGCCGTGACATATGGAGCAGTCTTCGGAGCCGTCTTCATGACAACTCAAACAGTTTTTACCGATGCACCGGGCATGGGTGTCCGCGTCTTTGCAGATGGGTTCGTATTTCTTATTGTAGTGACACCGCCTGCAGTTCATTGGGTAAGTTTTGGCGTTCTCCGCGTTATAACCGTGATGACAGCGGGCACACTCCAGGTCGTAACCCTCTTTGGACGAATGGGTGAAATGATCGAAAACCACGGGGCCGCCGTCGGTAGTGAACTCAAGCGTTTTCGGGGGTTTCGGTTTCACGAAATTCTCCGCATTATGACAGAAATCACATTGCACGGAGCCCTCCGCATGACAGGACATGCAATTTTTACCGATGCACCGTTTGTGAACCGCTTCATCGGCGCACGCGTCCTTGAACTCGCCGGCGTAATGGCACTCCCGGCAGTTCCGGGCGTCCTCGTCCTCGTTATGATGGCATTCCCCGCATGTGGTGTCCTTGAGAGATGCGTGCATCTTGTGATCGAAAATAACGCCGCCGCCTGCCGTATCGAACGCAATACGGACCGGTTCTTTCTTTTTCTCCAGCGCATAACCCAGGATGGCGATGATGACAAGCACCACGGTCACCATACCCAGGGCCAACTTTTTTTTGTCTTCAGAAAAATTTCTACCTTTTTTCATTCAAATTCTCACTATAGTTTTTTTACGCAGTTATACATCGTAGGGGTAACCAACATCTCACATGCCCGGCCATGCCCGGCCGACATGTTCGATACGGCCGACAACAAAAAAACTTAAATGTTCTCGAATTCAGGCATCGAGAAAGTCTGAATTCGCATCTATTACTTTTCCTTTTCGCTTGTTAATGTCCACGATGATCTTACGGATCAAATCGCAGGCGTCCACCAACCGGGGTTCTGTTAACGAATAAAACACTTTTTGTCCGTCTTTGCGTGTGGTTACGATATCCCGGTCTCTCAGTGCCTTCAGGTGCTGGCTTACATTTGCGATGGGCAGGTCTAAAAGGTTGGCGAAATCCGTCACTGTTCGTTCTTTGATTTTCAGGGCCCTGACGATGAGCAATCGTTTGGGGTTGGCGAGAGTTTTGCAAAATTCGGCATGAATGTCGAAGATTTCAAGGTTGCGTACTTTCATACTTTCATAAATACACCAATATGAAATAAATGTCAAGAGAAAAAAATTTTTTTTTTAACTTTTTTTCCGTCCCCTTTTAAACGGGTTTCTCGATGCGGTTTCTGCCGTTTTTCTTTGCTTTATAGAGCAGTATATCCGCCTTCTCCACCAATTGAAGGGCGGTCTCGTTTTGGAAGGTAACCACGCCGCCGCTAATGGTCACTTCTAGGGGTGTCCCGTTATTTTTTGGCCGGAGCATCTCTATGTTTCTCCGGATCCGTTCTGCCGAAACCAGTGCTTTTTCCAGGTTTGTCTGGGGAAGTATTACCATGAATTCTTCTCCTCCATACCGGCCGGGAATATCTATTTTCCGGATACCTTTTTTTATGCAGCGGCTCACTTTTTTGAGTACCTCGTCGCCCGCCTGGTGGCCGTGGGTGTCGTTAATGGATTTAAAAAAATCGATATCCAGCATGAAGAGTGAGAGAGGATTGCCGTACCGTTTTGATTTATCGATCTCTTCTTCCAGTTGGCGGAAGATGTGGTTATGATTATAGAGGTCGGTCAGGCCGTCGGTAACGGCCATTTCTTTCATCTTTTGGTAGGATTTTTCCAGTTCGGTGATATCGTCCACGATGATGAGCACCATTTCGTTGTTGTTGAAACGGACATATTTGGTGGTATATTGAAAGTATTTCAGTACTTTTTTCTCGTCTACGAAAAACTCCCGTTCGAGGAGTTCTTTATATGCGGGAATTTTTTCTGTAAATGCCTTGATCAGGGAACCCCGGAGCACGCATTTTCCGCAGTTGGAAGCGGTGCCGCAATTTTTATTTTCTTCCACCGCGAAGGCGCAGCCCAGGGCGTTCCCGCACAATTCTCCCAGGATGCGGTCCTCTGTTTTATAGAACAGTGCGCGGAAGGAATCGTTGAAATTCCGTATACGCAGGTTTTTGTCCACGATAAAGATGGCGGAGGACAGGTTTTCCAGCAGGACTTTCAGGAATTCGTTCGAATCTTTTAAATCGCTTATATTAATATCCATCGTATCAAACCTCGAATTATCTTACCCGACGTAATAGTATAGATGTAATAGTATAATCGATTTAAGAATAAAAATCAAATACTGCCGGCCGCGTGGAAGTAATTCTAATTTTGAACCTGCCGGCCGCGAGATGGGAAAGGCAAAAAGGGTCTGAACCAGGATTCCCGGGATTAAAAGATTACCAGGATTACCACGCTTCCCTTCGTCCTTCCGTTCTGAATGCAAAGGTAGATATTTTGATCGATTTGACTTATTCGGCGGCATCGCGTAAAATTACTCAGTCGGTTGAGTAAATTTACTCAGCCGACTGAGTAAATTGTCAGGAACCGTGAA
>Ga0210082_1000133_pt1 | contig 16283 bp, 10 predicted proteins | sample White_ThreeSqA_D_2_FD_185592 | JGI IMG/M metagenome (GOLD analysis project Ga0210082, IMG submission 185592) | Wetland microbial communities from the San Francisco Bay, California, USA, that impact long-term carbon sequestration -... | ecosystem: Environmental > Aquatic > Marine > Wetlands ... | reverse complement strand
AAATTGGACGACACTCTGCGGAGATTGGACTACACTTTCTGCAAATTGGACCACACTTTGTTTTGCGGGGCATAATAAGGGTAAAAGCCTGGATATAACCGGTTTTAATGCGGTTATACCTTAAAAAAACACCGCCCTCAGTCCAGGCAGACAAATTATTAATAGACAGGGATGTCTTGCTGGAAACGTTTTCCCGGGCCGGCCCCTTTTTTCCCGGGAGGACGATTTAGGGCGATTTAGGGGACAACCCGGTTTTTCCGTCACTCTTTTTTTTCCTGTTTTCAAAAACCGGAAAATGTGGTATCCTATTTAATACAATTTTTCAATCTTTATAATTGGGAAATTTGGATTTCAATACCGGGAAAAAAACGTATGGATACATACCTGGATAAACTCGAATTGCACGGCTTTAAATCCTTCCCGGAGAAGACCGTTATTAAATTTCACAAGGGAATCACCGCGGTTATCGGACCCAACGGCTGCGGCAAGAGTAATATCGTCGATTCACTCCTCTGGGTCATGGGCGAACAAAAAATTAAAAACCTCCGGGGCGAAAATAACGAAGACCTCATCTTCAGCGGAAGCGCCTCCAAAAAACCCCTGGGCATGACGGAAGTCAGCGCCTACTTCCTGGACAACGGCGAGGAGATTTTCCTGTCCCGCCGGTTCTTCAGGAGCGGCGAAAGTAAATATCTCCTCAACGAACGCTATTGCCGAAACAAGGACATCCAGGACATGCTGTTCAAACTAAGACTGGGCGGCACGAATTACTTTATCTTCGAACAAGGCAGTATCGAAAAACTGGTGTCGCTGAAACCCTCGGAAAAACGGATGCTCATCGAAGAAGCAGCGGATATCGCGAAATACCTGGTAAGAAAAAAGGAAACCGCCAATAAACTGATCATCGCGGAACAAAACCTGGACAATATTCAAATCCTCATTACGGATAAAGAGAACCGCCTCCGGGAACTAAGAAACCAGGTCAACTACGTCCAGCGTTACAGGAAAGTCAAAAGCGATAAAACGCTGCACCTGAAGATATTCTTAAAAAAGAAACGGGAAATATACCGGGGGGATTTCAACAGTTACCAGGAAGAACTCGAAAAATTAATCAATCACGAGACTACCCGGGCCATGGAGATCAATGCCCTGGAGAAATCGGTGCTGGGACTGGAAGAGAAACGGTGGAACCTGGATAAAGAATTAAAGCTGGATCAACAGAAAACCTTCGATTATAATAAAAAGATCATCTCCGATAAAAACGAGATCGATAAAGCCAAACAGACCCGGGGATTCAAGAGCCAGCGAATCGGTGAGATCAAGCGCGCCCTTATCGCCAACCGCCGGGAAATAAAGGACATCGAAACACAGTTGGAAACCACCGCCGGTAATATCGGCGAACTGGAACTGCAGCTAAAAAACGAGACCGCGGGTTACGAGGAACTGGAAACGAAACTGGTGGACCTCAACGACCGTTTGGAAGCCACCCACAACGATAACACGGGTTTGAAGTCCGATATCTTTAATGTCCAGGATGAATTGACCCGCGTGGCCAATAAGATCAAAGATATCGACAAACGGATGATGCGAATTGAAAACGAAGTGGCCACCAAACAGGATTTCATGGACCAGTTGAGGAAACAGGCCCAATCGGACGACGAGGAAATAAAAAAGACGGAACAAAAGGTCAAAGACCTGACCAAAGGACTGGAAGAAAAAAATGCCCTCTGCCGCGAGACGGAAACCCAATTCGAGGAAAACAAACGAATCATCGATGAACTCGGTACCGGTGCCGGGGACCTCAAAAATGAAGTCCGGAACCTGGAGAACCAGAAAGCAAAATACCTGGAGATCAAGAAAAAGATCGTGGGCGAGGCCGCGGATGTCTCGGGGATTCGACACCACGGTTTGCCGCAGGATTTGATCAAAGCCGACAAGAAATACCACCCGCTGTTGGAGAATTTCTATTATGAAGAAATGGACGCGCTTTTGCTCGAAGAGGCCCGGGATTTCTCCGAACATAATCTCAACAAATGCCTCTTAAGGGGCACCAGGAACGGTGATTTGACGGAATTCATCGGCCGGAACGGGGTGGACAGGGAAGAGGGATACATCGCCCGGGTGAAAGACCTTTACACCTTAAAATCCGGTACGCCGGATATTTTGAGTTTTTTAAAAGACGGCGTATTGGTGGATAATCTTAAAAACGGCATCCGGATTTTCATCGAATACGGTATCGATATCGTAACCGAAACCGGGGAAACGATCACCAAAGACGGTCTGCTGGTACGAAACAGGGAAAAAGGTATCCTGGATGTGATCGAAGAGATCAGGGAGATCGAAAAAAAAAGGGCCGAATCGATCGAGAAGTCGGAAAAGGTAAACGCCGAGCTTGAGAAAGAGAGAGCAAAAGCACCGGGTTTGACCCGACGATTGAAAGACGCGCGCGCGGAACTCCAGGTGGTGGAACGGCAATTGATGCAGTTGAAATCCGGCCTGGATACGTTGAAAAAAAGCAAGGAATCCAACCTGAAGCGCATCGAGTTTACCGGGTCGGAAGTGGAACTGTTGTCCGGGGAAAAGGAGAAACTACAGGAAGAATTTGAAATCCTCGACATTAAAAACGCCGAATTGCAAGATACCTTTAACGGTCTCACGAGTAAGCGCGATCAATACCGTGAGGAGGTCCAGCGGATCAAGGAAGAGATCAACCGGGTGGAAAAGGATTATTTGCACAGGGAAAACGCCATTAACCTTGTAAAAGAGAAGATCAACTCTTCCGGTTCCGGTCTTAAGGGTTTAAAAGCGGCCAAAAGTAAATTGGAAAATACGATTAAAACGGGTGAGCAGGAAATAGTGCAATTGGAAGAGGACATCCTCGAGCTGGAAGGCAAGGAAGAGATGCTGGGTAACGAATTAAAAGAGTGGGTGCGGTTAAAGGACGAACTGACGGCGGTGGTGGAAAAGCAGGAAAAGGAGTATGCGGAGTTAAACGCCCGGATCAAGGAGACCACGGCGGATTTGAATACCCTCCGAAAAACACTGGAAGGGTTAAAAGATAGTAAGAGTCGCCAGGAGATCAACCTTTCCTCCATTAAGAAAGATATCGCCCAGTTGCAGGATGTGGCATTCAAAGAGTTGAATATCGAGCTGGATCAGCTTGACAAAGACCTCGAATCCGAACCGGGGTTGGAGGCGTTGGAATCGGCGGAACTGGAGAGGTTGGTAGAAGATTTTAACGAGCGATTGATACGGATGCGGGACAGTAACAAGTTGAATTTTTCGGCGGAATCGGAGTTTGAACTATTGACCAGGGACTACAATTTCCTGTTGACACAGAAAGAGGATGTGGTCAAGTCCATCGAGGACATGAACGAGGCGATCCGGAAGATCGACGAGGAGTCCAGGGTTAGTTTTAACGAGGCATATGAAAAGATAAAGGGTTATTTTGAAAAGAATTTCCAGATATTGTTCGAGGGTGGTGAAGCCGAGCTTAGTATCATGGAGCCGGACAATGTGTTGGAATCCGGGCTTGAGATCAAGGCCCAGCCGCCGGGCAAAAGGCTGCTCAGTTTAAAATTATTATCCGGGGGTGAGAAGACACTGACGTCGTTGGCATTTTTATTTGCGTTATTCGAGTACAAGCCGTCGCCCTTTTGTGTTTTCGATGAAGTCGATGCATCGTTGGACGAAGCCAATATCCAGCGGTTTTTAAAGTTTTTGCACAAGTTGAAAGAAAAGACCCAGTTCCTTATTATCACTCACAATTTCAAGACCATGGAGGAAGCGGATTATCTTTACGGTATCAGTATGAACGAGCCCGGTATTTCCACCATCTATTCCATGAAAATGACCGGCAAAGGCAAATTCGAACAAGCCTAGCCACGCGGGTCGTGGGCCCTATTTGCACGGCCCGGGGGTTTTCCTATGTTAGAAACACCCATAAAAAAATGTCAATGGGTTCGAGAAAAATCGTTAAAAACTTGACATTTCCTTCAATGTAGTATAAAAAAGGGTAGAGAAATCGTTAAATAAAAAAATTACTTTTTTTAAAGGAGCTTAATATGAATCGAGCAAGTGCTCTAATGGCTGTTGTCGATACCGGTAAGGGCAAGATACGGCTGAAACTTTTCGGCGACCAGGTACCGGTTACCGTCGGTAATTTTGTGAACCTGGCCCAACGGGGCTATTACAACGGCCTTACTTTTCACCGCGTTATTCCCAATTTTATGATCCAGGGCGGATGCCCTAACGGAAGCGGGTCCGGGGGGCCGGGTTATCAATTCGAAGACGAGTTCGCACCGGAACTGCGGCACAATAAACCGGGTATCCTTTCCATGGCCAATGCCGGTCCGGGTACAAACGGCAGCCAGTTTTTTATTACCCATGTCCCCACCGATTGGCTGAACGATAAACACTCGGTTTTCGGCGAAGTGGCGGGACCGGAAGACCAGGAAGTCGTGAACCGTATCGCGCAAGGGGATAAAATTAACGCCGTCACTATCGAAGGTGATCCATCCCCATTGATGACAAGGATCAAATCGCGGGTGGACGAGTGGAACCGGAATTTGGATCAACGGTTCCCAAACCTCGTTTAACGGGAACTTTTTTCCACCTCAACGCTTGACAGAATGTGATTACTTTCGTAATATATAGTTTGGAGTTAAACAAATACGAACTAATGTGAGGCGGGCATGAAAAAGAAGATAAGTTTAAGGGTAATACAACGTATTTCGTTTTATTATGAAGCACTGTTAAAACTGAACCTGGAGGACGATGCCTATATTTCGTCAAAAAAGCTGGAAGAAATAACCGGGGTCTCCTGCAACCAGGTCAGGCAGGACTTCTTCTACCTGGGGATTTCCATCGGGAAACAAAAAAAAGGTTACCAGGTAAAGAAACTTTTCAAAGAGTTAAAAAAGATACTGTCCATCGATAAAGGAGCGGAAGTCATCGTCATCGGTGCCGGCCGCCTGGGACGGGCACTATCGGAATACAAACTGTTCAGGGTCAGGAACATCAACGTCAAGGCATTGTTCGATATCAAACCGGAACTGGTGGGGGCCGCCTTCGAGCTAAAAGGAGAGAGAGTCCACATTTATCACACGGACGAACTGGAAGATTATCTTAAGGAACACCCCTCGGTTAAAATCGCTTTACTGACGGTCCCGGAACACTCGGCCCAGGACACATTGGACCTGCTGGTAACTTACGGCATACAGGGCATCGTGAATTTCGCCCCAAAAATACTGAAACTCCCCAAAAAAGCAAAGAACGTTCAATTGGTCAACGACTGCATCGGCGCGTCTTTGTACAAGATCGTATACCAGATTTACCAGAAAAAATAAAAATAATTACCACCGCCGGTCCGCGCTGTACGCTGTCCCCTGGAAAGGGATAAGGTGAAAAATGCTTATACTTTACATTATTGTTTTTATCGTATTGATCGTTTTCAGTGCGTTTTTCTCTTCGGCCGAGACATCGGTGCTCTCTCTCAATAAGATCAAACTCAGTCTCAGGGCCAATAAAAAAAAGAAAAAAGCAGTGATGCTGAAAGCGATACTGGACGAACCGGAAGAGTTTTTCTCCACCATCCTCATCGGGAATAATTTCGTCAACATTGCGGCGGCATCCATATCCACGGTCCTGTTTGCCCGCTTGCTCACCGGAAGCGAGGAAGTGATCCTGCTGGTCTCTACCGTGGCCACCACGGTTATCGTACTGTTGTTTGCAGAGATCATCCCCAAATCCTACGCCTTCCGGTACAGCGAGAAACTATCCTATCTCTATGCCTATCCCATACGTTTTTTCACTCATCTCTTTTACCCCTTTGTAAAAATAACCTCTTTTTTTTCCACCCTTATTTTCAGGAAGGGGCCGGACCCCATTGAAAAAAAAAACCTCACGGTGGAAGAGATCAAACACTTTTTATCGTCGGAAGTAGAATTATTCAGGTACAAACCGGAATCGCTGCGGATGCTGAACGAGATCATCGATATCGCGGAAAAGGATGTCAAAAGTATCATGGTACCCCGCCTGAACATCGTCGCCCTGGAAGAGACCGCAAGCATGGACGATCTGACTCATGTCATCCTGGAAAAGAAAATTTCCAAAATACCGCTGTACAGTGAAAACCTGGATAATATCACCGGTATTATCCATACCGATAACCTCGTTCCCGCACTTGTCACCGGTGAATTCAAACACTCGAAACCGGTGGATTTTGCCGTTAAGCCGGTCTTCATATCCGAATACTCCTCCCTCAATTACGCATTACAGGAATTTAGAAAGTATGAGTTGAATATGGCCGTCATTCTCGATGAGTACGGTTCCGCCATCGGTATCCTCACGCTCAGCGATATCTTTAAAGAGATCCTGGGAGAAATCCATATCACCCGCGGCTCCATTCGCCATACCGGGGCGAACCGGTTCATTGTCAAGGGAAGTCTCCCGGTAAACGAAGTCAACGCGGAACTGGATATCCAACTGCCTGAAAAAAAAGACTATACAACCGTATCCGGGATGTTCACCTATCATTTCGGTAAATTGCCCCGGCTGGATTCCAGGATAGAGTTCGGCGGCGTCCGGTTAACCGTTAAAAAGATGGGTGAACGAAAAATAGATGAAATCGTGTTGATAAAAGGCCCTGGGCCGGGGCCGGGTGTCCCGGCTGACGTTAAGGAGAGGTAAGAAATTAAAACGTCAGCTTTTTCAGGTAGCTGCCGAATTCATCCAACTGCGATTTAAAAGCCTTTTTGCCTTCTTTATCCACGGGTAAAGAGAAATCGATTACCCTGAGATTTTTATAGAAATCGGTCATTCGTTTTGTCACGATGGCGCTTAAATACCCATCGTCGTTCCCCGGTTCGTATTCTTTCAGCAGTACGACGAAACGTGAACTGACAGGGGCATAATATATCTTTTTTACTTCCCGCGGGTCGGAGTGATCCTCCCCGGTAATAGTAAGTTCGATTAATTCGATTTCCCCGGAATCGGCCTCCCGGAGGTCCTTTATCCACAAGTTATTTTCAGGGTTATCGAGGTCGGGAAAGATAAGGTAATCCTGTCTCAAGAAGGTGAAGGTCTTTAAACTAAGGTTTCCATATACCCCTTTATCGTTGGCGCCGATGGGGTCGTATTCTTCCCATTGGATGCGGTACTTTCCCAGCGATGCGGAGAAACCGAGGAATTCCTTGAGGCGGATCAAGTATTTGCCCGGTGTCAGATCACGGATATGTCCGATCCGGCTCTTGAAAAAGCGGAAGTCGTCGATTTCCGGGTAGATGTGCAGCCGTTTCATAAGCACAGTATAATAAAACAGGATCGGCATTAACTGGTAGTCTTTTTGAACCTCGTTGTTTATCAGTCCGTAGAAATTGAAATTTATCGTTTTTCGAAGTTCGTTGTTGGGGATGGTCGCGAATTTTTCGGCAATCCCTTCGTCATTCATTTTTATTAATAACAGGGATACAAGGAGATTGAATTTTAACGTATCGTTGAATTCCGGGGGTATCGGGAGCGAGGTAATGTCATCCAGGTCATAGAAGCTGAATTTCCGGAATTTGTTTAAGGTATCGTCCTCGAAATCATCAAACACTTTTTCCAGGGCATCCACCCAGAAGTTTTCAAAGGGATCGTTGGAAACCAGTATCCCCAGATAAACGGAATTGAGTTCGTATTCGAGTTTTTCATTGAGCAGGTCACAGAATTGTTTTTTTTCATCTTTTTTTTCTTCCGTGGGAGGCGGTTCGTTAACGGGAGTTTTTTTTTCGATTTTTTCCTGTGGATTCTTTTGAGTTCCATCCCCGGTTTTAACCGGTTTTTCGATTTCTTTTTCCGACCCGGCGGGGATAAAAATGTAAAGTAAAAAAGTGACGGTAATCAGGGCCATCACGATTAAGAGCGCCGTGTCTCTCTTCTCTTTATCTTTTAATATTTTTCCCAGCATCATATTAAATTATAATACATTCCGCGAAAATGTACAATATAAATTTTATGCCTTCGGCGACCAGGGGGGCTTTTTTGAAAAGCCGCCCCCCTGGACCCCCCGAAAAACGTTTAATTTAGATAAAAATTTTGTGGGGTCCAGGGGGCGCCGCGGGGCTTGACAAGTGCCCGGGATTGGGGTATTTTTGTAAAATGAGAAAATTATCCGTCGTGATTATCACACTGAACGAGGAAGACCGACTCGAAGATGCCCTGGAAAGCTGCTCCGGCGTCGCCGATGAAATCGTCGTCGTGGACTCCTATTCCACCGATAAAACCTGCGAAATCGCCGAAAAATACGGTGCAAAAATCTTCAAAAACACCTTCGTCGATTACGGCTCCCAAAAAAATATCGCCCTCGATTACGCTTCATACGATTGGATACTTAACCTCGACGCCGACGAACGCATCTCCGACCAATTAAAAAAAGAACTCGCCGCATTTAAAAACAATACGGAAACCGACGTGGACGGGTTCCTCATTAACCGCAAAACCGCCTACCTGGGAAAGTGGATCTCACACTCCGGCTGGTACCCCGATCGCAAATTACGACTCTTCAAAAAAAGCAAAAGCCGGTGGCAAGGACGAATCCATGAAGCATTGATACTCAAAGGAAAAACCGCGCACATGCCCGGCGATATCCTTCATTTCACCTACCGCGATATCACCGACCATATCAACCGCCTGAACCGCTACTCCGAGATGCAAGCCCGGGACATCGTGGATAAAAAAAAGAAATTACTCTATTTACGGTCACTGCTTCTTCCACCCGTTACCTTTATACGGTTCTATTTCTGGAAACTGGGCGTCCTGGACGGCCTCCCCGGGCTGGTCATCGCCCTGGTCTCATCCTGGGCCACCGCAATGAAATACCTCAAAGCAATCGAGCTAAAAAGAAAAAGGAGTTGAAAATATTTTTTTTTCCAATTACATATTTAAAATAAAGCGTATTTCTGATAGAATAAAAGAGAAGAAACGCGAAATTTTTTAGACGTTTTTTAAGGAGAACAAACATGACCGATGGCAGCCCACAGGGCGATACGTTAGAGTTAGAGTCGGCGATCAATTTCTTTTACGATAAGTTCAGTAAGGCGGGAGTCACTCATTTCGATATACTGGGACTGGCCAAAACAGCCACCCACAAGGAACTCGAAGTCGCTTATCAAAAATATTCGGAAGAATTCTCCCCCGACCGAATTGCGAAGATCACCGACCCCGAAGTAAGAAAAAAAGGGAACTTTCTTTTGACCCGGGGACAAAAAGCCTATGAAACCCTTTCTAATTTCCAAAAACGGGCGGCCTATGAGAAAGCGGGGTACCGTGATCCTTCGGAAATCGTCGTAGAAGAAAACGACGAAGAAAAAGCTAAGATCATTTATAAAAAAGCCAAAACCCTTAAAACCATGAAAGACTACGCAAGAGCCGTCATCGCCATGGAAGAAGCCGTCAAGCTGGACCCCAAGAAATCCGACTATTACCTCATGTTGGGATTGTGCCAGAGCCAGCTCCCCGATAAAAAAAGACTGGCCGAACAGAACCTGCAAAGAGCAGCTACCATGGAAGCATGGAACGCCGAACCCCAGGCCGCGCTGGGCATGCTGTTCTATTCCGAACGGCTCTACAAACGGGCGGAAGTCTATTTCAGGAAAGCCCTCGAATTGGAACCCAAACACGCCGTGGCACGGGCCAAACTGGCCGAGATCGTGGGACCTGACAAAAAAGCGATGGATGTCGTCCAGGAAAAATTGGGTAAATACCTCCCCTCGTTATTCGGAAAGAAAAAATAACCCGAACCTAAAAATACAGATTTTTCCCGTTTCCGGTTGCCAACTGCCGGGGAAAATGGTATAATCGGCGGGTTTGACAAAAAATACCCCATTTCTTTCGGATACCAGGACTTTATCCGATTAAATGCCGTAAACAGGAGTTATACGAAAATGGAAAAAACGATTACACCAAAAATAAGAAACATGGGCATTGTGGCCCATATCGATGCCGGTAAGACCACCACTACCGAACGGATACTTTTTTTTACCGGCGTAACCCGTAAAGTAGGCGAAGTACACAACGGCCAGGCCGTAATGGACTTTATGAAACAGGAACAGGAACGCGGAATTACGATTACTTCCGCGGCGATTACCACCGAATGGAAAGGGCACCATATCAATATCATCGATACACCCGGACATATCGATTTTACCCTGGAAGTGGAACGGTCTCTCCGGGTGTTGGACGGGATCGCCATGGTGTTTTGTGCCGTGGGAGGGGTCGAACCTCAAAGTGAAACCGTGTGGCACCAGGCCGACCGGTACAAGGTCCCCCGCATCGCGTTTGTCAACAAAATGGACCGGCCCGGTGCCGACCTGGCACAAACAATCGTAATGATGAACGAAATGTTGGGCGCCAATGCGGTTGCTTACCAGTTGCCCATCGGCAGTGAAGAGAATTTCAAGGGGATCGTCGATCTCGTGGAAATGAAGGCCGTGACCTATGACGGACTCACGGAAATCGTCTCCGATGTTCCCGAAGACCTCAAAGAAGAAGCACAGATGCAGCGCGAACTCATGGTCGAGAAACTCGCCGATTTCGATGAAGTCGTCATGGAGAAATTCCTCGAAGAAAAAGAGGTCACTCCCGAAGATATCAGGAATGCCACACGGAAATCCGTACTGCGGTTATTGATCACCCCCGTATTTTGCGGTACCGCTTTTAAGAATAAAGGGGTTCGCAGGCTCCTGGATGCCGTGGTGGATTACCTCCCGTCCCCCATCGACCGGGGTATCGTTTTGGGATTCGATACCCGGGACCCGAATGTTACTATTTCCAGGAAACCGTCGTGGAAACGGCCGTTTTCCGCGTTGGCCTTCAAGATTATCAACGATAACTACGTGGGACAGCAGACCTTTATCCGCGTCTATTCCGGGGAATTAAAGGCAGGCTCCTATATTTACAATTCAACCAAGGAAAAAAGGGAGCGAATCGGGCGGATCATGCGCATCCATGCCAAGGAGCGTGTCGAGGTGGATGGACTGAAAGCCGGGGATATCGGCGCGCTTATCGGTATGAAATTTACCACCACCGGCGATACGTTGTGCGACGAAAAATGCCCCATCCTGCTGGAAAACATCCATTACCCCGAAACCGTTATCGATATGAAAGTCTCCCCCACTTCTTTAAAGGAGCGGGATAAATTGGGCGTGGCCTTGAACAAAATGGCCCTGGAAGACCCGTCTTTTAAGGTCCGTTACGACAATGAAACGGAAGAAACCGTTATCTCCGGCATGGGTGAGCTGCACCTGGATATCATCGTGGACCGGCTGAAAACCGAACATAAAGTGGGCGTCGAGGTCGGGAAACCCGCGGTGGCGTTCCGTGAAACGGTTACCAGCGAAATCCGGCACGAATATAAATTCAAAAAACAGACCGGTGGGCACGGCCAGTATGCGCACATCCTCTTCCGGGTGGAACCCAATCCCGGTAACGGTCTGGAATTTATCGATCATGTCAAGGGTGGAAATATTCCCAGGGAGTATATTCCCGCGGTGGAAAAAGGGTTCCGCCACACTATGGAAAAAGGGCTGCTGGCCGGTTATCCCATGGTAGATGTCCGGTTTACCCTCGTGGACGGAAGCTTCCACGCGGTGGATTCGAGTGAAATGGCATTCCGCGCATGTACCGAGCAGGGGCTAAAGGAAGGGGTGACGAAAAGCATTACGCAATTGCTGGAACCCGTAATGAAAATCGAGGTCAATACCCCGGATGAGTACATGGGCGAAATTATCGGGGACATCAACCGACGCCGCGGGCATATCGACAATATGCGCCGTCACAGGAAAGGTTCCCAGAAATTGAACGGCACGGTGCCTTTGCAGGAGATGTTCGGATATGCGTCCACGTTGAGGACCCTTTCCAGTGGTAGGGCCAACTACTCCATGGAATTTCTCAAATACGCCCCGGTCCCCAAATCCATCGCGGAAGAGATCATCGAAGAACGCAAAGCCCACTAACCAGCATGCTGCCCCGCGGCGCGGGGAGCCTATTTGCACGGCCCGGGGGTTTTCCTGCTCCCAGGCAGCATCTCAAATTGGGGGTCCAGGGGGAGCCTCCCCCTGGCCCTCGGAGAGCCGCCGGAGGCATTAATTTTTTGATGGTGGCCGGTAAATGAGTTCGCTGAAACTGGCGAGGGTCTTTCGGGAAATGAAACGTGCCGTAAAGACCGTCGCCTTGTTCAATATGCCCGGGACGGAAAGGAATTTTTTTTTCTTAAAGGCTTTCACCGCTTTCCGGGCGACGGCCTCCGCTTTCATATTAAAGATACTGTCTGTTTTTATTTTTTCACCCAGCCCCGCATTGATGATCATTTCCGTTATAATGCCGCCGGGGGCAAAGGAACTGATAAAAATCCCCTTTTTCCGGTATCGCCGGTATTCCATGTACAGACCTTCCGTAAACGCCTGGATGGCATGTTTGGACGCGGAATAGGCATTCTGGTAAGGGATAGGGAGTAAACCCGTTTCGCTGGTCACATTGAGTATCGCGCCCTCTCCTTTTTTTTGGAAATAGGTGAGGAACTTCAGTGTTAACCGTACCGGCGCCATGAGGTTGACGTTGACGATTTTTTCGTAGGTTTCGAGGTCGGCTTCCTCCGTGATTTTATAGACCGTGATGCCCGCGTTGTTGATCACCCCGTAGATATCGGCGATTGCCGTCGCTTTTTCAAACAACCGGTCCACCTCTTCCCTATTGCCCAGGTCCGTTTCCAGGACTTCGACGCGGGTATTGCCCGCGGATTCGATCTCTTGCTTTAATGCTTCCAGGCGTTCCTTTCGCCGTGCGGCGATGACCAGGTGGGCGTGTTCATGCTTTGCCATGTACCGGGCGATTTCTCTGCCCAGTCCGCTGGATGCGCCGGTTATCAAGACCCATTTATTTCCAAAATCCAATTGTGCCATCCCCTATTATATCATTTTCAGCTATTTTTCAAAAGGGAGGCAACCCCCAATCTTTTTGCACGGCAAATTTTTTTCCCATGCTCATGCATCATCTCAAAAATTTCTTTTTCCACACACTTTTTTGAGGTACCAGTAAAAGTAATGCATTGACTTTTAAAGGGGATTCCTTTAAAATCTTCCAAGGAGCCGATATTGGAAAACCGAAAAAACAGTCGATTCAACAGCCCGCTAATGCTGATCCTTTCAGCAGCGGTAGGCGTATTGTGCATCGTTGGTTATTTCTTTTTGATCACCACTTCACCCCTGGTCGATTTTTTAAAACCCCGCGTATCCAAAGAAGAAATCCTTTCCACGGCGGACGCATTTTATCAAAAGATGCCCATCGACAATGAACAGTTCGACCGCGACATTTCCCCCCACCTGGATAAAAACCTGCTTGAATACGTACAGTATTTCGAGAAGAAAAATCACCGCTACCCGGACCTGACCCCCGGTTACTGGTCCGTCGTATGGGGAGCCGGTGCCCGTGGTGATTCACGACGAAAAACCGGCCGTTTCTTCGAGGTGATGTACGATTTTAACGGTAACATGATCGGTTTCACCGACAGTATGGGACAACGGGATGGCAATGAAACGGTTTCTGAAATCGGTGAAGACGACGCACTGTTCGAAGCAAAATATTTCCTCGGCGAATACGGCATAAAGGCCGATTCATTAGCCGTGGTGAAACGGGAGTTCAGCAAAAGAGGGGACAAGACCCTACACCGGTTCTTATTGGAAAACAGCGACGAAAAACACCCCGATTTGCTAAATCAATATACCGTCGAATTACTCGGGGACCGCGTGCTCACGTACCGGTTCGACCGGGTAATCGACAGGAAAAAGGACAGCGGCTTTGCCCGCCAAAGTGGCGATGCGCTTTCCCTTGCCCTGATGAGTATCACATGGATCGTGGTTTTCCTTACCCTGATCGTGCGCTTCGTCAAGAAACTAAGGAAAGATGAATTGGAATTTAACCGGGCGTTATGGGTGGGAATCGTCGTCGGGCTGGTGGTCCTGGCCGCCAACACGATCGGGGCACAACACGGGGGGAAGTGGTGGGAACTCCTTTTAGGGGGGGGTATTTCCGGTGGAATGGCTTTCCTCGGCATGTTGGTCTTGCTCCCCACGGCCGACTCCCAGGCACGGGCGGCCTGGCCGGAGAAGCTGTCCGTTATAGACCTGCTGTTCCAGGGACGGGTCTCCATACGGGAAACCGGTGTCGCCATCCTGCGGTCTTTTTTCCTGGCCGGTCTTACCCTGCTGGCACTGGGACTGCTGGTCCGTCTTGCCACTGCCGCCGACATCGGTTATGTTTTCTTCCGGGGCAGTATGATCGACGGACTTCAAAGTCTTTCCTCCGGTATATCGCTCATTTTAGGTAATATTATTATTACCGCCTTTATCGGTGTGACTCTACTTTTCTTCTGGCCCGGATTTCTAAGGGAAAAAGTCCCAAACACATTTCTATTCCTTTTTTTCATGGCGGTCACATTAAGTCTCGGGGGGATGCAGTTCCTGTTTTTCAATCCCCTGTACGTCGCATTGATATTATTGCTTCCCATTGCCCTGGGATGGGCGTATTTCGTGTACCGTTTCGGTTTATTAACCGTCATTCTTATGTTTATGGGGACAACGTTTTTAATAGACATTTCGTTGGTTTTCCTGGTCCCCGGGGCACTTTCCGGCGTGATGGGTTTATCCGTTGTCGTCTTTGTCGCCGTGGTATTTTTGTTGGGGGTGTCCCTGGTCTTCCGCCCGCGCTCCGCCGACGACTATGACGGTTATGTCCCCGAATACGTCAACCGTATTGCCGAAAGAGAACGCCTGGTACGGGAACTGGAAATCGCCCGCAGCGTGCAGATGCGTTTCCTTCCCCAGGGGGTCCCGGAATTTGCTCACCTGGATATCGTCAGCCTGTGTCAACCGGCCATGGAAGTGGGGGGAGACTATTACGATTTTGTCCGGATGGATGAGCACAATATGAGTGTTTTGATCGGTGATGTGTCCGGTAAAGGTGTTTCCGCCGCGTTTTATATGACCATGGTGAAAGGCATTATTAAAACATTATCGAAAAAAACCCGCCGTCCGGCGGTGCTGTTGGAAGAAGCCAATGAAATATTCTGCGAAAACGCTCCCAGGGATGTTTTTGTAACCGTGATCTACGGGGTCTTTAACCTGGAAGAGCAATGTTTGACTTTTGCCAGTGCCGGACACAACCCCCTTATTGCCTGGAGAAAAGAAACAGGGATAGCCCGAATGGTGAACCCCAGGGGCATTGCGCTGGGATTGGCCAGGGGCCCGAAGTATCGCAGCCTGATCGAAGAAACAACCATTCCCTTCGAGGCGGGGGATGTTTTTGTTTTTTATACCGACGGGGTCTCCGAATCCATGAACATGAACCGGGAAATTTTCGGTGAAGAACGTTTAATGGAAATCATCACAAAATCCGCGCACCATCCGCCCCGTCTCATCCAACGAAACGTGGTGGAAGCGGTGGCCCGCTTTTCCGGCAAAGCCCCGCAGCATGACGACTTCACCATGGTCGTGGTGAAGATTACGTAACGTGTAAAGAGTGGCCTAGATCATCCCTGTCTGGAACATTTTTTTCAACGGGTGTCCGCTTACCTTGAGTGGGAGAGTGACTTTTTTCCCGTCCAGCCAGGCGGAATAGTAAATACCGAAAATGACTTCCATTGCTTTAAGGCCGTCGACGCCGGAGGATTCGGGGGCGGAATCCTTTTCCACGGCTTCCATGACCTCGAGGATGGCGCCGGAAAAGGGATCTGAATCCCGGGTAAAAGCGGGGAATTCCTGCTTCACAAGGTCCCTGAACCCGGTATAGCGGGTGGAGGTTTCCGATGTATAATATTCCCGGATACCGTTTCCGACTTTTATTCGTCCCCTTTCAAACTGGAGGTCCAGTTCGAAGTTGAAATAATCCCGCATACCGCCGGCTTCGATGAAGATATTAACGCCGTTCAGTGATTGCATCATGGCCGCCGCGGTGGTTTCCGCCCCGGCCTCCGGGTTTTCGCGCTTGACACTTCCGCTGACGCTCTCGATGTCGCCGGTAAAGAAGCGGATCATATCGACCAGGTGGGTGCCGTCGTGAAGCAGCGGTCCCCCACCCACTTCTTCCAATACGGCTTTCCACGACCCCCTGGGCGCCGATTGACACAGCACGTTGCCATAGATGAATTTCAACTCCCCCAGCGATTTCCCCCGGACAATTTCCCGGGTCTTTTTATAGAGGGGGTCCCATCTTCTTTCGTGGTTGACCACCAGTTTTACATTATGTTTCTT
>Ga0210082_1000132_pt1 | contig 16395 bp, 13 predicted proteins | sample White_ThreeSqA_D_2_FD_185592 | JGI IMG/M metagenome (GOLD analysis project Ga0210082, IMG submission 185592) | Wetland microbial communities from the San Francisco Bay, California, USA, that impact long-term carbon sequestration -... | ecosystem: Environmental > Aquatic > Marine > Wetlands ... | reverse complement strand
ATTATACCTTAAAAAATAAAAAAACAGAATAGGGACGGGAAAGGGAGATTTATTCCCTCCGTCCGGTGATTATCATTGTGCGGTTTTAATTAATGGACGGTTTCAGTCAATTTTTCAATCTCTTTTTCCTTGGGGTCGAAAACTGGCCCGTCCCGAAATCCTTCGTGCCCTTCGTGGTGAAAAAAATCAAAACGAGAATTGCTAGTAGGATATCTGGGTGTCTTGATTTTCCGTTCATTTTCTTATACAATGATTGGGAACTTAATAGAGGAATTGATTATGATTACAAAATTAAATGTCAAAAATTTTAAGTCATGGCGATCCACCAATGATATCCGTTTTTCAAAATTGACCGGCTTTTTCGGGACCAATAGCTCGGGAAAAACCAGCCTCCTGCAGCATCTACTTTTATTAAAGCAGACAACGGAATCGTCGGATAGGTCCCAGGTCCTTAATTTTGGGAACGGGAAGTCCTACCTGGAACTGGGATCGTTCAAAGACCTTATTCTCAATCATGACACCGAAAAGCCCCTGGAGTTCGAGATCGGATGGGAACTGGATGAACCCTTTAAAATACTCGATCCCGAACGGAAAAACGTCTCTTTGTTTGAAGGGAGGGAACTGGGTTTTCATTCCGCGATCAGGCAGACCTCACAGGGTAGAGTCTATGTCGAGGATTTATCTTATATTTTCGATAATTTTAAATTCCGGATGGAAAAAATGGAAAAGAAAAAAAAAGACATGTTTGCATACGATCTATCCGCCGAATCTCTTAACGGGAAAGACGATCGGTTTTGTTTTAAACGTACCACCGGAAGACCCTGGGACTTGCCGGTTCCGGTTAAATTTTACGGGTTCCCGGACCAGGTAAAAGCGTATTATCAAAATGCGGGTTTTTTGTCGGATTTTCAATTACAATTTGAAGAACTCTTCACCAAAGTCTATTATTTAGGTCCATTACGCGATTATCCGAAGAGACAATATACCTGGGCAGGCTCTCAACCGGCCGATATGGGGAGACGGGGCGAACAGGTAATCGACGCCATGCTGGTATCCAGGGAAAGAGGAGAGAAAATATCAAGGGGAAGAGGAAGGGGGATGAAGAAATTCACGGTTGAGGAATACGTGGCTTATTGGTTAAAAGAGTTGGGGCTGATCGATAAATTTAGGGTTCAGCAAATTGTGGAGGGAGGCAATTTATACCAGGTATTATTAAAATTATCTTCTCAAAGCCCCGAAGTGCTAATTACCGATGTCGGTTTCGGGGTATCACAGATACTCCCTGTGATTGTTTTATGTTATTACGTTCCCCGTGGTTCGACATTGCTCATCGAACAACCTGAAATTCATCTGCACCCCAAAGTGCAGGCGGGTTTGGCGGATGTGTTCATCGATGCCATAGAAAAAAAAGATATCCGGATTATTTTGGAGAGTCACAGCGAACATCTTTTAAGGCGGCTTCAAAGACGTATTGCGGAGCAGAAATTCAACAGCGAATCCGCGGCTTTATACTTTTGCGAATCGATTAAAGGCGAATCGATCCTCAAGGAATTGAATTTGGATTTATTCGGAAATATCACCAATTGGCCGAAAGACTTTTTTGGAGACGAAATGGGGGAACTGTCGGCAATGTCGCAAGCCATCTATAAACGGAAAACAAATGGATAGTTATGTCATCGACACAAATGTCCTGGTTGTCGCCAATGCGAAGTATCCACATGCCGACGATAAAAATATTTTCGATTGTCAACATTTCCTGATCGATGTCAGGGAGAAGCATCTTTCCGTCGACTCGTCGGGATTAATTTTCAATGAATATTTTCAACATGCCAGTCGTGCCGGACAGCCGGGTATTGGCGACAAGTTCGCAAAATGGTTCTGGTATAACCAGTGGGATACCTCTGTCTGCGAACAAGTTGAACTAACACCGGACAGGGAAAGAGAGTTCCTGGAGTTCCCCGGAGACGAAAGTTTAAAAGATTTCGACAGGTCGGATAGAAAATTTGCCGCCGTTGCCGCTGCAAGTGATTTTGATGCCGTTATTTGTAATGCCACCGATTCGGATTGGTGGTATTTTAAAAATGCATTTGAAAAAGCGGGAATAAAAATCAAATTCATATGTCCGGCATTGATAAAGAAAGAATAATTTTACCTTAGCGCATTCAGGCGAAAAAGAAAACATCCTGTTATCCGGTCGAAATTTTCATTTTTCATTTGACGGAAACGCTTTATTTTGCTATATATCTAGCATGAAAATAAAAAAATTCGCATGGCCCGTTATTTTGTCCGCCGCCCTGTCCTGCTTCCTGGTGGCCCAGACCACCGGGACAAAAAACACCGGCGACGAATGGACAAAACAACTACGGAAATATTCCAGGATATACGCCGCCATTAAACAATATTACCCCAAAGAATTCAATAAAGAAAACCTGTTCTTCTCCTCCATCGACGGCCTCCTCAAAACACTGGACCCCCACTCCTATTTCCTGGACCCCCTGTCCATGCGCTCCATGAACGAAGACCAACAAGGAAACTATTACGGTATCGGCACCCGCATTACCAAATACCAGGATAAACTGACCGTCATCGCTCCCCTGAAAGATACCCCCGCTTACAACCTGGGAATATTGGCCGGGGACATCATCATCAGTATCGACGGCGAAGATACCAAAGACTTCTCCCTGGACGAAGCCATGGTAAAACTCAGGGGCGCTAAAGACTCCTATGTCGAGATCGAGATCATGAGGGAAGGTATCGAGACACCCATCCCCTTCCGGATCAAACGGGTGGAAATCCCCCTGGAAACGATCTCCTATGCCACTACCGTGCCGCAGGACCCCCGCATAGGTTACATCAGCATCCGCACCTTCGGCAATACCACGGCGGATGAATTCAAAGAGAAAATCGACGAACTGATCAACGTCGATAAAATCGAGGGCCTCATCGTCGACCTGAGAGGAAATGCCGGCGGCTCACTGTACGCGGCCATCGATATATCGGATTTTTTCCTCCCCAGGGGAACGGTCATCGTTTCCGTAAAAGGAAGGCAAATGAAACAGAATTTTATCGCCCGAAAAGATGCGGAATATAAATCGCTGCCCCTGGCCGTGTTGATCAACCGCGGGAGCGCCAGCGCATCCGAGATCGTGGCCTCCGCCCTGCAAGACCATAAAAAAGCCGTCATCGTGGGCACCCGCTCCTGGGGGAAAGGACTGGTGCAAACCGTTCACAAACTGCCCATGAGCAGTTCCCTGGCATTGACCACGGCCAAGTACTATACCCCCTTAAATAAATGCCTGCAAAGAGATTACACCAAACGGGACGACTACCTCTCCGTATTATACTACAGGGGATACGACGAGGACCAATCTATTAAAGGCGGCGTTATCCCCGATATTCACGTGAAAAGCGCCGTGTACCCCGCCCTGCTGGTAAAACTGATCTCCCGGGGACTGTTCTTCCAGTTCGCAAGGGAACTCATCGTCGACGAACCCGGGATCGGGGAAGATTTCCAGGCGAACGACAGGGTGATAAAAAAATTCGAGACATTTCTCAGCGAAAAAAAAATCGAATACAACACCGATGAATTCAAAAAAGAAATTAAAACCATCCGGTTCGAAATCGAAAGGGATGTCCTGTCCAATAAGTTTTCCACCGAAAAAGGAGTACACGTCTTCCTGAAATCAGATCCCGTCACGGATAAAGCGGTGGAACAATTGAAAATAAAATTAGCGGAGAAAAAAGGAGAAAGCAATGGGAAAAAACAAAAACCAGGCGGATGATTTTGTAAAACAGATCACCAAGAAATCCGACGATTTTTCAAAATGGTATATCGACGTTATTAAAAAAGCCGAGTTGGCCGACTATTCACCCATGAAAGGAATGATGGTCATCCGCCCCTACGGCTATGAAATCTGGGAATTAATGAGAGAATACCTCGATAAAATGTTCAAAGATACCGGCCACAGGAATGCCTATTTCCCGTTGTTCATCCCCGAGAGCTTTCTAAAGAAAGAGGCGGAACACGTGGAAGGGTTCGCGCCCGAAGTGGCCTGGGTCACCCAGGGCGGCAACGAGGAACTGGAAGAAAAACTCGCCATCCGCCCCACCTCCGAAGCCATCATCTGTTCCATGTATGCCAAATGGGTCAATTCCTGGCGGGACCTTCCCATATTGATCAACCAGTGGGCCAACGTGGTACGGTGGGAAAAAGTAACCCGTCCGTTCCTCAGGACCACCGAGTTTCTCTGGCAGGAAGGCCACACGGTTCACGCCACCTACGATGAAGCCGAAGAGGAGACCTTAAAGATACTGGATATCTACAAAACTTTTTCCGAAAATTACCTGGCCATTCCCGTGATCTCGGGTCTAAAGCCCGAAAGCGAAAAGTTTGCCGGCGCATTGAAAACCTACTGTATCGAGGCCCTGATGGCCGACGGCCGCGCCCTTCAAGCGGGGACCACCCACAACCTGGGACAAAATTTCTCCAAAGCCTTTAATATCCGCTTTGAAAATCGAAACCAGGAACTGGAATACGGGTGGGGGACCTCCTGGGGTGTGTCCACACGGCTGGTGGGCGGCCTCATCATGACCCACGGCGACGATTCCGGGCTCATCGTACCCCCCCGCGTGGCCCCCCTGCAAGCAGTCATCGTGCCCATCAGCCGCGGTGATTGGAAAGAAACCGTACTGCCCGATGCCGAAGCTGTTTTTTCCCAATTGAAAGACAACGGGTTCCGCGCGTACCTGGATGACCGGGACACCTACACCCCCGGCTGGAAATTCTCCGAATGGGAAATGAAAGGCGTGCCCGTAAGAATCGAAATCGGCCCCAAGGACATTGAAAAAGGACAGGTGGTGCTGGTAAACCGCATTAACCGGGAAAAAACCTTTGTCAAAAGGGAGGAATTGATCCCCACCCTGGAGAAACTACTGGAAGACATCCAGTCCCGGTTGTTCCAACGAGCGTTGGAGGCGCGGGAAGCCAATACCCATGAAGCCTTCGGTTACGATGAACTGGTGGAAACGATCGAGAACAAGCGGGGATTGGTAAAGGCCGGATGGTGTGAGGGCAATCCCTGCGAAGTAAAAGTAAAAGAGAAAGTGGCCGCCACCATTCGTATCGTTATGGACGAGAAAGACCCGCGGTTTAAAAAATGTTCCGTTTGCGGTAAAGACGCCAAACACACCGTACTCTTTGCCAAAGCGTATTAAGCGGTAATTTCGCGTTTTTTAGCATTTTTTACCACGAAGAACACGAAGATCACGGAGGTTTTTTATAAAACGGTGCCGTGCCGCGCCTACGTGTCCATTGTGATAAAATTTTTTTAACTAAAAAATGATTAAAAAAATTTGAAAAAAAATTAAATAATGATATAATGCAGATATGATTATAGAGTGCCCAAATTGCAATGCGAAGTACAACGTGCCTGATACGAAGATCCAGGGACGTAAGCGAATGAAATGTTCGAGGTGCAGCGCCATCTTTTCCGTTACCGGGGCGGAGGAAGAATCGGAAAGCGAGAAAGATACCGCTAAAATAATCAAACACAGCGACGGCGACTCGTTGTGGACCGATGAGAACCTGAGACTACCGAACGATATGAAGATATCCCTTGCCATCATAAAAGGGGCACGGGCCGGGTATATTTATCACCTGGAAAAACCCTACGTCCTGATCGGCAGGGGAAAGGTGGACCTGATAATCCCGGATAAGGAAATATCCAGGAAACATGTGGCCATAGAGGTCAGGAACGATAAAATATTTTTACGGGACCTGGGGAGTACCAACGGAACCATCATCAACAACAAGAAAGTGTCCATTACCGAAGTAACGGACCAGACGGAATTCAAGATCGGGCAGACCACGTTAATGCTGATCACCACCCCGAAAGATTACGAAAAGTAAATTGTGGCGATCAATTAAACTCTGCTTCAATCTTTTTTTAACCGCCGCGGTTTTTAATTTTTTCATTTTGATACTGGTCCTATTGTTAAATCCCTATATCCTTGTCAGCGGCCGTGATTTTTTCGTGTTGTTCGTGGATATTTTTGCCTATTACGGTCCGCTGTGGTTCCTTTTTGTGGGGGTGACGTTTTTAATGCTCCAGTTTTTTGCCGAGCGGAAATATCCCATCGGCGTATTCAGTCCGCCCACCATTACGTATTTCATGTCCTTTAACATATTGGTGATATCCTTCTTTATGTTTTTGAATTACGACCACTATATCGAGTTTCTTAATCCCTCCACGAAACTCGATTTTATCAAAATACTCCTGATCAACCTCGTATTGATCATCGCCGGTGTGATATTCGTCTTCTTCAAAAAAATAAACAAGAGATGGATACAAACCCTCTTTTTCGTTATCCTGGTTTATAATATGATCTATTCCTATACTTCCACCGTTTACAACGACCAGGCCATCCATGCGCTGGTCGGCACCGGGAGCGGGGAGTCCGCTTCCAGGAACAAATCTCCCCGGCGGATAAAGGTTGTAATGATGGACGGACTGTCGCTGAATCTCATCTATTCGCTCTCCAGTGAAAAGCAGTTGTTGAATTTCAACGAGATGATCAAAAAAGGGGTCTCCGGCAGGATTTCAGGGTTCAAACCCAACCTGGACCTCTCTTTGATGAACAGCGCCCTCACCGGTCTCAAACCCTCTCAATTCAGTGTACACTCCAATACGAAATTCAAATTCTCCAATGTCGCACACGAATTCGATGTCCGTCCCAGGTATATCTTTTTCAGGAAATCCTCTTATTTGAAAGTGACCTCGTTTTACAATAAAAATGCAAACTATTTTATGGATAATATCAACCGGAACTATGTAAGGAATAACCTGCCCACCATTCGCTTGAACCGGCCCGAACGTATTCCCATTTATTGGGAGAAATCCCTGAATACCAACAACCGCTTTATCCAGTTATTCTCCGGGTCCCTTAACCGGAAGGACGAGAAATTCGACCTGTTGAAACGGGCCTATTTTTTCGACGATTATTTAATGAAAACCATCCGCCGTCAGTGGGAGGACGGCAGTATCTATTATTCCGTGGTCCGCTTTCCCGGCTTGGGTATCGTCAGCCGGTATTTTTATCAATACCATGATCCCTCCATCGGCGGTAATATTTCCGAGGCGGATATCAAAAAATACGGGTGGGTAATGGGCAAGTACTACGAATACTATTCTTCCATCATCGGGAATTTGATCAGTACCGCCGGCGAAAACGAGCTGTTGGTGATCCTGAGCTTTTTCGAACACGAACCGCTGCCCGTCTGGCGACGTATCCTGGTGAACCTCTTCGACAGGAAAGATATTTATGTCTATAAATCCCCGGACTCCCGGGGGACCATCCTTTTATATGAAAAAAATGCCCTGAAGAAAGATTATCCCCTGAAAGACATCTCGATATTCGATATATATCCCACCCTTCTCTATTATGCCGGGTTTCAATTGTCAACGGACATGGAGGGCGGGGTCATAAGAGAGATTTTCACCGATGAATTCGTTCTCAACAATCCCATCGACATCAATACCAATTACAATCGATTCGCACAGTAAACCGGTAAAAAAGAATTGACTGTTTCGGGAATTTCTTTTATAATGACTTCACTATGAAAATGAAAACGAATCGTTTGGTTTTGGTGTTCATGTTACCGGTTGTTCTTGCCGCCGCTGTTCTTTCCTCCTCCTGCAAGGGAAGGATCAAAGTCGTACCCGAGATTTCCGGGACATTGAAAGATGAGAGCGTACTGGACCTCAAGGACGAAGAGGTGTTTGTGAAAACCATTATCGATACCAATTCCGAAGTGGTTTTCTTCACCGCCGGGGGAAAAATATACCGGTTGAACCCCGAAAAAAAGATGCTGACTTTTTTGTACGACCTCACCGGCGATATTGACCCGGAAATTATTCACCAGGGAAATGTCGTTGTCCTTAAAAAGAAAGATATCCATGACTATATTATTTTCGATCTCCGGGAGATGAAAGTCATTAAAACACTGGTAAATCTTGATGCCGATAGGATTGTCAGTGTAGATGGCGGGGCCGTCGGTTATGTGTACGAAAACCGGTTGACCTTTTTGGATTATCTCACCGGTAAGATTTTGACCCAATCCCCCCTCGATACCGCCGGGGCCGGCCCGGATGCCGCCGTTGAAACCGGTAAACCCCGGGAAACCGTTTTTTTCAACAGTGAACACATCGATGAAGGGGCGGGGGCAAAGACCCTTATCCTGTCCTCGCGAGTGCTGTATATTTTTTATAAGAATCAAACATCCATCCGGTCCGTTAACCTGGAACACCCCGCCGTATCCGGTTTCCTGTGGGATGGCGGCAGCATCTATTACGGTACGAAAAACCGCGAACTGGTCAAACTTTCCCTCGATGCCGACAGTGCGACAGCGGATGTGAAATGGCGATTCAAACTTGCCGACCGTTTAAAAACAAAACCGGTGAAAGCGGGACCTTATATTGTCGTTGTCCCGGCGGATAATAACATCTATTTTTTCAATAAGCGGGGGACGCTCTACTGGTGGCAGCGGCTGGATTCCAGCCGTCTCCTGGCGCCGTTGGTAATGAAAGAGAATGTGGCTGTATTCCTGTGGAATAAATCGGTTAAATTTTTCGATTACAAGAAAAAAAAGATAGTTTCTTATCCCTTTAACCGCGATGTATTCAGTAATTCCCTTTGCATCGACGAATACGTTTATTTGATCGCGCAGCAGGAACTCGAGGAAGAGACCGCTCCCGGTGAAGAGACCGCATCCGGAGAAGAGACCGGTTCCATCGATGTAACCGCTTCCCGGTCCGAAGGGGAGGAACCGGTACCGAAAGCCGTTGCCCGGATTGGCAATAACTACGGCGTCAAAATCGAGACCGATCCCGAGGAAATCATTCCCATGGGAAAATCGATTAAATTCAACCTGGAGAAATTCAACCTGATCAAACCGGAACTCACGGTGAAAATCCTTAATCCCGCGGGAGAGAGTGTTTTCGATCAAACCTTCTCCGACAAAGACGATTCTAATTTCATATGGATACCCGAGAAGTCGGCGGAATACAAATTGGTCGTTGAAATAAACGCTGAAAATAAAAAAGGACTGCGAATGGAAGAACCCTTTAATGTACTGGACCTGGACAACATCTTAAACCGATACTACTACGAGGTACAGGAAAGCAGTAATGAAGACCGCGTGGTACTGGGTTTCGTGAAGAAAAAGAAGATGAAACATGGAAAAGCTGGAAAAATTTCTAAAAGCGAGAAAGATTGAATTCGTTTCCGGCCGGGAGATCAAACCTTATCTTTCCATAGGTATCGGCGGTAGTGTCGAGACCATTATCGTGGTTCACGACCCCGTGGATTTAAGGGAATTATTGCTGTTTCTCGATGCCCGCCGGTATCGGTTTATTTTACTCGGTGGGGGGAGTAACGTGGTTTTTCCCGATGATCATATCCCCTTTCCCGTGATCGTTAACCGTACCTCGCAAATGGTCAAGCTTCCCGGCGAAGGTCTTGTAAAAGTGAATTCCGGTGTTTTTAACAAGGATTTTCTCGCCTGGGCCATAGCGAGCCGCGTGGGCGGATTGGATTACCTTGCCGGGATACCCGGTACCCTTGGCGGGGCCGCCGCCGTAAACGCCGGTTCCTTCGGCTTATCCATATCCATGGCATTGGAAAAGGCGGACATATTCGTACCCGGTGCCGGTGAGATAAGGACCGTGGACAACGATTATTTCAAGTTCGAGTATCGAAACTCCAAATTCAAATACGGTTCCGAGGTTATCCTCGATATTTATCTTCGATACACCGATACCGACAGCGATAAAATCCGGGAAAAGGTCGATGAAAAGGTACGTTACAGGGAAGAGAAGCATCCGCCCCGGGGTACCCGGACCGCCGGTTGTTTTTTCAAGAATCCCATCATCGGGGGGCAAAAAGTGTCTGCCGGTAAATTGATCGAGAGTGCCGGTTTCAAAGGTACCCGGTTGAATTGCCTCGAGGTTTCCGCCATGCACTCCAATTTTGTCGTCAACAACGGGGAAAGTACCTTTGAGAACATCCTGTCGTTAGAGAGAGAGATCGTCCGGGCCGTTCGCGAGCAGAAGGGCATCACCCTCGAGCGTGAGGTCATTTACATTTCCCCCGAAGGAAAAAAATATTAGCCACGCGGCGCGTGGGCCCTTAATCCGAACGCTTTCCAAATCCCCGGTTTTTTTCTTCTTGTGTTCCCCTGATTTCCTTTGAGAAAAATGTCTTAGCTGGATGTGCCAAAGGTCTCATTTTGAAAATTGAGGTTTTTTCCCCATTGAAATCATGAATTCATACGTTATTATGAGATTTATAAACTTAAATCTAAAGGAGAATAAGATGAAAAGAAAAAAATTTAACAAAAAACTGGCGTTGAACAAAAAAACCGTGGCGAACCTGGATTCCCGGGAGATGAAGTCACTCAACGGAGGCTATGAGTTAACCATCTATATTACCAATTGTCCGCAGTGCGACGATCTCAGCATCGTCTATTGTATTTCCATCAACGCCCCTTGCCCCACGGAAGCCCCCGTCCTGTGTGCGGGATCGCAAGTTCCGCCCCATTGCCCTTAACCGTTAATCCGCGTTAAGTTAACTCGAAAACGAGGGGCGGCGTCCATGTTATAAGTAAAATGCTGCGCCGCCCCTCAACTCCCGGCACCAGCAGGCTGCTGGACTCTATTTGCACGGCCCTGGGAGTTTCCTACGTTAAAGCATCACCTCAAACCTAAGAATATACTTCCGGTCTAACTTTTTTTATGCGGCAAAACCGGCCTGCCCCCTAAAGCCACCTTCGTGATCTTCGTGTCCTTCGTGGTTAACTTTTATTCATTAGAATCGAACGTTTTTAAAATCCCCCTTGACATCATTGGCGGAAAGCTTTAAAATCATACGGAAGGAGAAAAACAATGTTTGGAACTCTTGGATTTTGGGAAATATTGTTGATATTTGCTATCGGAGCACTGGTGTTCGGCGGGAAAAAACTCCCCCAACTGGGAAAAGGTCTCGGCGAAGGGATAATGAACTTCAAAAATTCGCTCAAAAAAGGAAGCGAAGAAGACAAAGACGATAAATCGGATAATGAGAAGGATAATTGAAGAACTGATCGAGAAACGAAAAAAGCAGCAGGAGATATTAAAAGAAACACTAAATAAATTGGGCTGTCTTTTCCAGGACACCGGTGTGTTTTTTAATAAAAAGAAAAAAAACAAGATCGCCGAAGCACTCCTGGAATTTAACGATCACTTGAACCAATTGATCACTATCCAGGATAAAGAGTGGGACGCCTATTCCAATAACCATTCCACCGGCGTATTCAAATCCCTGGAATGGAAAATCGAGAAACTCGAAGCCGAATACTCCAATGTAAAAACACTGCTCATCAATTTCACCACCCTGGAAAAATCACTGGAACGCCTCGTTCAATCCATTGAAAATAAAACCGTCCCGGCGAAAACAAACGAAAATAACGAGACCTTAAACCGGTTAAAAGAGATCAAAGAACAATTGTCCCCCTATCAATATTCCGATTTTGAACAGCGGTTTCGGGGCGATGAACGCAACGTAACCGAAAAACTGAAAAAGTACCTCCCCATCTTTGCCTCCGCGGACCGTATACTGGACCTCGGGTGCGGCAGGGGCGAGTTCCTGGAACTCATGCGCCAGGGCGGAAAAGAAGCCGAAGGCATCGATATTTCGCTTTCCATGCTGAGAATCGCCGGGGAAAAAGGGCTGAAATGCAGAAAAAGCGACGCCCTGAACTACCTGCGGCAAAAGGAGGATGAATCCCTGGGAGGTATCTTTTCCGCCCAGGTGATCGAGCACTTGCAGCCCGAATACCTGCGGGACATGGTGCTCGAATCCTTACGCGTCCTGGAAAAAGGCGGACCCATCGTGCTGGAAACCGTTAACCCCCTGTCCCTTTTTGCGCTGAGCAATATCTATTTCCTCGACGTTACCCATCAACGGGCCCTGCACCCCGAGTACATGAGGTACCTTTTGGAGAGTTCGGGATTCGATAATGTGGATATTATCTATTCCGAAGAATTGGGCGAGGAACGGTTGGCCGAAATCGGCCCGGAGAGCCCGTGGGCAAGGGAATTCAATACCAACGTGGATAAATTGAACAAACTGCTCTATTCCTCCCCCGCATATGCCGTTACAGGAGTAAAACCATGAAGCATATCCGGAATTTCTCCATCATTGCCCATATCGATCACGGGAAAACCACCCTCTCGGACCGGCTTCTGGAGATTACCGGGGCCATTGCCAAGCGCGATATGCAGGAGCAGGTACTCGATTCCATGGAATTGGAACGGGAACGGGGCATTACCATAAAATCGCATTTTGTGAGTTTATCCTATAAAGATGATGCGGGCCAGGAGTATATCGTTAATCTCATCGATACCCCCGGTCATATCGATTTCAATTATGAAGTATCGCGCTCCCTGTCCGCCTGCGAAGGTGCGCTCCTGGTGATCGACAGCACCCAGGGAGTGGAAGCCCAGACCGTGGCCAATACCTACCTGGCCATGGAGAACGACCTGGTGCTCATCCCCGTGATGAACAAGATCGATTTGCCCAACAACGAACTGGAGAAATCGCTGGACCAGATGGAAAACATCATCGGTATCTCGCGGGACGAAGCCTTGCTGGTAAGCGCCAAAACCGGTGCCGGCGTGGACAAGATCATTCCCGCCATCATCGAACTTATCCCGCCCCCCAAAGGCGATCGCTCCAAACCGTTGAAAGCCTTGCTCTTCGATTCCTGGTTCGATTCCTACCGCGGGGTCATTATCCTGGTGCGGATCATCGACGGCGTGTTGAAAAAGAGGGACAGGATCAAGTTCCTCTCCAACAATGCCGAATACGAGATCATGGAACTCGGGGTCCATACCCCCAAACCCAAACCGCTGGAAAAATTGTCCGCCGGTGAAGTGGGTTATATCATCGGCAGTATTAAAAATATCCATGAAGTCAAGATCGGCGACACCGTCACCCTGGCCAAAGAAGACGGAGTCGAACCCCTTCCCGGTTTCAAGGAGCCGCAGTCCATGGTATTTGCCGGTTTTTACCCCGGCGAAGGCTCCAGCCACGATGAACTGCGGGTGGCCATTGAAAAACTGACCCTGAACGATTCCTCCCTGACCTATGAACCCGAGACCTCCCCCGCGTTGGGTATCGGTTTCCGGTGTGGGTTCCTGGGGTTACTGCACAAGGAGATCATCCAGGAGCGGTTGGAACGGGAATACGATCTCGCTATCGTGACCACCGCGCCCTCCGTGCGGTACCGGGTGACCACCACCAAAGACGAAGTCATCGAAATCGAATCCCCCGCACAACTGCCGCCCCCCCAGTATGTCAGGAAGATCGACGAGCCTTTTATGGAAGCCATCATCATTACCCCCGATACTTACCTGGGAAACATTTTGAAGCTCTTAAAGAACCGGCGGGGGATTCATAAAAAAATGGATTACATCAGTTCCCAGCGAATTCATTTAACCTATGAGCTTCCCCTGGCGGAAGTGTTGTATGATTTTTTCAATAAAATAAAATCGATATCCCAGGGGTATGCCTCCTTTGATTATGAATTCAAAGACTACAAGGAATCTCCCCTTATTAAGATGGATATCCTGATCAACGGTCAGCCCGTGGATGCATTGGCGTTGATCGTACACAAAGATAAAGCCTATACCATCGGTTCTCAATTGACCTCCAGGATGAAAGCCGTCATTCCGAAGCAGATGTTCGAAGTGGTCATCCAGGCCGCGATCAACAAGAGGGTGATTGCAAAAACAGTGGTGAAGGCACTGAGAAAAAATGTATTGGCCAAGTGTTACGGGGGTGATATCTCTCGTAAAATGAAACTGTTGGAAAAACAGAAAAAAGGGAAAAAGAGGATGAAACGTATCGGTAAGGTTGACATACCCCAAGAGGCATTTTTAGCTGCCCTTGAATTGGAAGATTAAAAATGAGGGTACTTTAGCGTACTTCAGGTCCTTTTATTCCTTTCCTCCAGGGCTTTTTTCATCTTTTTTAATTGGCCTTCGTAATAAGAGTGGTTTTCGTGGTTTTTCGTGGCCAGTTGGAGTGCGCGTTTGGCCGCCCGAAAGGCTTCCATGTACATCCCGTTTTGATAATAGGCTTCCGCCAGCGTATCCATGCTGGCAATCGTCTCCTCCATTTGAACCGACTGTTTGACCAGCGTTAAGGCCCGCTCCGGGTTTCTCAATGTTTCGTCTTCCGACGTCAGCAGCAGCCAGGCGAAGTTGTTTAACACCCCCGGTTGATGGGGATTCAAACCGATAGAGTATTCGTAGGCTTTTTTGGCCTCTTTCCATTCTTTTAATTGAAAGTATGCTTCTCCCAGCACGGCATAGAGGGCATGATTGTCCGGGTTTTCATCCAGCCGTTGTTCATAGAACGCCACCGCCCGCTTCAAATCCGATCGTCCGTTATAGATCGTATGAAAGAGAGTTATCGCCAGGGCCAGGAAGGCGATAAACGTAATAACCGCCCGTTTTACTTTTTTATTGTGCCGGGACGCCACGCCCGGGTTTTCCATGCTTTTTCTTACGAAATCGATCCGCTGTGAGAGCGTGTAATGGTGCCAGTTTTTTTTCCCGTTTTCTCCCAGCCGGGTTTTCAGTTTCCGGAAGGATGCGATCATATGGTTGGGATCGATACCCGATTCGAAGCAGTAGATGTCTGCCTGCCGTTCGAAAATCCGCATAAAGTAAGCGAAGATATACCGGAAATAGAGGACAAAGAGCAGGATAAAAAGAGGGAGAATGATGAGTTGTATCTGTCCCGAATCCGCCCCGCCGCTGCTGGTGATTATTTTCAGTCCCATGGATGTGGTAAAAAAGAAATCGTTCAGCAATTCCATGAGGTAGTTGGAGAGGATAAAAAGTCCGCCCATAAAAAAGACCACATAGAGTATGGGGTGTTTCTTTTTCGCATGACCCACTTCATGGCTTACCACGGCCATGATCTCGTCCTCATCCAGGAGTTCCATGAGCGCCGGCGTGATCATAAGGTATCGAAACCGTGCGGCGACACCGATCACCCCGGCGGTGACCAGGCCTTTACCCAGGGCATTCCAGGACATAACATCCCTGAATTTCACTCCCCGGGATTGGCAGAAAGCGGTAATTTTATCTCTCAGCGGGGAAGGGGGCAGGGGTTCGCAGTCCCACAACCGTGTGATAAACATTGGGGCGAACAAGATCAGTAAGAGCAGGAACAGGCCGAAGACGATTTCCTGGACACCCGGGGCACTCATTATCATATCGATATCCGGTAAGATCAGTCCCAATACATCCTTTAAAAGGGAAAGCATGAGCCAGGGAATAACGATCACCAGGTTGAATTTGATATTGGAGCGAATATACTTTTCCGCGGAGTCGTCCAGTTCCAGGACGTCTCCCATGTTCCTGAATCCCCAGTACCATATCATGGCCAGGTGAAGCATAAGCACCGTCAGTCCCAGCAGGTTGCCCATGAATTCATACAGTCCGAAGGCCGACAGTTTGAGGCAGAAAAACTTCAGGTCGAAGGCAAATATTTCAAGAGTAAAGAGGACAATGGCGATGATAAAATGGATATTGATCCGGGTTTGATATTCTTTCGCCGCTTGAGTACGGGTGATGGCGTCGTGATTTAGCCGAAACCGGAGACGGTTGAACGTTACGCGGTTATAATGCCAGAATGCGGCCAGGAATACCAGGATTCCCAATATATCCAGACCGGTGGAATACATCCCGCGCGGGGTAGAGGGCGCCGCGGAGAATACCAGGATGGCAACGATGAAATACAAAAAATATATAATGATCATTTTATTTTATCCTTTTTTATTTATTGGTAGATTTTATCAGAAAAGAAACCTTCTGTCACCCCCTAAATTCACCGTCAACTTTTTAAAAACCTTTCGAGAGGCCCCCATGCTGGGGGTCCCTTTATATAATCCGGGATTTGGGAAACCGTTCGAGTGTCATCTGCCCCCAGGGCCGCCCCATGCTGGGGTTCCCTATTGTATAACCCGGGCTTTGGGAAACCGTTCGAGTTTCATCTGGCCCCAGGGCCGTGCAAATAGGTTCCCCGCGCCGCCCCATGCTGGGGTTCCCTATTGTATAACCCGGGCTTTGGGAAACCGTTCGAGTTTCATCTGGCCCCGGGGCCGTGCAAGAGGGTCCAGGCGCCGCGGGGGTATCCTAAAAATTGTGCAACCCCTTGCAATTTGGATTTTAAGGGGGTATACTTACGGAAGAGTAGGGATGTGTTCTTTGACTATTTTGCTTAAGGATTGATAAAGTCGCTAAAAATGAATTTTTTAAAGCTGAAAAGGCTTGATTATCGTCCCTT
>Ga0210082_1000131_pt1 | contig 16476 bp, 13 predicted proteins | sample White_ThreeSqA_D_2_FD_185592 | JGI IMG/M metagenome (GOLD analysis project Ga0210082, IMG submission 185592) | Wetland microbial communities from the San Francisco Bay, California, USA, that impact long-term carbon sequestration -... | ecosystem: Environmental > Aquatic > Marine > Wetlands ... | reverse complement strand
CGTTTAAACTACAAGATGAAATTTTACGATGACTGCCTGGATTATTTCAACGGCCTGCGGAAACAGGGAAAGAAACTCATAATAATGGGGGATGTGAACACGGCCCATAAGGAGATCGACCTGAGAAACCCGAAGGCCAATGAAGAGAATTCGGGATTTTTACCCATCGAGAGGGCGTGGTTGGATAAATTAGTCGGTTCGGGTTACGTGGATACTTTCCGCCGGTTTCATGATGGGCCGGATCACTATACGTGGTGGTCGTACCGTTTCAGTTCGCGGGAGAAGAATATCGGGTGGCGTATCGATTATTTCTTTGTCACGGAAGACCTGATCGAAAATGTCGAGGATTCTTATATTTTATCCGATATCTACGGTTCCGACCACTGCCCCATCGGTTTGAGAATCAGAATTTAACATCCTATGGGCGTAATCTCCCGGCTCGGATCAATATTTTAATTATCATAAATCAATTGTAATTGAAATAGAGACAAATTTCAAGATGATCTTCTAGCCTGCCCCTTATTTTGACACTCAAATTTTTTAGCTCAAATTTGAATAGACTCCTTTGTAATTAAGCAACAGGTACACAGTTACATCTAGTGCGATCACATGTAAGGCCGGTACACTCGCAGGTACCGGGAATGCAGCCAAGCATTTTTGATATTGTAAAGCAACAGCCGGTTTCAAACCCTGACTCTCCTCCCCGGACTTTACCCAATTGAACATTGCCCAGGTTGGCAATGGTTTTTTTGTTTAACGCTAACTTTTCACCAAATTTTTTGGTTTTCATTCTAACCTCCTGAGAAATTTGAAATTTCAGCTTACATTATCAGGTTTTTTTTGTCAAGTTTTTTAAGGAGAAAACGATTCTTCCCCTGACGATGGTGTAGGCCACGGTCCCTTTTCCTTCCCAACCGATGAAGGGACAATTCACCGATCTGGAATGGAAATCCTCCGCCCTGATCTTAAAATCACCGTTCAAATCCAACAACGTCAAATCCGCCGGGAATCCTATCTCCACTTTTCCCCGGTCCGTTAAGCCCAGGACCTTCGCCGGGTTCGTGGAAAACAACTCGATCAAACGCTTCAAATCGATTATTCCCGTTCTCACCAACCGGTCGTAGATTACCGGGAAAGATGTCTCCATACCGATCACGCCGAAAGCCGCACGCTCGAACCCCCGGTCCTTCTCCTCCCGGGCATGGGGCGCATGGTCCGACGCAATACAATCGATCACCCCCGTCTTTATCCCCTCGATCATGGCCTGCCGGTCCTCCTCCGTGCGCAGCGGCGGTTTCATCTTATATACCCCATCATAATTCTCAGCTATCAAATCTTCCGTTAACAACAGGTGGTGCGGCGTAACATCGGCGGTAACCCCCGCGCCCTTTTCTTTCGCGCCTTTCACCAGCTTCATCGCGCCCACAGTGGATAGATGCGTGACATGAAGTTTTCCCCCGGTTTCCCGCTGCACGTCGATGTCCCTTGCTACGATCGCATCTTCCGCCTCCGCCGGGATCCCCTTTAATCCGTACTGCAGTGAAACCTTGCCTTCATTCAGGTGACCGCTGCCGCTGAGGGAATGGTCTTCCGAATGCTGCATCAGGGGCAGATCGAGGGTTTTCGCCCGTTTCATCGCATCACGAAACAATTCGCGGCTCATCAGGCACCGCCCGTCGTCGGTAAAGCCTCTTACCCCCGCTTGATGGAGCGCTTCCATATCCACGAGTTCTTTTCCCGCCAGGCCCTTCGTAATGGCCGCCGCAGGGAAGACATTGACAAGTCCGGCCTCTTTCGCCTTTGAAAGAATGAAGCGGGTGGTCTCTATGTTGTCGTTCACCGGGGAGGTATTGGGCATACAGGCAATGGACGTAAACCCGCCCCGCACCGCCGCCCGGGACCCCGTGGCAATCGTTTCCTTATGTTCCTGCCCCGGTTCCCTCAGGTGCACATGGATATCGATAAAACCGGGAGAGACCGCCAGGCCTTCCGCTTCGATGACCTCTACCGGGCCCTTCGCCTCCATGTCAGACGATATCCCCGCGATGGTCCCGTTTTCGATTAATATATCGCATCGTTTATCCAGACCCGCCGCCGGGTCGATCAGCCGTCCGTTCTTAATTAATAAATTCATTCTTACCTCCAACCGACCATTATACTTCATCGGTTCATTTTTTAAAAGTACTTGCAAAAACAAGCGTTTTCGTGTAAAATGATAATTCCAAATAGACTAAAGAATAAAGGAGCGAAAGATGAAGAAGTTAGTTTTTATGGTTCTGATAGCGGCGCTAGCGGCGTTTTTTGTCCTTCCGTGTTTCGGTCAGGATGATACCGGTTATACCACGGAGTATATCGACGCCATGCAAAAGCAAGGTCCTGAAAGGATAAATGCATTGAAAGCATATGTCAAGAAATATCCCGACAAAGGAAGCAGTTTTACACGTCTGGCATACTACTGGCTCGCCTTAAGTTACTTCGATGCCAAAAATTACGGGGAAGCGGTAAACCGGGGGCTGGAACGGCTCAGTATGGGAAATTTCGGACAGGGTGAAGAAACCAGGTTGAACCTGGTACTTGCAAATTCGTACGGTGTTACGGGCTCGCCGGTCTTCAACAAAGAGAAAGCACTCCAATACTCCAATAAAGCCATTGCACTGGCGAAGAAAGACAATGATAAAGATGCACTGGCCGCGGCCCAGAATTTAAAATCGAAACTCAGCGGCCCGCCCCCCAAAAAAATCTCCCCCGAACAGAAAATCAAAATGCACTATTCCATGGAAGAATACTCCGAAGCCATTTCGTATTACAAAACACTGGGTGCCGCCGACAAGGGTAATACCGAGATTCACAAGACTTATGCCAATGCACTGCTCAAGGCCAACCAACTGGATTCCGCGTTGAAGGAATTCCAGGGCCTCTATTCAAAAGATAAACAAGCAATCTACGCGCGGCGTATCGGTGAAGTGTATTCCGCCAAAGGCAAACGGGATAAAAAAATGATCGATACCGCCATCGATTACTACCTGGAAGCCGGGTGGTTGTACCAGAAACAGGGCGATAACTCCAAGATGAAAGCCGCATTCGACCTGGCCCAGTATCAACTCTTTGAAAAATACGATTTTAACGATAAAGTAAAAGCCCTTGAAAATGAACGTAGAAAAAGCCAGGCCTCCGCGCAAAGAAATGAAGAGTTAATCCGGGCAAAAGAACGGGAACTGCGAAAACTTCAAAGGACAATTCGTAAAGACTATGAAGCCATGGATATGGCTCCTCCCCCTTATATGCAGCAGCAAGTGGAAAAACTGGAAAAGGATATCCAGGCGTTGAAATCGGGTGTTAGTGCGGATACCAGCGACAAAGCAGGAAAACTGTCGGAAGAAAGAGCACGCATTTTAAAAGAGTTCGAAGACCTGAAAGCAGCGGCCAAGAAACGCCTGGGCTAATATACGGCAGCGCGCAAACGCACAAATCGTACAAATGTCATGGGGGGGGCGGCCCCCCTTTTGATTATAAATAATGAGAACCTCTCAACCCGGTAATTCCCTTTTTTTTCCAAATAATAGCGAGATCAGGAGCAAGACCGGGATGATCGGTAACGAAACAAAACCCAATACCAGCGCCGCCGCCGAAAAGAAAAACGAGCGGCCGGCTTGAAATACGATCTTTCGCCCGGGAATATGCCATACCTCCGAAACCAGGTTGCAGCAGTAAATCTTCCCCGGTTTAATTCCTTTCAATCGAAGCGCCAGGAGAAACACATTCAGGAAACCCGCGCCCGTCTTATTCGTGACCGGCACCACCACCGCATCGAACCGCTCCCCTTTTAACCGCCGGGGAATAAAAAAAAATGAAAAATTCTTTCGGCTCCGGTAATCGAAAACATCCGAAAGCATCTCGTATTTCCGCGCCCGGTTGACCCCGTGGGAATGAGTAAGCAGGTAGAACTCCGCGCCGGGGAACATCTCTTTTACCCGGACCACATTTTTATCCAACTGCTGAAAACTCACCGACCGTATGATCAATACCCGTTTTTTTTTCACGGGATCATTGTACCGGAATAAAACGATAAAAACAATAAAAAAACTTTTCACTTTTTTTTTCGTATATATGGTTTTAATCATCATGAAAATATGATATATATTTCAACTACAGGAAAAGTATAAGATGATTTTAAGGAGTGCTTATGAACAAAACACTTAAAACCGTTGCCTTTGTGATCATGATCGCCGTCTTTGTCTGGGCGGGATACAATCTGTTCGTTCAAAAAGAAGCAAAAAATCAAACCGAAGTGATTAAAGCGGAAGAGAGCAAGGATTCCCCCAAAGAAGAAGTCAAGGAAGCCGCTCTTCCGGTTACCGTATTGAGGATTAAAAAGGGCGACATGCCCCTGAGACTTCCTATTTCCGCAACCGCCGATGTGTGGGACAAAGCAACCCTTAAAGCGGAAGTGACCGGCGTTGTTCAGAAGATCGATGCAGCCATCGGGGACACGGTACCGAAAGGGAAGGAACTGATCAAGCTGGACGATTCCGAGATCAGGTTGGAAGTCGATAGGGCCGAAGCCACGAAACTCCAGACCTTTTCGGAATACCTTACCGAAGAAAGTGTCAAATACGAGGAGGATGGTGATTCCACCGGGGAAAAAGATCAGGAGAAAATGAAAAACCTGGAAACCGAATATCAAGCCGCCCTGGAGAAATACAAAAAAGGACTTATTTCCGAAGATGAAATGGATAAGATCGGCGACGAATACCTGAAAGCCAAAGTCTACTCGGGCGCCTACAGGGAAGAAATCCGTAAAGCACAAGAAGGGTTCGCCGATGCCAGTATCCGGGTAAAACAGGCCGAACTGAATCTCAAGCGAACGTCCATTAAAAGTCCCTTCCCCGGAACTATTTCCGATATCCTGGTCAGTAAGGGAGAGAAATTGACCGTGGGACAGGACATCTTAAAGATCGTTAACTTGCAATCCGTCTACCTGAAAGGATACGCCCTGGAATCCGAAGTCAAAAACCTTAAAACGGGAATCTCCGTCAGGATTAAATTCGAAAGTTTCCCGGATAAGTATTTTTACGGGAATATCCAATCCATCAGTCCCGAGATCGACCCTCAAAACAAAACCATCAGCATCTATGTGGATGTGGAAAACAAAAACAATATGATCCTTCCCGGCATGCATGCGGAACTGGATGTGGAATACAAAGTATATAAAGACGTATTCAGGGTCCCAAGGAATGCCGTCATCGTCAGGGACCGTCCCCTTATTTTCATTGTCGATGAAAAAGAAAAAATGGCCCTGTGGGAATACGTGGAAACCGGTGAGAAAAACGACGAAGATTGGATTATTAACAAGGGCCTGAACAACGGCATAAAGGAAGGCGACCTGGTGGTCATTTCCGGTAACATGACATTGGCACATCAATCAAGGGTCCAGATTCTTGAGATCATCGATCAGAAATAGATCGATCAAAAAAGAAAATAGAGTGAAAAACGAAAATGAGTATAATTAATCTATCCGTCAAACGACCGGTGGGAACCATCATGTTCTACGTCGGAATCATTTTGCTGGGAATTATCTCCCTTTCCAGGCTGGCGATCAATTTGCTGCCGGACTTAAGTTATCCCAAGATAACCGTGGTTACCCAGTATCCCGGTTCAGCCCCGGAAGAGATCGAGAAGTTTATCACCACCTACCTGGAAAGTTCCCTGGCCGCCATTAACGGCGTAAAGAAAATTACGTCCCTTTCCCAGGAAGGCGTTTCCATCGTTACCCTGGAATTCCATTGGGGTACCGACATGGATTTTGCCATGCTCCATACCAAGGAAAAAACCGAGGAAGTGCGGAGCAGTCTCCCGGATGATCATCAGGCCCCCGTCATCATGGAGATGGACCCCTCCGCCTCCCCCATTATGATCGCCATCCTCACCAGCGATACCGTGAGCTTAAAAGATCAAAAGGAAACTGCCGAATTCATCATCAAACCCAGGCTGGAACAACTGGAAGGTATCTCGGCGGTTGAAATCCGGGGAGGCGATGTCGAGGAAATTTCCGTGGAAATCGACCCTGAGAAAATAAAGAACCTGGGGATCAGTCTGACCGATGTCGGCAGCGCGATCGCCAGGAACAACCGCGTGCCCTCCGGCGGTACGGTTAAAAAGGATAAATTCAGGTACACCCTGAAGATCGAGGGGGACCTTAAAACCCCGCGGGAAATCGAAAAGATCGTGGTACATAACCTGAGGGGCAGGAATATTACCGTTGAAGATATCGGCCGGGCCTTTTATAAAAATAAACTGAAAGACGGCGATATCCGGTTTAATGCCAAACCCGCCATTTCACTGCTGCTTTACCGGGAGTCCGGTGGAAATACCGTTAATGCCACCCGGGCCGCGGAAAAAGCCCTGGAAGAGCTGGAAGGAGAAATGAAAGGCATCACGTTTTCCGTCGTCTCCAGGGAAGCCGAGTTGATCATCGCTTCCATCGATTCACTGACGTCTTCCCTTGCGCTGGGGGCTTTATTGGCTGTTTTTATCCTGCTCCTGTTTTTACAGAATTACCGGGACCCTTTGCTGGTTTCCGTGGTTATTCCCATCTCTATTATCTCCACCTTTGTACTGATGTTTTTCTTCGACGTTAATGTCAACATCATGTCCCTGGGCGGCCTGGTCCTTGGGGTCGGTATGTTCGTGGATAACTGTATTATCGTACTGGAATCCATCTTCCGGCACAGGGATGAAAAAAACCTGGCCGCGTCGGTGATCAAAGGGGCCAAAGAAGTGAGCGGTGCCATTACCGCTTCCACCTTTACCACCATTTCCATATTCCTGCCGGTGATCTATCTCTACGGGGTCACCGGGAAATTGTTCAGGGACCAGGCCTTAACGGTTTCCTTCTCCCTGATCTCCTCCCTGGTAGTGGCTGTAACCCTGCTGCCGGCTCTTTCCGCTTTTAAAACCTCGTTAAAAAGCGATTTTATCGACGACACCGCAGAACCGGGGAACGAAAAAAAAAGATGGTACTCTTACCCCTTAAAAGGATTAAATGCAATCCTGATGATTCCTTTCAAACTATTGGGTTACATCAACTATTTTTTCCTGGGCGGCCTGTTCGTTATATTAAAAATCACCGTTAAATACATCGGGATCGCGTTCAATTTTTTATTAAAACCCGTTTATAAAGCCTTTAACTGGTTTTACAACGGCTTCGACGACATCTACCACCGGGTATTGGAAAAACTATTGAACCGGAAGATCTATACCCTTTTTATCTCGATTGTCATTCTCTTAGGCATCCTGGGGACCTTTTTGATGCTGGACAAAGAGTTACTCCCCGCCCCGGAAAGCAGCAGGTTCGAGATTAACGCCAATACCGTACCCGCCTACGGTTTTGAAGACACCAACCGCATCGCATCCGAAATCGAGGAAAAACTAATGACCCTCGAAAACGTGAAATTTGTATTTACCGAATCCGGCGCCGTGTCCCAGGAGGTGGGAAGAAGTGAAGATATTTCGGTTAACAGTCTCCATTTTGTCGTGAATTGTGTTTCCCCGGAGGCACGGCCGGGGGTAATGGAACGTACCCGCGAAATATTGAACCGGTCGAACCTGCTGGATTTCTCCCTATCCCTGGAACAGAACACCCTCTCCCAATACCTTGCCACCGGCGGCGACAACTTCCAGATCAAGGTCTTTTACGATGATATAAAAAATGGTAAAGAAGCCGTTCGCCTGATCTGGGAAAAAATAAAAAATATCGAGGGCTTGCAAGACCTCAAATCCACCACCGCCGAAGGAAAACCCACCTTTGCCGTTTCCTTTAAAAAAGAATTGCTGGACGAATTGAACATCTCGAAAGATTATATCGCCAATTATATAAACCAGGCCGTCCGCGGTCAGCGGGCCGGGGAAATCAGGCTGATTCAAAAAAATTACGACATATTCGTGCGGGTCCCCGTGGACGGTATCATGGAAATGAACCGGCTCCTGGCGCTCCCCCTCTCGATAAACAACAACACTTATTACTTGAAAGATCTCATCGATATCGAAACACGTCCTTCCATCAAACGCATTGAAAAAGAGCGCCAAAACATGTTTTTCCTGATTTCCGCCGACGCCCCCGCCAGTGAGTTGGATAAGATCATAAAGAAAACCGAAGAACAACTGGCAGCCATTACATTCCCTACCAATACGCGGGCGGTCATCGCCGGTGAGGAAGAAGAGAGGCGAAAAGCCTTCGATTCATTGAACCAGGCCATTTGGCTTGCCGTTATCCTGGTATATATGATCATGGCCGCAAAATTCGAAAATATCGCACAGCCCATTATCATTATGTTTACCGTACCCATGGGATTGATCGGGGCGTTCCTCATACTGCTGCTCACCGGGAATACGCTGAACATCATCTCCGGTATCGGTCTAATGGTGCTGATCGGGATCGGGGTGAACGACGCCATCGTTAAGATCGAGTACTCCAACCAATTGAGGCAGGAGGGCATGGGGGTCAGGGAAGCCGTGATGACCTCTTCACGGGTCCGGCTGCGGCCGATACTGATGACCTCTTTTACCACCATATTCGGCGTAATGCCCATGGCACTTGCGAGCAAAGCCGGTTCGGAATTGCAGCGCCCACTGGCACTGGTGATCATCGGCGGACTCTTATTTACCACCTTCCTGACACTCCTCCTTATACCGGTCTTTTACGAATTGCTGGAAAATTTTAAAGAGAAACGAAAAGAGAAAAGAGAAAAAAAATAAGAGGATAGTAAAATGGAGAAAATAATCGACCGTCCGGTCCTGGCTATTATGTTTTTTACCGTCATCATTTTACTGGGGGTTTACTCCTTTAATAATATGACCATCGGTCTGGTTCCCGACCCCGATGAACAACTGCCCTCCCTTACCGTCGAATATTCATGGACCGGCGTATCCCCCGACGTCATACTCAAAGAGGTGTTGATCCCCGCTGAAAACGAGATCATGCAAGTAAAAGGAGTGGAAAAGATGTCGAGCCGCGCACTCATCGGCAACGGTTTCATCAGGGTGGAATTTAACCGGAACGTTAAAATGAATTTCGCCCACCTGGTGTTGCGGGAAAAAATGAACCGGCTGCAGCGCGACCTGCCCCCCGCCGTTCAACTGCCCGTCATCCGCGAACGGGTCCCTGATAATTTCGAACAGCAGCCCTTAATGGGAATCGGGATTTACGCCGAGAATTACTCCGTCTACCAGTTGAAAAAAATAGCCGAACGGGATATCCAGCCTCAATTGAGCGGCATTCCCGGCGTGGAAGAAGCCATTCTCCAGGGGGGGGTTGACCCTGAGATAAAAATAAATACCGGTATCTCGAGATTAAAAAAATTCGATTTATCCATTGCGGACATATACACACAGATCAGTCGTCATTTCTACTCCAAACAATCCGTATCCTTCCAGAAAGAGGGCGGGGAAATTACCCTCTCTCTATCTGAAACCCCGGATCGCATCTCCGACATTCAAAACATTTGTTTGAGAAAAACGGGTCAAAAAACCATTCTATTGAAGGAAGTGGCGGATGTGTACCTGGGATACCAGGAAATGACTTATGAGAGACGATACCAGGGAAAACCCTTCCTCTCCTTCAGCATTTATAAAGATCGCAGTTTCAGTCACCTGGATGTGGCGGAACGGGTCAGGACGCAACTGAAATCCCTGGCCGATAAGTTTGCCGCTGAGATTTCGTTTATTATCCAGAGCGATGAGAGTAAAGAGTTGAAAAACCAGTTAACGCAGCTTAGTAAGATCGCTTACGCGATACTGCTGATCATCCTGGTCATACTGCTGGTGGTGGTGAGAGATATAAAAGCATCCTTTTTAATATTCTCCTCGGTTTTCTTTTCCGTCTTTGCCACCTTCACCGTCATCTACCTCCTGGAAATCGACCTCAATATATTGACCCTTTCCGGTCTGGCACTGGGATTCGGCCTGTTCGTGGACAATGCCGTGGTGGTATTCGACAGTATATTGAGATACAGGGAGAAAGGGTTCGACAGGAAAACCGCTTCCGTGGAAGGGGCAAAATCCGTGGTTATGCCGGTGATGGCCTCCACCCTGACCACCATTATCGTCTTTTTCTCCTTTGCGCTTTTCTTTAAAGACCGGCTCAAAATGTTTTATCTCCCTCTCGCCTATATTATCGCCATTTCGCTCATCTCATCCCTCGTTGTTTCCTTTGTCCTGATTCCCTCCCTCACCGCCCGGCTCAATTTGAAAATAAAAAGGAAATCGGGTCCAAACGGTAAATTTTTCTCCTTTTTCCTGAAATACGCCCTTATTTTTGTCATCCCGGTTTTCTTTGTTTTTTTCTCCCTGGTTGTCTTGCTTATTTGGGGCCTCTCTTTTCTCCTTACCAATCTTATCGCAGTCATTGTCGGCTCGCTCTTTTTTTCCGTCATTTTTTCATTTATTCTTCTTCCTGCCATCGTTTCCCGTCTCAGATCGAGAAAAGAACGAGATCCCGGAGAGACACTGTTCAAAAAGGGCAGGTTTTTTCCTTTTATTTTAAAATATCCCCTCATCGTTATTATTCCCATCATCCTGCTGTTGATTTTTTCCACCCTGACCTTCCTGGAAGAAGTGACTTTCGGCAGCTTTTTTTCATGGTTCAGCCGGGACCGCGTGATTGTCTGGCTTCGGTTTCCATCCGGCGCGGAATTTGAAGATGTCTCAAATGCCATCGATAAGTTTGAAAAAGTGGCCCTGGAAAAAACCTATCAAAAAGAGATCAATACGACAATTAGTTCAAGGGTGGCCTTCATGTCGATCACCTTCCCCGAAGAGATCGAAAATTCCGCTTACCCCCTTCAATTAAAACAGGAACTCGTGGGTATTGCCACCAACCTGGCGGGTATCGGCGTAAATGTATCGGGGTTCGACCAGGAACCTTATTACTACAATCCCGATACCGGTTCCAGCATGCCTTACAATATTCATATAAAAGGGTACAATTTTGAAAAATTGATGGCGGTGGCCAACGAATTGAGGAACAATCTCCTCACTCACCGCCGGATAAAGGATTGTGAGATTCAAACGGATAAAGAGTCCTGGTGGGGAGGAAAAGAAAAATATTTCTCTCTTAAAATCAACCGGGAAAAACTGGAAAAATACTCGATGCCGCCGGACTACCTGATGTACCTGATAAGCTCTAACCTGATAGAACGGCAGCGCGCCCAGACATTGAAATTCGACGACAAGGAGCTTTCCATCGAGATCAAGTCCCCGGATGTGAAAGACATTGAATTGGACGATCTATTGGGAATGGAGCTTTCTTTCGGTCCCATACCTTTCCGGCTCCGGGATGTAGTGGACATAGAATTTACCACCCAGCGGGGGGGGATTACCAGGGAAAACCAGGAATATTGGGCCATGGTGCAGTGGGATTACCTGGGGTCGGCCAAATCCGGTGACAGGTACCACAAAACCATTTACAATAACCTCCAGGTCCCGGTGGGATTCAGCAAGAGCCTGGACGAACGCCGGTGGCGGCTGTCGGAGGAGGAAGAGGGCCAATTGATGTGGGCCATGATCATATCCGCGGGACTCATTCTCCTTATCCTGGGAATTCTTTATGAAAGTTTTTTTCAGCCTTTCTTGATTTTCCTGGCCGTGCCGTTGGCATTGATCGGTGTATTTATCGCCTTTTGGAGATTGGATTATTCCTTTGATTCCGCCGCGTATATCGGGGTGATATTGTTGATGGGAATCGTGGTCAATAATGCCATACTATTGATCGACAATATCAATCGCCATGTAAAGGAAACCAACCGGATCATCGAATCCATTGCCGTCGCTACCAAGGAGCGAATACGTCCCATACTCATGACCACGTTAACCACCGTGCTGGGCATGCTGCCGCTGCTCCTGATTCATAAAGGCGGGGCCAAAGGCGATATCTGGACCAACCTGGCGCTTTGTACCGTCGGCGGTCTCACCACCTCGGCGCTGCTTATACTGCTGGTACTCCCCATCTTCTACTACCAGTTCTACAAATTCCAGGTATTTCTCGGCAAATCAAAGACGTCGATAGGGGCGGCGGCGAAAAGTACCGCGGTGGGTGAAGAGAAACCGGCGGTTACGGGGTAGACAGGGTAGACGTGGGAGATTGGACACGCACCAGGGAAATGATCTTTGCGGCCGTTTCTTCCGTGTCTTCCTGTTGAACCAGTTCCTTGAATATGGATTCGAGGGAGGGCAATTTCATCAGGGTGCTTAACTGCCGGACGGAATCGTCCGCCACGATCTTCCCCTTATCGATAATGACGACGCGGTTGCATATTCTCTCCACCACTTCCAGGATATGGGATGAATAGATAATGATCTTTCCCATTTTTGCAAGTTGGGTCACTATATCCTTGAATACCAGGGTGGTGGAAACATCCAGGCCGGAAAGGGGTTCATCCAGCAGCAGGATATCGGGATCGTGGAGCAGCGCGGCGGCAATGAGTATTTTTTGACGCATCCCCTTGGAATAGTTCGAGATGGGTAAGTGCATATCGATGGATAATCCCAAAAGTTCCATCAGGCCGTCGATCTTTTTCTCAAGTACCTGTTCCTGCATTTGGCGGAGGCGTCCCGTTAACTGGAGGTATTCCCGGCCGCTCAGGTGCGGGTAAATTTCGCTCTGTTCCGGGATATAGCCGATCTTACGCTTATAGCCGATAATATCCGAGTCCATCTCCTTACCGTTTAAAAAGATTTTCCCGGCCGTGGGTTCCAGGAGACCGGCCAGCATTTTGACCGTGGTGGTTTTCCCGGCGCCGTTGGGTCCCAGGCAGCCGAGTATCTCACCCGGTTTGGCACAAAAACTAACGGCTTTGACAACCGCAATATTGTTATATTTTTTAGTAATTCCTTTTAATTCGAGCATCGCATGTTCATTATAAATTATCCTCGCTGTTTTGTCAAAATTTTCATATCCCGGGCAGAATTATAATTGCTCTTTTCCATTGACAATTATGGTGATTTCCTGCATAATAGGCGGCAATGGTATTCTATAAAAAGATATTTTTTCTTTATAAAACCGCCTATTCGGGTCTTCCCAGGGAGGCATGGCTGCTCTCGCTGGTTGAATTCGTCAACCGCAGCGGGAATATGGTTTTTTTCTACATGACCCTTTACCTGACCCAGACCTTCGGTTATTCTCCCACCCGGGCGGGTCAGGTGATCAGCGCATTCGGTCTGGGTGCCTTGCTTGGTGCCTACCTGGGCGGAAAGCTCACCGATACTATCGGTGCCTACAATGTTCAAAAGATCAGCCTGGTCCTTACGGGAGTGGGTTACCTTGTACTGGGGCAATTGACCTCGGATTGGACCATCCTGGTGCTCATGTTTTCGGTGGGGATAATGTCCGAAGCCCTTCACCCGGCCAATGCCACGGCCATGTCGCAGGTCTGCCCGCCGGAACTGAGGACCAAAGGATTCGCATTGAACCGCCTGGCCATCAACCTGGGGGTCACCATCGGTCCCGTGGTGGGTGGTTACCTCGCCATGGTCAATTACAATTTGCTCTTCTGGATCGACGGCATCACCTGCCTGTTGGCGGCGGGTCTTTTTATGGTCTTTTTTAAAACCGCCCGGCCCCCGGTGGCGGCGGTGGAGTTCCAGGAGAGAACTCCCCTGGTCAGGAGGTCGGTGTTCAAGGATTTCTATTTTTTGAAAGTCCTGGCGTTCAGTTTTTTTCTCGGGATGATCTTCGTTCAATTGTTCAACACCTTTCCCCTGTTTTTCCGGACCGTATACGGTTTCCGGGAGAATCGCATCGGTCTTTTGATCGCCGTCAATACCGTTATCATCGTATTGTTCGAGATGCTGTTGATGGATGCGTTGAAAAAGCGGCCCTTACGGGGTGTGATTGCCCTGGGTGCGCTGCTGCTGGGCGGTGGTTTTGCCCTGATGCCGCTGGGAAGGGGGTTTTTATTCGGTGCCTTTACCGTGGTGGTATGGACCGTAGGTGAGATGCTGGCGCTGCCGGCCCTTACCACCCTGATCGCCAACCATTCGGATGACGCTGTACGGGGGAAGTATATGGGGATGTTCGGTTTCGCCTTTGCATTATCTATGATGGTGGGACCGGCTGTGGGTGCCAACATATATGCTTCCCTGGGGTCCGATATTTTGTGGTACGGATGCGGTGTATTGGGCATCTTCCTCTGGCTGGGTTTCATATTCCTTAAAGAAAGCCGGGATACACAGGATTAATGACTGCGGTTGTGGCGGATGTATTCGACGTAGTTTACGTATTCCGGCGGGGTTTCGGTGAGCCGGATGCCCAACAAATCGGGCACATCATCATCTTTCGCCCCTGACTCTTTATACCAGACCACCTCGCCTTTCAAATTAAAAATTTCCCCCGGTACCGCAATGGATAATACGACTTCATGGTGGTTCGGAAAGTCGATGTCGGACTCGACACACATTCCTTTCTTGGAAATATTCTCGGTCATTCCCAGCCCATCGAAACCGTGGTCGCTGAAACTGACCATCAGCTTCTTCCTTACGCGCTGCTCTCTTTTTTTTCTCATTGCCAATCCTTGTATTTACTTCCCGGGAAGTTTACTATATAATATACGTATATTCTTTTAATTTTCAACTGTGGGAAAAAAATGTGAAATTTTAGCGGTGAGCATCTCCTTCATCTTCCTCTTCTTTTTTACCCAAAAAGAGATTGGCGAAAATCAATAAGAGGGACACAAAAATGAGACTCACTCGCTGTGCCGCCGTCGGTATTTTGTCGGTAAAGAGGACAAAAAAGATGAACCCGGTAAGAAACGACGCCACCAGTTTTGAAATAAGCCGGTGCTCGCGAAAAAATGCAAGGTCGAACCGGTACTCCGCCAGGAGGACAGCCGCCAACGCTAAAATAAAACCGATAATTCCTAAGATAATGGCCATTAATTGCTACTCCTTTTCATTTTCCATTTTTTTCTTTTCTTTAAAATCCAATTTATATCATATCCACGCCTTAATGTAAACCGGGAAAAGGGTTAAAAACTTGTTGCGGGTTGCGAGTTGCGGGGAAAAACTTAAAAACTTTTGGGCAAGGAAGATATTGAATGTTGGAATGAATTATGATATAAGACTATATTAAGAACTGAAAATGAAAGAAGAAAGTATACTTTTTACCAAATCACTAAAAGAACAGGTATACGAATACCTGCGGGGCGAGATACATAAGCAGAATCTTCTGCCCGGTGCCGTGATCAATTTGGATGCGACCAGTAAGAAACTGGGTATCAGCAAAACGCCGCTGCGGGATGCGCTGATCCAGATGGAAATGGAAGGCTTTGTCACTATTGCCCCCCGACGCGGGATATATGTCAATATTCTCACTATCGACGACGTGAAAGAGTACTACCAGGTGATCGGCGCCCTGGAACATTCCGCCCTGCTTGCCGGTTTCTCGAATATTAAAGCGTCACATATTACGAAGATGAGGCGGGCCATCGAGGACATGAAAAAAGCCCTGGAATCAAGTGATTTCGAGACATTCTACGAAAAAAACCTGCTGTTCCACGATACCTATATCGACGCCAGCCGGAACAATACCCTGAGCAAGATCATTAATAACCTGAAAAGAAGATTGTACGACTTTCCACCCCAGGAGAAATTGTTAAAGGAATGGGAAGAAGCATCCACATTGGAACATGAAAAAATCGCGGTGTTGATCGAAAACGGCAGCGCAAGGGAAGCGGCGGATTACATCCGTGACGTGCACTGGTCATTCGCAGTCCAGAAGAAGTTCATTAATCAGTATTACACCCAAAAGTAAAATGTTATTGGTTTCTAACCCTCTAATAAGATTTTCGCTTCGATTCCTTCCGCCAGGTTACCGATGAACGTATCGGCATCTTGACGGGTGCCGACAACGGAACCGAAATGGATGGGTACGGCCACCTTCGGTTTGATGATATTGGCTGCTTTGGCCGCTTCTTCCGGGTTCATAGTATAGGTTCCGCCCACGGGTAGAAAGGCCACATCCGCTTTAATGGTTTCCATTTCGGGGATGTAATCGGTATCCCCCGCGAAGTAATAGGAGGCCCCGTCCACGTACAGGATATACCCCACCCAATTTTCCTTCCTCGGATGAAATTTCTTCCCAATGTTGTAAGCCGGGACCGTCTTGAATTTAATCCCGAGGGCCTCGTATTCGTTAAAGGGTTCGACCCCGATGACATCATGAAGCGTACCTTTTTTTACGAGCTTCTTAAACTTCTTTGCGTTCTTTTCCGGCACCACCAGGATGGTGCCGTTCTTTTTTACCTTTTCGATGTCTTTGGGGGACAAATGATCGAAATGGTCATGAGTACAAAAGATAATATCGGCATCGCCGGGGGTCCCTTCAATTTTATAGGGATCGATGTAGATAACCTTCTCCCTCTCCATGCGGAGGGAGGCATGCGATAAATGTGTAAAACCTTTCAATAATTCCATATTACCTCCTCG
>Ga0210082_1000130_pt1 | contig 16496 bp, 5 predicted proteins | sample White_ThreeSqA_D_2_FD_185592 | JGI IMG/M metagenome (GOLD analysis project Ga0210082, IMG submission 185592) | Wetland microbial communities from the San Francisco Bay, California, USA, that impact long-term carbon sequestration -... | ecosystem: Environmental > Aquatic > Marine > Wetlands ... | reverse complement strand
TAGGGAAGGGGTGATTGTGTCGTAGGGATAGTACAATTGACCCGTAGGGAAGGGGTCACCCACCCGTAGGGAATGGGTCAAGTACCCGTAGGGAGGGGTTAATGACCCGTAGGGAGGGGGTCACCGCACGGAAAACCCTGGTTCTTTACCGAGATCAATGATTAGCACTCTTCCTCAAAGGTGTCGGGAATATCAGGACATATCTTCGCGGAATTCGCTCCACCTGCACAGGGATTGCATGTCTTAGTATATTGGCATTCCGGAAGAAGTGTGCAACTGGTTAGCTCCGAATTTGGTCCACATTCGAACGGCAGTGTATTTGGGAAGCCTCCATACACACGCCTCATGCTTGTGACGTTCAGGTTGGCAATGGTTTTCTTGTTTAAATTCAATTTTTTAGAAATTCTTTTTGATTTCATAATTCCTCCTGTTTAATTAAGCCCTTTACGGACATTTTGTTTTTTATTCTAGATACATATTTTAATATAAATAACGTACCGGGTCAACTTCGAAAATCGGGAAAACACTAGAATTCTCCCGCATTATATGACAAAAAGTGCAAGGAGGGTTGGGGCGCCGCCCCTTTTTGAAAAAAGATTTCCAGACTTCCAAAAACATCTGTTTAGTTTTTTCTTCGTGTCCCTTCGCGTGGCTTCGCGGCTAAATAATAATCACATCATGATCGTAAGTAAGACGCTCCGTTAACATCGATGATCGCACCGGTCATGAACTCGGTTCCCTCGGATGCCAGGAATAATACCGCCCGCGCCACTTCCTCCGGCCGCGCCACACGGCCCAACGGACTCTGGTTCCGAATGCCGTCGCCTTCCGGCCCCGCCAATAACTCCGCCGCCATGTCCGTCTCCACAAACCCCGGCGCTACCACACCCACAAATATATTATGTGGGGCCAACCGCTGCGCCAACGATTGACTCATGGCATTCAACCCCGCTTTGCTCGCACCGTAAGCCGGTGCCTCGGGTTCCCCACGAAATGCCCCGCGAGACGATACGTTCACAATCCGGCCGCCGCCGTTTTTCATCATGACCCGCGCCGCACAATAACAAACATTCGCCGCCGCCGTAAGATTCAATCCAATCGTATGAGACCAGGCCTCCTGCCATTCCTCGTAATCCACCTCATCCAACGCATGCATCAAAAATACCCCCGCATTGTTCACTACGATATCCAATCCCCCCAGCTTCCCGGCCGCCGTCTCGACCAATTGTTGTACCGATCCCGGGTCCCTGATGTCCGCTTGAATGACGAAATGGGGACCGCCCGGCAGGGACGCGACGGTTTCCTCCGCCCCCCTGAGATTGGTGTTATAGTTAACGGCAACAGCGGCCCCACGATGAGCAAAGGCTTTTGCAATGGCCCGACCGATTCCCCGCGAGCCACCGGTTACCAATACGTTCTTTCCTGAAAAATCCATGGTTTATCCTCCTGTTGGGAAAATTATTATAGTCCAATTCCATTAAAAAAACAACAGTTCTCATTATAATTTTCCCTTTCTCAACCACCGGCGCGGGACCAGGGCCACCGCCGTTTCCCGGGCGCCCCCGGTCTCCTGTGCTTTCCCGAACCCACGAGGGCCATCAATTCTCCCACCCGTTGATGGGGATTTTCGATGATCTCTTTTAACAGGATGTAAAAATCGTCCAGCATTCGTTCAATGGAAGTATCATTAAAACAACGGCGGTAATAGTGCATAATAACACACAATTCCCGGCCGGGATAAAAATCCACCCTCAGGGGATATTCCATCAGGGCGGTATAATCGTGGGTGGTCCTGACCGGGTTTGCGGCCCCCTTCAGGCTCCGCGTAATGCCCGGGAAATTCTGGACCGTCATGTAACTTTCAAACAGGGGTTGTTCCGGGGGTACCCCCCACCACCGGCGAATATTGTCCTGCGGCGTGTAATCGTACCGGCTCAACTCCGCCTGGATTTGCCAGAGCTCTTTCATCCATTCCAACAGCGGCGTTTCCGGGGAGAGCGCGACCCGTGTGGGTAAAATGTTGATGGTCTGCCCGATCATGTTCTCCACCATTGCCAGCGCGCTTGCGCGCCCGGAGAGCAGTACGCCGAAAATAACGTCCCGCCGGGACGTGTAACACCCCAAAAGGATCGCCCAGGTGGCCCACCCCACGGTGCTCAACACCGCCCGGTGCTGCTTTAATAACGATTCCAATCGAACGGTTTCCTCCCCGGAGAGGTAAAAATGACGGCGGGTGAACCCGGTCCGCTTCTCCCGCGGCGGCGCGTTACCCGGTGCCCGCTCGATCAGGGGCGTGGGAAACGGACGCTCTCCATCCCTGCCGTCTCCCATGTCTTTCCAGAAATTCTCCCCCTTTGAAACATCCTGCTTTCGCAGCCAGTTCAGGTATTCTTTATAATCGGCATTGGTATCCAGTTCCAGTGTCCCGCCGGATTCCAGGGCCGCGGAATACCCCATGAAGGTATTCTGGACGATATTGGAACTCCAGCCGTCCACCCGCATGTAATCGACGGTAACGATCAACCGGTACTCCAATTTCCCCACCCGGATCATGGTGATACGGAAGACCTCGGGTTTACGGCGGTCAAACCCTTCCCGGACATCGTCCCCGGCAAACCGGCTCACCCGCTTCTCCGCCTTCCGGGGTGACATATGGCTCCAATCCATGTACCGGATATGCGTGTTTACCGTTTTATAAACCACCTGTACCGGCGTTTCCAGGTCCTCCCACACAAAGGCGGTACGTACGTAGGGATAGATTTCCGTGACCATTTTAAAGGCCTGCTCCGCCAGAGCGACATCCAGCGGCCGGCCCACCTCTACGTTGTTTACTTTCTGGGTTACGAACACCCCGGCTTCGTTCTCCCCGGCGGGATCGTTCAACCAGTTGAACAGCATGTGCTCCTGGAACGGGGTCAAGGGATAAATATTTTCAACATCCGCATCCGGGGGTAAGCGCCGCGCCAGTTCTTCTTTATCGATGTTTAACCGGAATTCCTTCTCTTCGACCGCTTCTTCGTCCGTTTCCGCCGCCTGTGCCCTTTCCACCGACCGGGCCAGTTCCGCAATGGTAAGGTCCCTGTAGAGGTCCTGGATGGAAAGGTTCAAGCCCTTTCGATTGGCCCGCGAGATGACCTGGATGGCGTTGATGGAATCCCCTCCCAGCTCGAAAAAATTTTGATTGGTACCGACGTGGTCGAGATTTAAAACATCCGCCCATGTTTCGGCAAATAATTGTTCCAGTTCGGTTTCGGGTTCCACCATGGCGCCGGGGGCCTCCACCTCCACCCGGGGGGGATCGGGAAGCGCCTTCCGGTCCAGTTTACCGTTGGGCGTGAGGGGCAGACGCTCCAGCGGCACAAAGTGCGAAGGGACCATATAGCCGGGCAGCCGGTCTTTTAGATAATCCCGCAGCCCGGGAATCAGTTCACCGGCAATCCGGGTCATCAAGGGGTTGTTGGTATAATGACGCCAGGGACGAAGTTCCTCCCCGTTCTCACCGGGAAACGAAATGCCGTCCGCCGCCGCCCCGGTGCGAAGGTGGGTAAAGCGCACATCATAGACACCCGGTAACCCGGAAGCGGGAACGGTAACGAAAATACGGTACGGCAATTCCCCGGCCATTTCAAGGAATGCCCCCGGGTCCTCTCCCGTCTCTTTCCATTCCTCCATCACCTCCCGGAACCCGCCCACCGTGGGCGGGCCATCCGGGCTGTTCAACCATTTAAGCACCGCCGTATCCCACGCGGTCCGGCGGTTGGGGACATCGGTCACCACCACGGCCCCGGGTTCCTCTTCGGTCAGCATCCGTCGAATCTCCGGCAGCCCCAGTGCCCCTTTTTGCCAGTCCAGTAACAGGGGACGAATGCCCGCTGTATCCGCGCTGTCTGCCGGTTCAGGGGTATCGTTTTCCCCGTCCATATGGAGGATAACGTCATACCGGAATTTCGAGAGTTCATTGGAATAATCGCCGTACTTGATCAAGCATTCCACCCGTTTTATCCCGGGTACCTCCTCTTTCAACGCCCGGAAGAAAGCGGGGTCCACCGCCAACTCCTGTTCCAGGGCCATGCGCTTTGCCGCGCGGCCGGCCACCTGCTCCCGCGTCGTACCCGGTTCGGCGCGGTGGAACTCGACGGAAGCGTGGAAGGTTTTCAACATCGGCAGGCTTCGCACATCGCCGATGAAAATAGACCCTCCGGGTGTGAGCCGCGCCGCCGCCCCTTTCAAAACGTCCACCAGGTAGTCCGCCGAAGGGAAATACTGGATCACGGAGTTGAGGATCACCAGGTCGAACTCATTTCGAGAGATGCCCTCGAAATTATCGGCGCCGCGGTGCAGCAATTCCACTTCCGCCGGGGAAAACGCCGCGGGATTTTCCTGTTTTAATATCTCCAACCGGCTTTGGATATAGTCCAACCCTTGCTGCGCGATATCCGTACCCAGGAAACGGCGGCAAAAGGGAAGGAGCCTGAAAAGAAACAACCCCGTACCGCAGCCGATCTCCAATACATCTCGCGGCTTCAGCGAGAGGAGCCGCTCCACTGTACGGTCCACCCAGGACCGCATCTCTTCGGCCGGGATGGGTTCGCCCGTATAACTGCTGTTCCAACCGGCGATATTAAAGGTGAGGTCCGAATGACCGGCGTCCCCCGTATACGTGTCGTCGAAGACCCCCTCCCAATCGGAAACCTGTTTCCCGGTCAACTCCGCATCCACGCTCTCACCCGCGGGGACCACGTACCCCACCAGTTTTTTGCCGCCCGGGTCCCCGGTATCCTCCCGGGCCAGCACCACGGCATCCTCCAGGCCGGGGTAAGCCCGCAGCGTAGATTCGATCTCACCCAATTCGATGCGAAACCCGCGGACCTTGACCTGGAAATCCAACCGCCCGATGAACTCGATGGAACCGTCCGGGAGCCAGCGGGCAAGGTCGCCGGTTTTGTAAAGAGCATTGGTCCTATAGGACCTATATGTCCTATTGGACCTATAAAACCTTTCCGCGGTTAGCTCCGGGCGGTTGAGGTAACCGCGGGCCAGTTGGACGCCGCCGATGTGGAGTTCGCCGTGGACTCCGGTGGGAACCGGGTTTAAGTTCCGGTCCAGTATGTATATCTGCGTGTTGGCAATGGGCCGGCCGATGGGGACCGCGTGACGGGTGTCCCCCCGGTCACACGCCCATGCCGTTACGTCCACCGACGCCTCGGTGGGACCGTAAAGATTGTGCAATTCCGTGTCCGGTCCCATCCGGTGGAAAAACCGGTCCCGGTACTCCGGCGGAAGCACCTCACCGCTGCATATCACCCGCCGCAATGACGAAAATCCCCCGGGGGGGATACCCGGGTCCTCTAAAAATGCATTGAGCATGGTCGGTACGAAATGAACGGTGGTGATCTCTTTATCGATGATCGTCTCCGCCAGGTACGCACTGTCCCTGTGTCCACCGGGCCGCGCGACGACCAACCGGGCACCGGTCAACAGCGGCCAGAAAAACTCCCAGACCGATACATCGAAACCGAAGGGCGTCTTCTGGAGCACACTGTCGGACTCATCCAGACCGAAGGCCTCCTGCATCCACCGGAGCCGGTTGGATATCCCCGCATGCGGGACCGGTACCCCTTTGGGCCTGCCGGTGGAACCCGAGGTGTAAATGATGTAAGCAAGATTAGAAGAATTTAAATCCGAAATCCGAAATTCGAAATCCGGAACAAATCCAAAATCCAGATGTTCAAAAATCAAAACAAGGGGCGTGGTGCTCCCGTTTTGATCATTCGAATTTTGGTCATTTGAATTTGTTTCGAATTTCGGATTTAGAGTTTCGGATTTTAACAACACTTTAGTATTACTGTCCGCGATCATGAAAGCCAGACGCTCATCCGGGTATTCCGGGTCCAGGGGCAGGTAGGCCCCCCCGGCTTTCAAAATACCCATCAACCCGATGACCATTTCCACGGAACGCTCCATGCAGACCCCTACCGGCATGTCCGGTCCCACCCCAGACTCTGCCAGGAGGCGGGCCAGGGCGTTGGATTTTTCATCGAGTTGTGCGTAAGTCAGCGATTCCGTTTCAAAAACTATTGCCGGGGCCCCGGGGGTGCGTGCCGCCCGGTCTTCGAAATCGTGGTGCAGGCACCGGGTAGGGTAATCCCTCCCCGTATCGTTCCAGGATACCAGTATTTGCTCCCTCTCCTCCCCGGACAGGACCGGCAGGTCGTCGATTCGCATGTCCGGGTCCTCGCCGATTCCTTCGATCAAAGTCTTGAAATGATCGATAAGGCGGGTGATCGTACTGTCTTCAAAAATATCCGTACTGTATTCCAATGCCCCGGTCAGCATGTGGTTCACCTCTGTCAGCGACAGCCACAGATCGAATTTGGAGGCACCGGTGTGAACCGGCAATTCGCTGATCGTCACATCCGCATCCACATCCGTATCCGTATCCGTATCGATATCCCCGGGCGGGGGTGTCCTTGCCGCCCCTTTTACCGGTACGTTCTGCATCACGAACATCACCTGGAACAACGGCGTGTGACTCATGTACCGGTCGGGTTGAAATTCTTCCACCAGTTTCTCAAAGGGAAGGTCCTGGTTATCGTAAGCGCCGGCCGTCACCTTGCGGACCCGGGCCAGCAGTTCCCGGAACCCGGGGTTCCCGGACAGGTCGGTCCGGAATACCAGGGTGTTGGCAAAAAAACCGATCATATGCTCGACTTCGGGACGGTTGCGATTGGCAATAGGTGAACCGACCATGATATCGCCCTGCCCGGAATAACGGTAGAGCAATACGTTGAATGCCGCCAGCAGCGTCATGAACATACTGCACTTCTCTTGCCGGTTGAGGGCCGTTAGTTTCGCCGTCGATTCGCCGTCCAACCGGAGGGGACGGAGATTGCCGCGGTACGAGGAAATTGCCGGGCGCAAACGGTCGGCGGGCATTTCCAGGATCGGCAGCTCGCCGCTCAATACATCCCGCCAATAGGACATCTGTTTTTCCACCACAGCCCCCTTCAACCACTCCCGCTGCCACACCGCAAAGTCCGCGTATTGAAGCGAAGGAGCAGGTAAGGGGGAAGGCTTTCCCCGGGAAAATGCGTCGTATACGGCTGCAAACTCACCGGTGAACAACTGCATCGACCAGGTGTCGGAAATGATATGGTGCATGGTGTACAGGAGAGCGTGTTTGTTTTTCTCCAGGTGGACCACAGTCACCCGCAGCAGCGGACCCTGTTCCAGGTCGAAGGGTTTCGCCGCTTCCTCCGATACGAGACGGGCGGTCTCCTTTTCCCGGACCTCCACCGGTAACTGCCGGAGATCGATGGTTTCCACCTTGAATTTTAATTCCGGCAGGATGACCTGCACCGGTTCCTCGTTCTCCAGGGCAAACACCGTTCGCAGCGATTCATGACGCCGGATGATCTCGTTAAATACCTCCTCCAGCAGCCCCACCCGGATATCGCCGGTGAATTCCCTGGCCAGGGGGAGGTTGTAAGAAACCATACCGGGCACCAACCGGTCCAATATCCATAACCGCTGCTGCGAATAGGATAAGGGGACGGGCGAGAATACCTTCCGTTTGGGGACCCCCTCGACCGTTAATTCCCCCTTTAGTTGTCCCGTTAATAATTTATCCAATACCGCCTGCTGCTTTGCCGTAAGTCCGGGTTCGTGATCCGCCGTACCGTTTTGCCGTGTTTGCTGTGACATTCGTCAGCCTCCTTTGTTTAAGACACCTTAAGACACCCCGGTCAATTTATCCAATTCATCTTCCGAAAGGCCCTTTACTTTTTCCACCAATAATGTTTTGATCACCCCGGCCAGTTCCGCGATCGTCGGACTCTCGAAAAAAACCTGCAGCGGGATCTCCACCGGGTAGATCTGCTGGAGACGGGAGATCAATTGAGTGGCGGTCAACGAATCGCCGTTGATATCGAAGAAATCGGCATGGATCCCGATCCGCTCGAACCCGAGGTATTCCTGCCATACTCCCGCGACGGTTTGTTCCAGGTCGTCGCGGGGGGGATCGTAATTTTCGTCTTCACCGGGGACAGGACCGGACGCGTCCGGCGGCGGTGGGGGTTCCCCCGTCGCCGGTGCCGGGGACGTGTCACGCGGCCCCCGGTCAATGTCCAATACCCCGCCCTGCGATTGAAACCGGGCGATCTCTTTGAACGGGTCCTCATCGATCCAGTATCGTTTCCTGTCGAAGGGATACGTGGGCAGGTGTACCCGCCGCCTCTTTTCCCCATCGTGAACCGCGGCCCAATCCACCGTGACCCCGTGGAGCCATAACTCCCCCAACCGGCTTAACAGGTAATGGTCGTCGGTGACGTTTTCCCGGTGGTGTTTGACCATGTTGATAATTCCCGGCCCGCTCGTTTTGTTTTTATTCCTGTTTTTGCTTTCATTTTCCCGGGCAAGCTGCCGGACGATATTGCTTAATATCCTGCCGGGTCCGATCTCCACGAACACAGCGTTATCCATCTTCAACAATTCCTTCACCCCGTCGGAGAACCGCACCGTGGAACAGAGGTGGTTTCCCCAATACGCGGGGTCCACCGCTTCCTCCACGGAAATCCAACGGCCGCTGACATTGGATATATACGGGATAGTGGGGGCGTTTAATCTTATCTCCGCGGCGCGGGATTCGAACGCTTCCCGGATGGGGGCCATCAGCGGCGTGTGTACCGCATGGGACATATTGACCGGGGCACACACCAGCCGCTTCTCCCTCATTTGTTTTTCGAGCGCTTCCACCGCTTCCACCGTACCGGCGACAATACAGGAGGGACCGTTCACAATGGCCGGGAATACGTCCGGATGACCGTCCAGGACCGGTCTCAACTCATCTTCCGGGAGGGGAACGCTCAGCATGACGGCCGCCGGGGTGCGTGCCATCGCCTGCCCCCTGGCAATCACCAGTTTTAATGCGTCTTCCGGGGAAAAGACGCCGGAGAGGCAGGCGGCGATATATTCGCCCATACTGTACCCGATCATTGCCCGGGGTTTGATTCCCCATTTTATCAGCAGGCGCGCCAGGGCGTATTCAAAGATGAAAACCAGGGGTTGGGCAATTTGGGGGCGGTTTATTTCTTCCGGATAGGACTCATAGGACTTATCGGTCCTATAGGACCTATCGTCCCCTTCCCCCGGGGGGGGATAAAGGATCGTTTTAATATCGACCTCCATGAGGGGGGCCAGCAGTTCGAAACAGCGGTCCAATTCTTCCCGGAACGCGGGCACCTTTTCATAGAGTTCCCGTCCCATGTCCACATGCTGGACGCCCTGCCCGGACAGTAAAAATATCACCGGCGGGTCCACTGCCCCGGTGTAACGGGTCTTTACTTTTTGGGAGGGCGAGGACAACAACGCCGCCGCCTCCCCGGCATCGTTCCCCGCACACACCGCCGTACGGCGGTACGCAAAGGCCCCCCGTCCCACCTGCAGGGTGTAAGCGGCATCCGCCAAACCTATTTCATCTTTTAAACGATCCGCCAGGTTGGCGGTCATCCGTTCCAGGCTGGCCCGGGTCCTGGCGGACAATAAAATGAGCTGGTATTCGCGCCCCGCGCCGGGCGAAGGATTGTCCGGCCATTCTTCCAACACCGCGTGGGCATTGGTGCCGCCGAGGCCGAAGGAACTCACCCCGGCCCTTAAGGGATGACCCTTCCGTTCCCACTCTTTCAACACGGTATTGACATAAAAGGGGCTGTTTTCAAAATCGATCCGGGGATTGGGGGTTTCAAAGTGGAGACTGGGGGGGATCCGGCGGTGTTTCAACGCCAATACGGTTTTAATGAACCCCGCCGCCCCGGCTGCCGCATCCAGATGCCCCACGTTGGTTTTTACCGAGCCGATGGGGATGGTCCCTTTTTTTACCCCGTGAAAGACCATTTTCAACCCTTCCAGCTCCACCGGGTCCCCCAGTTCCGTGCCCGTGCCGTGGGCTTCGATATATCCGATAGTTTCGGGAGCCACCTCCGCCATTATGTAGGCGGCCTTAATGGCTTCGGCCTGGCCCTCCACACTGGGGGCCGTATACCCCACCTTCCGGCTGCCGTCGTTGTTGACGGCCGTCCCCCTGATCACGGCATAGATATTGTCCCCGTCGGAAACGGCGTCGTCGAGCCGCTTTAAAAGCACGGCACCGGCACCGTTGCCGGGGACCGTCCCCTTTGCCCGGGCATCGAAAGCCCGGCAGTGACCGTCCGGCGACACCACCATCCCTTCCCGGGAGATATAACCCGTCTTCTGCGGGAGGTAAACCGCCGCGCCGCCGGCCAGCGCCATATCGCACTCGCTGCTCAATAACGCCAGGCAGGCGGTATGAAGACTTACCAGCGAGGTGGAACAGGCGGTCCGGATGGTCAGGGCGGGACCTTTTAAATTCAAATGATAGGAGACCTGGGTACTGAAATGAGAATTCAGGAGACTCGATTTGAATCCGCCCAACAGGGAGATCTTTCGGCTGAACATGGTTTTGGCCACCCAGTAATGATTACTTGCGTTTCCCGCATACATCCCGATGGAACCGTCATAACCGCGGGGATCGTAACCGCCGTCCTCCAGCGCTTCCCACGCGCATTCCAGGAAAATACGCAGTTGGGGGTCCATGATCTCGGCTTCGCCGGGGGTAAAGTTAAAGAATACGGGATCGAAGTATTCGATCCCCCCCAGTAAACCGCCGGAGCTTACAAAACCGGGTCTCTCCCTTTCCCGCGAATCGATGCCGGATTCTTCCAGTTCCTTTTCGCTGAAAAACGAAATGGATTCCACTCCCTTTTCCAGGTTCTCGTGGAATTCACGGATGTTCCCGGCACCGGGGAACCGTCCGGCCATGCCGATGACCGCAATCTCAAGGCCTGTTGAATGGGGTCCGCTCATTTTACCCCGATCTCCGTCTTCGGGTGCGTTCTTTTAACCGGTCTTTGCCCAGTTCCTTCTTTTCGGCCATTTTCTTCTCCTGTTCCGGGGAAAATACCGCCTCACCGGGTTCGCCGTGGGTCAGGTACCCGGCGAAAGAGTGGATCGTGGGATATTTGAACATCTTGATGACCAGCGCATTTTGATCCGTGAACCGGTCCAGTTTGCTGTTTACCTTGATAAGGTCGAAGGAATTGCCCCCCAGGTCGAAAAAATTGTCGTGGACCCCCACCTCGTCCAGGCCCAGGACTTCTTTCCACGCTTCGGCGATGATCCTCTCCGTATCCGTGGAAGGGGCCACGTAGGTGGCCTGCGATTTGAGGCGAAACTCCTTGTGTTTCCGCAGGGCCCGGCGGTCTACTTTGCCGTTGGGAGTCAGCGGGACCCGGTCCAGGGTAACGAAATACCCGGGGACCATGTAGTGGGGAAGAGAGCCGGACAGGTACTCCTTTAACCGGGTCCACCCTTCACCTTCGCCGGGCCCCCGGGATTCCCGGGAGAATTCATCCGGGTTTGCAGGTACGATACAGGCGCAGAGGTATTTTCCGCCGGTAACGGTTTCATCTTCTTTTGCCAGCACCACGGCCTCTTTTATGAGACCGGAACCCACCAGGTGGTTCTCGATCTCGCCCAATTCCACCCGGAACCCCCGTATCTTCACCTGGTGGTCGGCCCTTCCCAGGAACTCGACGTTTCCGTCCGGGAGCCAACGGGCCAGGTCGCCGGTTTTATACATGCGTCCGCCTCCGCCCGGCAGGAAGGGGTCGGGTAAGAATCGTTCCGCGGTTAATTCATCCCGGAACAAATACCCCCGGGCAATACTACCGCCGCCGATATACAACTCGCCGGGCACGTTGACCGGCTGGAGGGTCCAGCAGTCCCCGGTACCGGGCGCGGCGATATAGAATTTCATGTTGGGCAGCGGGCGGCCGATGGGCATATTTCCGCCGTCCGGGAGGGCGAGAAGGTCGCCGGTCCCGGTGCTCTCATAATAACTCGAATCGATGGCGGCCTCGGTCACGCCGTAGCTGTTGAGTATCCGCATCCCTTTCCCGAACCGCGATACCAGCCGTTTAAAATCCCGCACCGGGAAAATATCCGAACCCAGGATGAGCAGTTGCAGCCGCGGCACCTCCAGGCGGTTCTCGTACACGTAATCCATAAAAGGGACCACATAAGAGGGCGTGGACTCCAGCAGGGTGATCCCGTGGAAGACCATCAACCGGTAAAAGGATTCGGGTTCCAGTACATGAAAGGGATTGATCAGCATCTTTCCACCGTTCAGCAGGGCCCTGGCCATGTCCCCGGCAAAGACGTCGAAAGAAAAACCGGCCGTTTGCAGGAGGTTCACCTCCATTTCCTCCAGCCGGTACTCCTTTCGCCACCCCATGGCCACGTTGACCAACTGGTCGTGCTGCACCATGACGGCCTTGGGATTGCCGGTGGAACCGGAAGTGTAAATGACATAGGCCAGGTCCCCGGGACCGGCGGCACCGGGGGGGGCACCGTTTTCCCCTTCTTCGTCGGCCACGTCGCCGGGGGCAAACTCCACATCGAAAATGGTCCCTTCATAGTTCGCGGTGGCATCGCTTTCCAGGTATCCGGAGGTCACCAGCCACCGGGTTTTGCTGTCGTCCAGCATAAAGGCGATGCGGTTGTCGGGGTAAGCCGGGTCTACCGGCAGGTAGGCGCCCCCGGCCTTCATAATGCCCATCACCCCGACGATCGTTTCGATGGAGCGGTCCAGCATGACCGCCACCACGGCCCCCGGTCCCACGCCCCCGGCCCGCAGTACCCGTGCCAGGGCGGCGGACCGGCGGTTTAACTCCCGGTAGGACAGGTAACACATGTCGGGAGACCCGGAAGAGGCGGGTCCCAATGCCGTGCCGACCACGGCCGCCCGGTCCGGGGTCCCGGCCGCCTGTTCTTCGAACAACCCATGGAAGGTTTTGTCGCGGGGGTATTCCAGGACATTGCCGTTGAATACCGCCAGCAGTTGTTCCCGCTCTTCGGGGGTCAAGATATCGATACTGTCCGGGGAGGCATTCACGTCCCGCGGCAGGATTTCGGCAATACGGGAGAAATGGGCGGCAATCCGTTCGATGGAGTCCGCCTTGTAACGCAGCGGGTTGTACTTTATCGCGGCATCCACGGAATTGCCGGTTCGATTGAACAGGAAAAGAATATTGTGATCGATGCCCCGGAGATACGATTCTTCCTGGACATTCTCCAGCACGATCGACACGTCGAAGAGGGGAAATTCCCCGGGTTCCTCTTCCAATTCCAACTGCCGCGCCAGGATGCCGATGGGATAGTTCTGGTGCTCCACGGCTTCCAGGATGGTTCGACGCACCTGGAGCAGCAGTTCTTTAAACGTCATGCCGCGGTCCGGGGTGTTCCTCAGGGCCAGCACGGTATTGATAAAATCGGAAACCGTTTCCTGGCGGTAAATAGGGGTGCCCACGATAATATCCCTATTGCCGGTGTACCTGTTCAGCAGGGTCACCAGGAGGGCCGTGAGTATCATGTGCAGCCGGGTATCGGAACCGTTGCTTAACTTCATCAACAACCGGAAGGTTTCCCCGGTCAATGTGAATTCATGGAGCGCCGGGGGCGCCCCACCGCTTCGGACGGTTTGAAAGTCGTAATAGAAAGTGGTTCTCCCGGGGTCGCCGGATAGTTTGTTCAACCAGTACGCCTTCTCTTTATGATTTTGATTGGCGGCGATCATCGATCTCTCGGAATACGTTCCGTTCAACATGTATTCTACTCCTTATTATTTTTGCCGTTAAAAACCGAAATCGGTCCCTTTGTCCCTCTCAAGGACGACCGCGCCCGCGGTGGTCAGGTCATGGGAGAGGCGGATATCCCGCAGCCGGGTCCCCGGGTCCCGGGTCACGGCGGCCGTCACCTCTTTGAAGTGGCGGATAAATTGCTCCATGGTCTCTTTTTTAAACAGTGCGGTGCAGTAGGTGAGGTTGAATAACATATCGCCGCCGGTGACCGGCACTTCCAGGGAGATGTCCACCTGGGCGGTTCCCGTCTCCACGCCGTAAGGGCGGAACCGCAGGCCGCTGGTCTGCAGATCGGGGACCTCCATGTTCTGAACGATCAACTCGAAATCGTACAGGGGGTTCCTGTTCATGTATGTTTTCAGGTCCATCCGCTCCACCAGCTTTCCAAAGGGATAGGCCTGGTTCTCAAAAGCAGACAGCGCATTTTCTTTTACCCCCGCTAAAAACTCGGAAAAGGTGAGATGGGGGCGGGGAAAATTGCGCATCAGCAGGGCATTGATGAACAAACCGATCACGTCCTGCAGTTCCGTGCGCTCCCTCCCGGCGGTGGGAGAGCCGATAACGATGTCCTCCCGGCCCGTGTACTTGTGCAGGAGAACGGTACACAACGCCAGCAGTACCAGGTAGAGGGTGGTGCCGGTTTCTTTCACCAGTTCCGACAGCCCCTCTTTTAACGGTCCTTCCAGGCGGAACCGGAGCCGTTCCCCTTCGAACTCCTGGACCCGGGGCCGGGGGAAATCGGTTTGCATGTCCAGCGGCGGGAGGTTATCGTCGATGCGGCGCAGCCAGAAGTCTTCCTGTTTTTCGATTTCCCGTTTCCCTTCCCCCTCGCTCTGCCATTGGGAAAAATCCGTGTACCGGACCGTCAACGGGGGCAGTTCCCGGTCTTCATATAGGTGCACCAGGTCGCGCATAAAAAGAATGACCGAAGTACCGTCGGATACGATATGGTGCATATCGAAAAAAACCAGGTGCCCGGTTCCCGGCAGCGGAACAACGGCGGCCCGTAGTAAGGGAGCATTTCTAAGGTCGAAGGGACGGACAAAACGCCGGATAACGGCCGCGGGGTCCGGCCGGTGCGTTTTGTCCGCGGAGGCGGGGTATTCGATATCGAGACCGACGCTGTCGTGGATAACCTGGACCGGCCTGCCGTCGATCATGTGAAAAGAGGTGCGAAAACTATCGTGCCGGCGGATTATGCCTTTCAGCGCCCGGTGGAACCGGTCCCAATCCACATCGCCCTCGACGGTGAAACCGAAAAAATTGTTGTAAGCGGTGCCCGTCGCACCGATCTCGTTCAACACGAACAGCCGTTTTTGGATGTGGGAGACAGGGTAAAATTCTTTTTTTTCCACCGGCGGGATCGGTCGATACGCCCTTTTCCCGGTTTCACCGTGTCCCTGGATAAATTGCGACAGGCTTTCGATGGTCGGCCGTTTAAAAAATTCGGCGATGGGGACTTCCGCATTCAATTCTTTGTGAATTTTAGGTATCACGATCAATGCTTTCAACGAATCGCCGCCCAGGTCGAAAAAGTCGTCGTGTACCCCCACCCGGTCGATGCCGAAAAGACCCGTCCAGATGTCCGCCAGGGTTTGCTCGACCCGGTCCCGGGGGGCGGCATATTCAACGTCCAGGGGGGGGCGTTGGTGCCGTTTCCCGGGTTTTTGGACCGGTAGGTCTTCCAATTCTTTCATCAGTGAAGACGCTTTCATTTTATAGGCCTGTTCGATCAACGGGCCCGGGTCCCGGGTGGATACGATGACCTGGGGGAGGGAACCGGCCAGGATGCGCCGGAAGGTTTCCACGCCCTGGGGGGCGGTCATTCCCCCGGTGAGTTCGTCCCCGGTCACGGCTTCGTGTTGTTTTTCCGCGATGACGGCGATCCCCGTATTCCGCCACCGGTCCCAGTTAACGGAGGTCGTAAAGGTACCGGTAAGGTCGAAGGAATTTTTATAATGGGCAAAGGCATCGAGAAAGGCATTGGCGGCGCAGTAGGCGACCTGCCCTATCCGGGGCACCATGGACGCGATGGAAGAACAAAGAACGAAGAGATCAAGGTCCCTGTCCTTTAAAAGGCGGTCCAGCACAAGGGTGCCGGCGATCTTGGGGGCCAGGACGGGTTCGGATGTTCCCGGCGTTCGCTGCTGGATCATCTCGCCGTCGGCGGCACCGGCACAGTGGATAACCCCGTTAAGGGGACCGAATTGCTCCACGGCCCGGTGGATAACGGCCCGCATCCGGTCCGGGTCGGTCACATCGGCGGCAAGCGCCAGGACTTCGGCGCCCGCTTCCTCGAGTTCTTTCACAAGCGGTAACCGCCCCCCGTCACCCGCGGTGCGTCCGGTCAATACGAGCCGGGCACGGACACTCGATGCCAGGTACCGGGCCAGGGCCGACCCGATACCCCCCAATCCCCCGGTGACCAGGTATACGCCCTTTTCCTTCAGACGAAACGGGACCCGGTTTTTATCCGGGCTGTCCAGCGGTACCGGTTCGACGGTCCGGACCCACCGGTGATTTCCCCGCAGGGCGGTCACCGGTTCGGGGGACGCCGCGGTTAATTCTTCCAGTAATTGGTACACCGGCCGTTTTTGGTTTAAGTCCCCGGGGGCGGGAAGGACCAGGTCGATACTCCGGCAGTCGAGGTTGGGGTACTCGGTGGGGATGATATTCACCGGCCCCAATATAACCGCTTTCTCCGGGCACAGGTGGTCTTCCCCGGCCACGTCCTGCATGTTATCGGTGACCACGGTGAGCCTGATCTTTTTATCCGGGGCC
>Ga0210082_1000129_pt1 | contig 16553 bp, 14 predicted proteins | sample White_ThreeSqA_D_2_FD_185592 | JGI IMG/M metagenome (GOLD analysis project Ga0210082, IMG submission 185592) | Wetland microbial communities from the San Francisco Bay, California, USA, that impact long-term carbon sequestration -... | ecosystem: Environmental > Aquatic > Marine > Wetlands ... | reverse complement strand
ACGTAATCCATTTGAAGACGGGCCAGCGATGCATCGGTCCCCTCGATAATGTGTTTACGCGAAAGCCCCCTGTCGTTGGGTCCCTGACCGCCCCAGAATATTTTTGTAGATATCACCAGGTCGGTTCGTTTCCAGCCCGCTTTTTTGATGAGTTTCCCCAGTACCGTTTCGGCTTTGCCGTCCGTATACTCTTCGGCGGTATCGAAAAAATTAACCCCCGCGTCGTATGCCCGTTTCATGCATTCGTACACAACCGCTTCATTTCCCTGGTCGGCAAAGGTGATCCAGGTTCCCAGGGATAATGCCGATACCTTTAAACCCGATGTACCCAGGTGCCTGTACTCCATTTTTAAATCCTCCTCTATGGTTTTTCGGTTTCCTATATTAGCCCCCCGTCCACAAAATGTCAAGGGGGAGGGGAAAGGAAAGTGCCTAAAGTGCGCTTAAAGCAACTTTTTTCTTGACATCGGGGGCGTATTTACACTACAATTTCAGATCGAGGTGACCATTGCCGTTGAAAGAAAAAAAAAATCTCCGGGTTGTGCTGATCTCCCTGGGCATCCCGGTCGCTTTATTTGTTTATTACAAACTGACCTGGGGTTCCGTCGGTGCGTTCGTAACGGCCATCGATCACTGTGAACACCTGTTCTGTGATTTTGTCAACCATTACTACCCCATGGCGAAAACTTTTTTCACCACCCATACGCCGGTGACGGGTTATTTTTATACCTCTTTTTTCGCACTGTTCCTTACCCTTTTTTCGTTTTTTTCCCCGGCAGATGCCGTGGTGATGTGGGGTATATTGCAGGGGATCGTCACGCTTCTTTTGTTTTTGTTCCCGGCCCTCTACTTTATAAAACGGTCGAAAGTGCAGTACCTTTTGTATTTGTTCCTTTTTTTCAGTTCCTTTCCCGTACTTCATAATTTCAAATGGGGGCAGGTCAGTATCGGCGTCACCCTTTGCGTCATCGGGGCGTTTTCCCTGTACAAAGAGGACCGGAAATTCTGGCCGGCGGTTCTCCTGGCGCTCAGTTTCTCCATCAAGTTCTACACCGGCGTGTTTTTTATCTATTTTCTTATAAAGAAGGATTTTCGTTTTATTGCCGTCTTCCTGGCGGCGGTGATCGTTTTTATGATGGTTCTGCCTTCCATAAGCATTGGGATTGAAGATAACATCGGGTTTTATAAGAGCGTGAATCAAGCCATCGATAGTTCCCGGGCCTGGATATCCCAGGACGCAAACTCTCAATACGCCGCCAATGTGATCACGCGGGTACTGCCGCTTCCCGGGATCACCACCCTTTACCGGGTCCTCCTGGTTGTTACCGGTTATATTATATTCGGCGTAAATATTTACCTTATTTTCCGTTTAACCCGGGGCAGCGACAGGGATGAGAGATGGTGGGCGTTTTTCTTGCTTTTCGTATCGCTTCCCTTTGTCCTCGAGACATCGTGGTCGCATTATTTTGTTTATTTGCCCTTTTGTCACGTTTTCCTTTTCGCGGCCCTCCGGGGTAGAAACGGCGGATTTTGGTTGAAAGCAATCCAATACCTATTTTTAGGTGTTTCCATGGTGTCGGCGTCTATTTTCTTTTTTAATTTTATCGGCAGGTGGTATGCCTTCGCCGACGACGGGTACCTGTTTTTCTCGAATCTATTGCTGTTGATTGTGTTTTATTCCCTTCACTTCCGACAGGGAAAAAAGGCCGAAAACGTAAAGTTGTAAGTTCCCGCGTTTTGTGGTATAAGATTACCTGAGAAAACAAGAAAAAATGGAAACGGTAGTAAATCTTACACGAACGGCGACACGGACCGACAACCACCGCCATGCAGTAATGGAGCTCATTACCCGGGAACTGTACCCGGATGAGAATTACCCGGCAAAAAATTTCCCCAATATCCATTTACTCCTCTTCGACCTTTTTATCGAAGTCATCAAGCCGCAAAAAGAGATATGGGACCTGTACACCCGCGGCGAAAACAGGACCCGGATCGAAACGATCGCAAGAGACATCCTTAATTTCAGGGGCCTCCTGGAAAACCATCCACGCATGGTGGTACTGATCTACCGGAGATACATCGAGAAATTTATCGTGTATAAACATACCAATCCCTTCGACCGGGAAGACATCTTCCAGGAAGTGCTCACCCGGTTGATCGAGGATAAAATATACAAGATCCGGGACAAATACGATTTCGGCTTTAAAAAAGTATCCTCCTTTACCTCCTATTTTATGGTAGCCGTCCGTAATATATATATTGACATCATCCGAGAACGGAACGTTCGCCCCCTGACATCGGGCGATGTCCGGGAAATCGATGATGTGCCGGACAGGCATGGAGACAAAACGATGATAAATAGATTGGTCCTCAACGAGGAACTGGTAAAGCTTCGAACCATACTGCTGCTGTTCTACAAATCCAGGGCACGGCTGGAACTCTGCCTGAAGCTTAAATACCGTATCCCCGTGGTTAAAGAAGATATCCGGCGATGTTTTCCCAACTGCCGTGAAGAGGACATCGAAATCCTGGCCCAGGATTTCACACGTTCCCGGGACAAACGGGTGTTTGAAAAAATACTCTCCGTATTCAATTTTCACGAGGCCCGGGAAAACAAGAGCGATACGCTGCGAAAATGGATCAATGTCAAGATCGATGAGATCATCACGCATTTGAATCGCACGCATAACAGCGCAGTGTATAACACGAAGAATTTCGCGGATTTTGTCAACCTTTATTACCAGGAGTTTAGAGGAGACGATAAATCCGCGGATACGGGATGAATGGGGTGAGACCATGTTATCAAAAAAAGAAGAAGATCATTTATTTGAGAACGGGCATTTAAATGACGAGATGACCGCCCGTTATGCCGACGCCGTCTTCGACGGGGGCACCGACGACCCCCGCTTGCCCGAGGAGGCATTGCGGCACGTGGAAGTGTGCGTCGATTGTAAAGACAGGATTCTCGAACTTTCCATGTTTTTACGGAATCCCGATGCCGGTGAGATCGATAGGAGCGACCGCCGGGAGATATTGACCGAAGTGCCCCGGGCGATCCAAACCCGGCGCCGCAGGTACCTGTATCTCATGAGGATTGCCGCGCTTTTTTTCGTCGCGGCCTTATTGATCGGTACGTATTTTTTTGTTTACAAAGACAGTTCGGCCGTTAAGGATTTGCTCTTCAACTCCACCGGCACCGAAGAGACCCTACCCCCGCAAAGCGGAGAAAAAGGAGACCCTTCGCAAGAGACGCAAGAGACGCAGGAGACCAAAATAGCCCGGGAAAAGGGTGAGACGGCTGAAACCACTGCCGACCGGGTCATACCCGAACGAAATGTTCACGTACCTTCCAATTTCAGTGTGAATCCCAACCTCGAGAGTATGATCGGGACACGGTACCGGAGTGTATCAGTACAGGTCCTTTCTCCCCGGGATAATACCACCTTAACCGTGGGCAGCGATATTGCCTTTGCCTGGAAATTGACCAACCCGGACCCCGTGACCTTCAAGATCATCGATAACAGGAATAGAGAGACCTGTCAGTATGAAGTAAGGGGCGGCCGGTTTACCCTTAAGGAGCACCCCGGCCCCGGCCTCTACTACTGGAAACTGGAAGACCACCAGGACTTGCTCTACATCGGGAAATTCTTTATAAAAAAAAAGCAGTAGGAAAAAAGGTGGTTATTTAACCTTCGGGCTGAAGACGAAAGCGCCGTTCGAGAAGATGATGTCCTTTGAGAAACCTTCGATGGTCTGGATGATATAATAACCCGTTTGATCGAAGCCGTCGAATTGTCCGCCGCGGCCGCCGCTGCCCAGGGAGTACAGGTCCTTATCCGCCGTATAGTGAAAGGGGTACCCGAATCCGTCTTTAAGGGGTGCGGTTTTAATATAAAAGGGTTCCAGGAGTTTGGCCAGTTCTTCAACCGACTCTACTTTCGGGGCAAAATACAAATCCGTCATGTAAGATTCGATCGCTGAACCCAGCGTTTTCAAATCCATCATGGTGGTTTTTTGTTTTTCCTTAAGAAAGTTGACCCGGGCTTCTTCCAATGCTTTCTGCGCGGGGGTCCAATTGCCGTCGGGAGATCGAATTTCTTCTACCTGCCAGGCACCGTCACGGTGGGCATACTTTACCTCGATATCCATGGCTTTCCCATCGATGGAGATCACTCCATTGCCGACAAAGAGATCGCCTTCCGGTTTTACTTCCTTGAACGCTATCCCATCCGAGATTTTTTGGAACGTCTCCTTTTCGCTGTCGTCAAAGTCCCCGGTTTCGGAAACGAAAGCCGTTATTTTTTGGGCCAGCACGTCCTTTGCTTCCGGTGCGGTTAATTTCTTGCCGCAGTTTGAAAGTACCAGTGAAACCAAAACAACCAACGTGATTGCTAAGACCTTTCTCATTGTTACTCTCCTTTTAAAAAATTTTTAAATTACCTTATACCATAAAATAATAAATTTGACTACAACTTCTTATTCCAAATTTTAAATTATTTTTTTTTCGACCGTTGTTTGCGTTTGCGTCTGTTTTGGGCGCAGATGGCACAGCCGTGGCCGTTGCTCCTGTTTTTAATGACCGCGAGCCATTCGTGGCCGTTATCACATACCCACCACACTTTCTTACCCGAACCCGGGGTCACCTGGTCCGGTGTCAGGACACCGTTTTTCGTGGGGTGCCACTCTTTGGCCACATCCGGGTGAAGCCGAAGAAGATTGTATCCTTTACTGGCACGTCTGCCCGAGCAGTACGGGCAGCCGTAACCATAGCTCCTGTTGGCCACATCCGTAACCCATTCGTGCCCTTTCTCACATTGCCACCATACCTTCTTACCCGAAACCGGGGTCACCTGGTCCGGTGTCAGGTCACCGTTTTTCGTGGAGTGCCATTCTTTGGCGATTCCCGGGTGGGAGCGCAGCAGGTTGTGTTCTTTGCTTGCTTTTCTTCCCGAGCAATAGGGACAGCCGTTGCCGTTACTCCGGCTGGTGACATGGGTGTTCCATTCATGTCCTTTCTCGCAGACCCACCAGACTTTTTTCTTTGAACCGTAACTGACTTGATCCGGCGTCAGGTCACCGTTTTTCGTGGGATGCCATTGTCCGGCAATATCCGGGTGAACCAAGAGGAGGTTTTTTGTCCCCGTCGATTTTTTCCCCGAGCAGTAGGGGCATTTACCGCCGCCGGTCCGGGTCGCCACGGCGGCCTTCCATTCATGTCCGCCGTCACATTTCCACCAGGCCTTTATCGCCGATTTGGGGGTTACTTGATCCGGGGTAAGACCGCCGTTTTTTGTGGGGTGCCACTGCCTCGCCGCTTCCGGGAAAATGGTTTTCAGATTATAGCTGTCGGAAAGTTTCACAATACACCTCGTTTAGAAAGATAATAGGGGATAGCATTATCCATCATGTTTCGTTGTTGATGTCCTTTATTATTCATTTTAATCTAAGGTTCTAAGTTTACCATTAAACAAAAAAAAATTCAACTCCATACGATTTCATCATTATTTTCCGCCATTACCCCTAAAGTCTGTTTTCAAAGTTCAAATCTACCATTGTTTCTATTTCCAGTTCATGATACAATTAATTTTCAGTAAAAAATAAATTTCTATATGGAGACGTTATGGGAAAAGCCACAAACATACCGGCACCCGAGAGAATCAAGAAACAGCTTTCCATTCTCAACGAGATCGGGAAGACCCTGACCTCTTCATTGACCCTGAAAGAAGTACTGAAAAAAATATTCTATAAAGTCGCGGAAGTTTTCAACCCTGAAAACTGGTCGCTGCTCCTGGTGGACGAAAAAGAGAACGAACTCTATTTCGAGATTGCCGTGGGTAAAGCCGCCGATTCCATAAAAGTAATCCGCCTCAAAGTCGGCGAAGGAATCGCCGGATGGGTGGCCCAAACCGGGACACCCCTGATCGTCCCGGATGTGAAAAACGATCCGCGTTTTACACGAAAAGTCGATGACCTCAGCCATTTTACCACCCGTTCCGTTATCTGTATCCCCTTACGGATCCGGGATAAGGTCATGGGGGTGATCGAGCTGGTCAACGAGAAAGACCTTCCCTCCCCGGGGCAATACGAACTGGACGCCTTATCCACCATCGCCGACTATGCCGCTATTGCCCTGGAAAACGCCCGGAATTTCGAACAGGTCCAGAAACTTACCATTACCGACGATCTCACCGGTTTGTACAATTCCAGGCACCTGCACTCTCTCCTGGAAATACAGGTACAGCAATACCTGTCGTCCGGTAATATGTTTTCCATCATTTTTTTCGACATCGATTCCTTTAAAAGTATAAACGACCGTTTCGGCCACCTCCTGGGCAGCCGCCTGCTGGCCGAATTGGGGAAACTGGTCAGGGTCAACCTGCACGGTGAGCAGAGTGGGGCGCGCTACGGGGGGGACGAATTCGTCATCATACTACCGGATACGGGCAAAACGGAAGCCGTGGATTTTTGCCGGACCTTGCGCGCCAATCTCAATAAAAAACAATTCTTCGCCGAGGAAGGCATCGATATCCGTTTGACCGCCAGTTTCGGCCTCGCCACCTTCCCCGACGACGCGGACAGTAAGGATAAGATATTACAAGCGGCGGATGAACGAATGTATAAGGTAAAAGCAAACCAAAAGAACGACATCGCTTTTTAATATTGAAATAAAAATTCCGTTGGTTTAAAATACATTCATGAGATTAAAATACGGAGATTTTTATGAGTTTTCCTAAACCTTTTTTTAATTGGCGGCCGCATCCGTGGCACGGATTGGAAGCGGGACCGGAACCGCCCTCCCTGGTCAATGCCTACATCGAGATCACCCCTTTCGACATGGTGAAATATGAATTGGACAAGGTGACCGGGTACATCCACGTTGACCGGCCGCAGCGGAGTAGTTCGCATCCGCCGTCTCTTTACGGTTTTATTCCCAGGACCTTTTGCGGTGACAAGCTTTGTGCGTTGTCCCCAAAGGCATCCAGGGGCGACGGCGATCCGTTGGATATTTGCGTCATCAGCGAACGGCCCATCAACCGCTCGGAAGTCATACTAAAATCCAAAGTAGTGGGCGGTATCCAGATGATCGATAACGGCGAGGCCGACGATAAGATCGTCGCCGTCCTTGCAAACGACAACCTGTGGGGTGAAGCCGAAGATATCGGCGACCTCCCGGCCATACTCATCGAACGGCTCAGTCACTATTTCAGCACCTATAAGCTCATCCCCGGGAAAAAGGCAAAAGTGTCCATCGAGAGGGTCTACAACCGTGAGCACGCCCATAACGTGGTCAATGCCGCCCTGATCGACTACACGGAAAAATTCGGAGGTTGAAACAAAAGAAAATTATCTTACTCGTTCTCTTTTACTTTTAAAAGGTCGTCGATGGTATCGATGATTTCTCCGTAAGGGTTGTATACGTTCAAAGAGATTTTATCCTTATTCGCTTTAAAAATAAACACATTTTCCTGGGAAGAATAATAAAAACAACCCCTCATCGACGTATGACCGGGATACGTACCCGCGTAATTCTCCCAATATACATTCCAGGGCGTTTTCTCCCTGGCATAATAAGGCGCACCGGCACCTCCGCCCACCAGGTACCAGGTGGGATACTTAAGCTCCTTTAAAGGAGAACAAGTCCCCCCTTCCCGGCACACCCGGTCGCTGCCGTCTTTATCGTCCAGCGCGGGGACGCCGATGGGGACATTGCGATCGATCAAGACCTTGTGGTAGGAATGCTCGTCCGAACCCAACACCGCCGCCACCTTCCTGTTTTCCGACACCATCTTTACCAACCGGTTCCTTACGTCGATGATTCCCGCTTCCCCGGGCACCGCCTTCCCCGACGCCGCATCGTAAGTATATACCTTGATATCGTTGTTCCCGCCGTACCACATGCAGTCCTGCGTGTGACCGCCGTTGGGAAACACGGGCTCTTGCGCATAAAGAATAATGTATCTTATTGCCGGGTCTTTCTCCCCGGATTCCAACTCTCGCTCAAGCCACCGGAACTGGTCTTCCATGATATAACCCTCCGGACACCCACCCGTCCGGTCCGGCGAATTATACAACCGCTGATCCCTGCCCAACCAGTAATTGTTGTTTAAACCGATAAATTTCACCGATCCATATAAAAAAGAATAAACATTTTCCTTGTATGTGGGCCTCCGGGGATCGGAAACCCCCGGTCCGTTCGACGGATTCACCATCTCGTCCGCAAATACCGCTTCCACACTGTCCGTTTCATAGGGCCAGCGGTCCAGGGCGATATAGTTTCCTCCGTCGTTGGAATCCACAAAGACTTTCAACAGGGCTTCATGGTTCCCGATGATGGGGTAAACCGGCCGGTGCCCCCAGAAACCCGCAAACGCCTGTTTCCAGGCGTTGATCTGGGTACGGAAATCCCTCTCGCTGGTGGTATACCCGCTGACCAGGTCGCCGCCGAATACAAACAAATCCGCCCCCAACCCGTACGCCAGGTTGGCACACCGCTCCAACACCGTATAGTTGACGCCCATGAAATTAGACATCCCCCCGCCGGTCCCCTCCCGGCTGTCCCCGGCATATGCAAAGATCACTTCGCCTTCCCCCGGTTTCGGGGCCGCCCGGAACGTGTACTGCTTTGTCCGTGTGTCCGCGTATTCCACGTAATACCCGTACCGTTTCCCCGGTTCCAGGCCGGTCACCTCGATCTCATGCCGCCGGGCCGCCCGGTTTGATTCAAACCTGCCGCCGTTGTCGAGAACCACCGCCGCGGTTGCCGGTTTATCCGTTTTAAAGGAAATCACCATTGCGGTCGGCACATCGCTGCGGAGAAGGTTCACCAGGGGGCCTTCGGTCATGGAGATTAACTTCACATATCTCACCCCCCCGCCCCCAACCTCTTTTCTAAACCGGGTAAACGTGTCGTAAATACCGAGAAATTGCGTGATCAACCGGTCCTCCGTTACCCTTCGAAGGTAAAGCTCCAGCCGGAGCACCACCCGGCCCCCGGTTTTCCATCCTTCGCTGTTGGCTTTCTGTCCCAGGAACGCCCCCACCGGGAGAAACGCCGTCCCGTTATCGATGGCCGATTGCACCCTGAATCGTTTATACGTGTAAGTGACTTCCTCTCCCTCAAAAGGGTAAGGCCCCATATACGCCGTACCGTAGATCGTGTCTTCCGGGGTCAACACAGTCCCGTCCAACAGTTCGCGGACGCCCGAGAAATCGAGTAAAAGCCCCCTGTTGTTCCCGTCTTTCACCGCCGAATGAATGGTATCGATATCCAGGAAATTGGAAAGCCCCCGGTATGGGACCTCCTTGTAACTGCCTGCATCCGGGACCTTTACCGGCAGCTCGGATGCCGCCGCAATTCCCGCCGTACACACACCGAAACCCAACGTCATTATTAAGATCAACCGTAACAAAAATATCTTTATCATCGAATCTCCTTTTTCATCTTGCATTATATAATAATCGAATAAAAAAAGAAAACACCCCGTGGGTGCTTTGATAAAAAAAGAGTTTTGGATTATAATTAGGGACATGAATAAACTATTGGTCGTGGAAGACAATAAAGCCATGCGGGAAATGCTGGAAAATATCCTGCTCGAAAAAGGCTACGAAGTCAAAACCGCCGAAGATGTCTCCACCGCCCTGGTGCGCCTCAAATCCGAATACTTCCACCTCATTATCTCCGACCTCCAATTACCCGATATCGACGGCATCGCCTTCCTCAAAAGAGTAAAACACTACAATATCCCCTTTATTCTTTTAACCGCTTTCGGCTCCATCGCACTGGCCGTGGAAGCCATCAAAGAAGGTGCTTTCGACTTCGTCTCCAAACCCGTGGACCCGGACTACCTGTTCCTGATGGTGGAAAAAGCATTGGAATCCACCCGCATTCTCAGGGAAAACATCATCTTCAAAGAGATTTACGCCTCACAAGTCGAAAAATCCCTTATCATCGGTAAAAGCAGCGGTATTCTACAGGAAGCCGAAAAATTAAAGCAGGTGGCCGGTACCGATACCCCCGTCCTGCTGCTGGGAGAAAGCGGCACGGGAAAGGAACTCTTTGCCCGCGCCATTCATAACCTGAGCAACCGCGCGGAACATCCCTTTATCGCCATCAATTCCGCCTCCATCCCGGAAAACCTGTTGGAAAACGAACTCTTCGGTCATGAAAAAGGTTCCTATACCGACGCCCACCTGCGCCAGATAGGGAAACTGGAACTCGCCCAGGGCGGCACCTTTTTCCTGGACGAGATCGGCGATCTGCCCCATAACCTGCAAGGGAAAATTCTCCGGGTGATCGAAGAAAAGCGGGTCAGCCGTATCGGCAGTCACCTGGAGATCGACCTGGATATCCGTTTCATCTTTGCCACCAATATCAACCTGGAAAAAGCCGTGGCCGACGGCCGGTTCCGGCAGGACCTCTATTTCCGTATCAATGTCTTTCCCCTCCGTCTCCCACCGTTACGAGACCGGAAAGAAGATATTATCTTACTGGCCGAGTACTTTATGAAAAAATTCTCCCTGGAAATGAAGAAAGGGGACATCCTGCTTTCCGACAGGGCCAGGGAGAAATTACTCCACTACCGGTGGCCGGGAAACATCCGCGAACTGCTGAATACCGTTGAACGTGCGTTAATCCTGTGCCAATCCGGCGTGGTGGGCGAAAAAGATATTATCCTGCCGGAAAAACCCTTTCCCCTGGTGGAGAATTTTCATTTCAGCGGTACACTCAAGCAAGTGACGTCGCGGGCGGTAAAAGGCGTGGAAAAGATCAAGATCGAAAAGGTCCTCCGGGAAACCGGTTTTAATAAAACCAAAGCCGCGGCCATCCTGGAGGTTAGTTACAAAACCCTCCTGGATAAAATTAAGGACTATGGAATTACGGAAGAGGATTAAGTATTTTTTCATCCGAAAAGCGGCCAAAGTACTGATCCTGGCCATTATCAAAACCTGCCGGATTAAAATCACCGGTTTCGAGCACGTGGAAGCCCTGAGAAAACGAAATATTCCCATTGTTTACGCCTACTGGCACCGGCACATTTTCGTAACCATTTACCGGTTCATGAATACCGGCGCCCGACCCTTGATCTCTCTTTCGGAAGACGGTGAGATCGTTGCCCAGATCGCCGTGGAGTTCGGGATGAAACCGGTGAGGGGATCGTCCTCCAAAGGGGGCGCGCGGGCGTTCATCGCTCTTTTGAATGCCATAAAAGAAGAAAATTCGGAAGTATTGATCACCGCGGACGGTCCAAAGGGGCCGCTGCGCCGGATAAAAGACGGGACCATCCGGCTGGCCCAAAAAACCGGTTCCGTGATCGTTCCCATCGGCTGGCATTCCAGCCGGGTAAAAATCCTGGAAAAGAGTTGGGACAGGTTCAAAATACCGCTGCCCTTCGGCACCATCACTTATGCCTACGGTCAACCCTTTGAAATTCCACGGGATGCAGCCAAAGACAATTACCGTCAATTAAAGGATGGTTTAAAGAAATCCATCGACACCCTTGAAAAACAAGTGGAAAATAATCTATGAGAAACGATAAAGGAGGTATCTTATGGGGAAAATAAAGCGAATCGGGATTCTTACCGGTGGGGGGGACTGCCCGGGATTAAACGCCGTAATTCGTGCCGTGGTTAACACGGCACACCGGGTTTTCAATGTCGAGGTCTACGGCATCCGCGACGGCTTCGGCGGTCTGATCAGGAAAAACGTTTCAAAACTTGAATTAAAAGATGTGTCCGGTATATTGCCCAGGGGGGGTACGATTTTGGGTACCTCCAACCGGGATAATCCCTTTGAGTATCCCATGCCCAATGCGAAGGGTGAGCCGGTCTACCGGGATGTATCGGAGCAGGTCATGCGGACAGTGGAATACAATGAACTGGATGTGATCATCACCGTGGGAGGTGACGGCACGCAGTACATGGCCAACAAGCTGTACGAGGACCATGGGATACCGGTAGTGGGTGTACCCAAGACCATCGACAACGATATCGACGGTACGGATGTGACCTTCGGTTTCGATACCGCGTTAACCATAGCCACCGGTTCGATAGACAAGCTTCATTCCACCGCCGAATCGCACCACCGCATCATGGTGTGCGAAGTAATGGGCCGATATGCCGGTTGGATTGCGTTGCAATCCGGGCTGGCCGGCGGCGGCGATGTGATCCTGATCCCTGAGATTCCCTTTAGAATGGAAAAAATCGCGGAAAAAATAGACGACCGCGCAAAGAGTGGGAAACGGTTCTCATTGATCGTGGTGGCCGAAGGCGCAAAAGAGGAAGGCGGCGATCTGGTCGTGGCCCGGGAAGTAGCCGACCCCCACGACCCCATCCGCCTGGGTGGGATATCCAATTACGTGGGTAATAAGATCGAGGACCTCACGGGTATCGAGACCCGTTACACCATCCTGGGTCATGTACAGCGGGGCGGCAGCCCCTCGCCTTTCGACAGGATACTGGGCACGCGCTTCGGATACCACGCCGTGGAAGCGGCCGTGCAGGGTAAATTCGGTTACCTGGTGGGGTTACGGGGAAAAGATATCGAAATCACCCCCATTAAAGACGCCATTGCCGTTCCCCGAAGGGTAAGCCCGGATTCCGACTTCGTAAAAACCGCCAAAGCCGTGGGCACCAGCTTCGGAGTATAACCGACATGCCGCCGGACCCGCCGGCATGCTGCCGGACCCGTTTGGCTAGCGCAGCGCCCGCGGCAGGAGTGTTATTAGAATAGGTCCTATAAGTCTTATAAGTCCTATAGGACCTATTTCAAAAAAAACTGACAGGAGTACTACCATGAAGAAAATAATTTCAACCGTTGTTTTGATGTTTTGTTTTATGATCGTTTCGGTTTATGGTCAGAGGACCGGGTTTCCCGAGGAGGAGTTTGCCAGACGGAGAACCCTTTTGATGGAACAGGTCAAAGAGGGCATGATCCTTCTTTTTGCCAATGCGTTTCCCCAGCCGGGAGTCCGGTTCCGGCAGGACAATGATTTTTATTATTTTACCGGCAGCGAGGACATGCACGGTATTTTGTTAATGAGACCCGAAAGCGGGGAATCGCTCTTGTTTCTACCGCGAAAGACCCCCCGGGAAGAGATGGTGGAAGGCAAGAATCTCCTGGGCGACACCGGGGCCCAAAAGAAGACAACCCTGTCCGCCGTACATCCCATAACCTATTTCAACGAGTACCTTGCCCGGAACATGAACCAGGTGACCCGGACTTTTTATGTCCGGTTATCGGGGCAGGATACCGTGGATATTTCCCGCAAGGAGGACATACTTTTCCAGGCCCGCAAGGGTCGGAATCCTTACAACGATCAAATCTCCCTCGACCAGTACCGGGTAAAAACGCTAAAGGAGCGGTTCCCCTCGTTTGAGATAAAGGACATTTCGCCGTTGATCGATGCCATGCGGGTGATCAAGAGTCCGCGGGAGATCGAGATACTGCGCCGGAACGGGAAGATATCCGCCGGGGGGGTAAAAGCGGCCATGCGGGCAACGCGTCCCGGTGCTTATGAGTATGAGGTGGAAGCGGCGGCCATGCACGTGGTATCGAAGAATGGGGCGCTGGGTGCGGCGTATCCGCCCATCGTGGGTTCCGGGCCCAATTCCTGTATATGGCATTATGAGAAGAGTGAGCGGCGAATGGAAGCGGGGGATGTCGTGTTGATGGATTTCGGCGCGAATTTGGATTATTTGAGTATGGACATCACGCGTACCTGGCCCGTATCGGGCAAATTTACCCCGGAGCAGCGGGAAGTTTATCAAACCGTATTGGATGTTCAGAAAGCGTGTATCGAGGCGTACCGGCCGGGGGTAACGGTTGAAGATGTGCGGGAGTATGTGGCGAAAGTAATGAAAAAGAAGAAGATCGATACCCGCGGATTAACGGGTGCCATTCATCATTATTTAGGAATGGCCACGCATGATGTGGGGGTAGAGGGGGTCCCGTTGAAGGAGGGCATGGTTTTCACCATCGAGCCGGGATTATATTATCCTGAGAAGGAATTGGGTGTTCGTATCGAGGACACCGTATTGATCACCCGTGACGGCTGCGAGGTATTGACAAAGGATGTCCCCAAAGAGATCGACGAAATCGAAGCATTAATGAGAGAACAAAAATAAACAAAGGCAAAATTGGGGTCAGGCTACTTCAAGGCCCAAAAACAAAGCTTCCTGCCGATAATACCGGTTTTATGTTTAATGCTCCTGCCGGGGCTGTCCGCCGCGAAAAACGGGGAATCACCGTTTGCTCGTGACTTCACGCATAATTTCCTTGATCCATTTATTGCTCTTTTCAGTTAATACATATCCACCGCTTTTGGGAGCCCCTTTAAAAACAACCCAGCGATTTTTTTTGAGTAAGGCCAAATCTCTTTGTAATGTTCTTCTAGGAATACCGGATTCTAAAACCAGTTGTGATATTTTTATTGTATCGACTCCTTTTAAAACAAAGAGAATTTTTTTCAATCTTTCGAATGTTGCCTCTTTTACTGCGCCAAATACCGCGCCATCTAAAAAATCGTCACCAATTCCTTCAAGTGCTTTATTATTATGTCTTTTCCCATTAACTGCGCCATTTACTGCGCCAGTTTTTGTATACGAAGGTCGCTTAAACATGGCAGTAAAAAAGCTCCCGAACTCGAACCGTATTGGTGGAAGCCCGGCATTCTTTATTAATCGCTGCATTTTGCTAATCCCGGTCCCCATTTTTTCTATATAACCGATTCGATGAAGAAGATTAGCTATATTCGGATTACGCAACACGCTTTTTTTCCCAAAATCTTCCGGTTTCAAGCCTCTAACCAATCCTCCATAATTGGTGATTTCTATCCTGTCGTCAAACATTTCCACCATTACATTGCTGCCCTTTTCAAAATAGTCACGGTGCGCTACGGCATTAATAACAGCCTCACGCAAAGCTCCGTAAGGTATTTCGGGAATCTCTCGTCTCCTGGGTTCTCCGGTCATTTCATAACGGAGCGGTATATATTGTTTAAGGAAATTCATCGCCCCATCGACGTTACCAACGATGTCTTCGTTGAAATCCCTACGATCCAATACATCCACTTTTTCAACGCCTTTGAAAAGGGCGCATGTAACTGCTGTATGATAATATATCTCCTGTAAGTTTCTGGCAAAGAAAAAAATACCAGTATTGTTGAAAATAATTTTTCCCTCCTGTTTTTCCGCAACACCGAGATTTACCAGGATATCCTGGGTATCCATCACTCTTGATATCCCGGCAAACCTGAGAAATTTATCAAATTTCTTCATATCGAAGTGTGTTTCAAAATCGAATTTTAAATTGATAAGCTCATCGTACCTTATTTTTCCTTCGGACTTAAAAAATTCTACAATTTCATTCCTACTCAACTTTTGGGAGTTCGGACCAACCCTTGTATAAAACCCGGAAGAACACTTGTAGGGTTTGTCAACTCCCCCTTTGACAGTGACGACCAATATATTGTTAAACTCATTGATGGTAATGGGAATCGCCGGTTGGCAATTATTGGCAATATCCTGAACTTGAGATTTCAATTTATTGCTGATTTTTACTCCCTTCACCTCTTCGTTATCGGTGATGCCTAAAAATAATCTGCCCCCGGAAGCATTGGCAAAGGCCACCATCTCTTTATCCAGACCGGCGAAAGTTTCTTTGAATTCAATTTTATACCCTTCCCCTTCTTCAAGAATTAGCCTCAGTTCTTTCTCAGTCATTTTTTTCTCTTTTTCTTTAAAGAGATATCATATTTTAACGTATTGAATTTGTCAAGGGAAAATATGTTAAAATGGAAAGTACCGGTCTGCTTTTCCTGATTTGACAGCCTATTAGAATGACAAAGAAACCATTTTATCGCCTAGACAAGGCAAATAAGAACGACCCACTAAAAATAAATAAGTTCTCGATGATTCTTCTTCGGGGCCGATTCGCGCCACATCTTTCCAGGAATGGCATACTTGATGTTCTTTCCCTTTGCATGTAGTGTAATATTGTACCGATGTATCTTAAGGTCTTCTTTGAGGATTGTGACGGCTTGCGTATAGTCCTTGTCGGGAACCGATACTCCATAATCAACCGATCCTTCAATCGTGCATTCAATCCCATACGATTTGAGCAGCGATCGCACATGGGTGTGCGTGATGCTGTCCAGGCCGCTAACGGCAGCGACAAAACGCCATTCATCAGTGTGGCCGTCGGTCAAGTTTGTTTCTTGTGGATTTGTGTATAAAGTTGTGATTGCAAAAATTAAAATGGCTATTAAAAAGTGTTTCATGTTTTTTCCTATTTTACCATACTACCATAAAACATGGGATTTTACAATTCGCACAAAAGACGAAACAAGGAAATAAGGAGAGAGACAGCCATCCCCGGCCCCGGCTCGCACTCCGTGTCGCGCGCCGTACGGACGTACAGACGCATTGCATGCGTCTCTTATTTGAAATGCGCAATATGATTGAAACGAAGAACGCCCTGTGGTAAGATAAGACCATGAACGAAAAACAAAGCTTCCTGCCGATAATACCGGTTTTATGTTTAATGCTGCTGCCGG
>Ga0210082_1000128_pt1 | contig 16566 bp, 2 predicted proteins | sample White_ThreeSqA_D_2_FD_185592 | JGI IMG/M metagenome (GOLD analysis project Ga0210082, IMG submission 185592) | Wetland microbial communities from the San Francisco Bay, California, USA, that impact long-term carbon sequestration -... | ecosystem: Environmental > Aquatic > Marine > Wetlands ... | reverse complement strand
GTTCAAAGGACTGGGAACAAATGGCCGGGATGCCGGACAAAAGCGGTTTCGCGCATAGGACCCCCATGCCTGGGGGGGGGGCTTATGTCATTTATACCTCCGGCACCACCGGGCGGCCGAAAGGTGCTTTGATAGAGCATCGAAATGTCGTAAGGCTCATGTATAACAACAATTTCCCTTTCGATTTCGGCGGCGACGATGTGTGGACCCTGTTTCATTCCTATTGTTTCGACTTTTCCGTATGGGAGATGTACGGGGCGCTGCTGTACGGGGGGAAATTGATCGTAATATCCAAAATGGCCGCCAGGGACCCCCGGCGTTTCCTGGATATAGCGAAAGAAGAGGCCGTGACCGTATTGAACCAGACCCCCGCGGCGTTTTATAACCTGGCCGACCTGGAATTAAAGAGCCCGGGCAAGAGGTTGAAATTCAGGTATATTATCTTCGGGGGCGATGCACTAAAACCCGCCAAATTAAAACCCTGGAAAGAGAAGTACCCCGAAACCAGGCTTGTCAACATGTTCGGGATAACCGAGACCACCGTTCACGTCACCCACAAAGAGCTGGAAGCGAGGGACATCCGGTTAAACATAAGCAATATCGGCCGTCCCATCCCCACATTAAGCACCTATGTACTGGACAAAGCGTTAAGGCCGGTGCCCATCGGTGTGCCCGGCGAATTATGCGTCGGCGGCGAGGGGGTGTGCAGGGGATATTTGAACCGGCCGGAATTAACGGCAAAAAAGTTTGCGGCAAACCCTTACTTACCCGGTGGACGGCTTTACAGGTCCGGCGATCTGGCTAAATTGGCCGCCGACGGTCAGATGGAATACCTCGGACGGATAGACCACCAGGTCAAGATCAGGGGGCATCGAATCGAATTGGGAGAGATCGAGAGTCAATTATTGAGACACCCGGAAGTAAAAGAGGTCGTGGTGGTGGAACAACGGGACAGCGACGGCGACAGCCGGCTCTGTGCGTATATCGTTCCCCGTCCCGCAATGTCAACTCCGGCCGGGCCGCAGTTAAGAGAATACGTATCCCGGTTTCTTCCGGATTACATGGTTCCGTCTTATTTCGTGGAGATAGAAAATATACCGCTGACATCCAACGGCAAAATCGACCGGAAAGCCCTGCCGATTCCCGAGGTGAAAAGCGGGGCTCGGTATACCGCGCCCCGGGACGACACCGAGATGAAGCTGGTGGAGATATGGTCCGGGGTATTGGGTACCCGTGCCCCCATCGGCATCGATGACGATTTTTTCGAATTGGGCGGGCATTCGTTAAAAGCGGCGCTTTTGATATCGAAAATACACAAGGAGTGCAGCGTTAAAATCCCCCTCCCGGAAATCTTCGGGACACCCAATATCAGGGGCCTGGCAAACTATATAAAAGCGGCGGTAAAAGATGAATATGAGTCGATTACACCGGTCGAGGAGAAAGAATACTATACGTTGTCCTCGGCCCAGAAACGGTTATATATCCTTCAACACGCGGACCTGGAAAATACCGCCAAAAACATACCGTGGATCGTATTCCTGGACGGGCTCCTGGAAAAAGAAAAACTGGAAGCGGCCTTCAATAAACTCGTAACCAGGCACGAAAGCCTTAGAACGTCCTTTCAAACAGTAAACGATGTACCCGTGCAGCGGGTCCATAACGGGATTCGCCTTAAAATCGATTATTACGACCTGGCGGCCGCTGCAGACCGGGGAAAGGAAAAAGAAATTGTGAAGGGTTTTGTGAAACCCTTTGATTTGAGCCGGGCGCCGTTACTCCGGGTGGGGCTGATAAAGCTGGATGAAAAGAGGCACATCCTGTTGACCGACATGCACCATATCATTTCCGACGGTACCTCCTTAATGATATTGCTGGATGATTTTTTACGGTTGCATAGAGGAGAAGAGCTTCCGTCCCTCGGGATACAATATAAAGATTTTTCCTGCTGGCAAAACCGTTTATTCGAAAGCGGGCGCATCCATGAACAGGAGAACTATTGGACCGGTATTTATCCCGATACCCGTGTTATCCCGGAGTTGAACCTGCCCATCGATTACCCGCGCCCCCCCCAATTGAGCTATGAAGCGGATTATTTCGAATTCAAGCCCGGGGTAAAGGAAACGGCCGCGCTTTACCAATTGTGCCTGGAGACCGGGACAACGCTTTATATGAATTTATTGGCACTCTTTAACATTCTTTTATATAAGTATACCGGCCAGACCGATATTATCACGGGAACCGGAGTAATGGGACGCCGGCATATCGATCTTCGCAATATCATCGGGATGTTTATCAACATGCTGGCGGTTCGGAATTTTCCCCATGGCGAAAAGACCTATATCGCCTTTCTCGAGGAAGTAAAGAATAACAGTCTTAAAGCCTTTGAAAACCAGGACGTACAATTCGAAATCCTGGTGGACAAATTGAAATTGAAACGGGACCTTTCTCGAAATCCCCTCTTCGATGTGGCTTTCACCGTCAACAATTTCGAACGGTTTACGCCCGTAACCGGGGGCGCCGATGCCGGGGGGATTACATTTACCCCTTACGAGCACGGATTTATAACCTCCGTGTACGACCTGGTCCTGGATGCCGCCGAGGTGGACGAAAAGATTTGCCTGACCTTGAAATATAAAACCAGACTGTTTAAACGGGCCACCGTGGAAAAGGTGGTCGAGCGATACCTCGATATCCTGGAGCAGGTGGTGGAAAATAAAAACATAAAACTGGGGGATATCGCCGTCGATTATAACCTGATAAATGCAAAATCGAATATTCTCCAGGGAGAACTGGATGGATTTGAATTCTAACGACAAGAAAATATTGCTGGTTTTACTGCCCTTCTGGACGCCGTTGATTCCACCCCTTGGAATCTCCTGCTTAAAAAGTTTTTTGCAGGGACACGGTTTCGATGTCAAAACCGTGGACGCCAACGTGGAAATCGAATTCGTCCAGGTCTACGACCGCTATTTCGATACGTTAAGAGAGTATATCCCCGCCCACAAGAGGGGAAATTTTTTGAATATCGGGATCGATGTCTTACAAAATCATATGAGCGCCTTCATTCACCGGGGGGATGGGGACGGGTACCTCGAATTGCTCGGGACCATCGTCGGCAAAACGTTTTTTTTTGACGTGGAGGTCTCGCAGGTACAGGCGTTGGACCACATCGTCGCCGAATTTTACCGCCGGCTGGAGCATTATTTTCTCCAACTGTTGGAGAAAGAGAAACCGGGCGTACTCGGTATTTCCGTTTACAAAGGCACCTTTGCCCCCTCCATGTTCGCGTTCAGGCTGGCCAAAGAGACGTACCCGGGTATAAAAACCGTGATGGGCGGCGGGATTTTTTCCGATCAACTGGCGTTGGGTTCCCCCAATTTCGATTTTTTCATACAAAAAACGTCCCACATCGACCATGTCGTCGTGGGGGAAGGGGAGCTCTTATTCCTCGAGCTGCTCACCGGCCGGCTGCCGTCGTCGCAGAAGGTGCTTACCCGGGAATCCCCCGGCGGCGGGGTGCTGGATATTTCCACCGTGGACGTACCGGATTTTTCCGATTTCGATACCGGTTTTTATTCGTCCCTGGCCGCTTATACCTCGCGCAGTTGTCCGTTCCAATGCGCCTTTTGTGCCGAGACCGTCAATTGGGGTAACTATCGTAAGAAAAAAGCGTCGCAGGTGCTGGAGGAATTGACCCGGTTATACCGGGTCCACGGTACCCAGTTGTTCCTGATGTGCGATTCCATTCTCAACCCCATCGTAACCGATCTTGCCCGGGCGTTTACCGATTCGGAAATCGCGTTGTACTGGGACGGGTATTTAAAAGTCGATTCCCGGGTTTGCGACGGCGAGAACACCTTTTTGTGGCGCCGCGGCGGCTTTTACCGGGCCCGCCTGGGAATCGAGAGCGGCTCCCCCGCCACCCTGGAAGCCATGGATAAAAAAATAACCCCGGGACAGATTCGGACCGCCCTTGCCAACCTGGCACACGCCGGGATAAAAACCTCCACCTACTGGGTCGTGGGGTTCCCCGGCGAAACCGAAGAGGATTTTCTGCAGACCCTGGACCTTATCGAAGAATTAAAAGACGATATCTACGAGGCCGAGGCCAACCCGTTCCGGTATTACCCCGTGGGGCAGGTCAATTCTGGGGAATGGTCCCAAAAAAATAAAAGCCGTCTGCTCTACCCCGAAAATGCCGCCGATAAGTTGGTGCTCCGGACCTGGATACTGGAGAATGCCGTCCCCGGAAGGGAGGAGATTTACAGCCGGTTGTCACGGTTTGTCCGACACTGTAATAAACTGGGTATTCCCAACCCGTACTCGTGGAAAGAAATTAACGGGGCCGATGAACGGTGGAAAAAACTTCACCCCAATGCCGTCCCACCCCTCATCGAATTTAAAAACCGGAATTATATAGAAGAGTGCAAAACCGTGGAAAATTTACTAATGCTTCAAAATATTCCGCGGGACGACGACGATTTCGATTTCTTATAATCTATAAATTGTAACCTAATAAACCTCCGCGTCGACAGGAAAAAAAATGAAGAGAGAACATTCAGCGGAAATATCGCTTGCCGCCGGTAAAAATATCAAAGAGAGAGACTACTGGCTGAAAAACCTGGCAGGGGAACTGGTAAAAAGCAGTTTCCCCCCTGACCGTAAACATACCGGCCCGGACAGGGGCGGCTTCGAAAGCGTGACCTTTGAATTTCCCGGGGCACTTTACGCAAAAATATCGAAGATGGTCAAAGGTTCCGACGTCCGGCTCCACGTGGTCCTGGCCACCGGTGTCGTGCTGCTGCTGAACAAATATACCGGCCTGGACGATATCGTCGTAGGTACCCCGGTCTACAGGCAGGAGATCGAGGGCAGATTCGTCAATACCGTACTGGTACTTAGAAACCGGGTAAAAAACGATGCCACCTTTAAAGAGTTGTTACTCCAGGTGCGGGAAACCGTCGGTGCGGCGGCGGAACACCAGAATTATCCCATCGAAACGCTGCTGTACAAGCTGGATATCCCCTATTCGGAAAACGACGATTTTCCTTTATTCGACGTTGTGGTCATGCTGGATAATATCCACGATAAACGCTATATCCTGCACACCCGGCCCAATATCGTTTTCTCTTTTTCACGGTCGGACGAGACCCTGGAAGGTGTACTGGAGTACAATCCCCTGTTGTACGGGCCCCCCACCGCGGCGCGGATCGCCGAACATTTTTTAGCCGTTTTGGAACACACCCTGTTTAATATCGATTCAAAGTTGGCCGAAGTGGCGTTTTTGACGGAAGAAGAGAAGAAACGGCTGCTGGTTGATTTTAACGATACAAAGCTGCCGTACCCCGAAGAGACGACCATCCCCCGGATGTTTGAATCGCAGGTGGAGAAAACGCCGGATAGCGCGGCAGTGGTATTCCGGGACGAGGTCATTACTTACCGGGAGTTAAACCGAAGGGCCGGTCGATTGGCGGGGGTCCTGCGGGCAAAAGGGGTGGGCCGGGACGCCGTTGCCGCCGTACTGGAAGAGCGTTCCATCGGCATGATGGTGGATATCCTGGGGGTATTAAAAGCCGGGGGGGCGTATCTGCCCCTGGATACCGGCTGGCCGGAGGAGCGCATCCTCTATACCCTCCGGGACTGCCGGCCGTCGGCGTTGTTGATCGGCGGGGAAGCGCTGAAGAATTTTTCTTTTACCGCCCTTCGCAGCGTTGAAGAGACCGGGATACGTCCCCGTATCACCGCGCCCCGTAAATCTGTGGCAGACCTGGATTCGCTGCCCATGCCGGACAGGTCCCAAATCGATGCCGAGAAATACGCCCGGAATATCAGCCTGGCAATGGTCACGGGGAGCATGAATATCCAGGCCACCCGCGGCTGTCCCTACGACTGCGCGTACTGTGCCAAACTCTGGCCCAGGAAACACGTGGCCCGTTCCGCGGAACATATTTTTGCCGAAGTGAAATTTTATTACGACATGGGGGTAAAACGGTTCTCCTTTATCGACGATATTTTCAACCTGAAAGTGGAAAACAGCGAGCGATTTTTTCAACTGGTCATAGAGAACGGGCTGGACATCCAGATACTCTTCCCCGCGGGACTGCGGGGGGATATCATGACCGGGGAATACATCGACCTGATGGTGAACGCAGGAACAATCAACATCTCCGTGGCCCTGGAAACCGCTTCGCCGCGGCTCCAAAAACTGATCAAGAAAGACCTGGACATCGAAAAATTACGGGCAAATCTCGAATATATCTGTGAAAAACATCCCCATGTCATCCTGGACCTGTTTACCATGCACGGTTTCCCCACCGAAACCGAAGAGGAAGCACTCATGACCCTCGAGTTTATCACCAGTTTAAAGTGGCTTCACTTCCCATTGATCAACATATTAAAGATCTACCCCAATACCGATATGGAGAAACTGGCCCTGGAGAGCGGCATCGACCGGGAAGCCATTACCCGGTCCGAGAAGGCCGGCTGGCATGAGTTCTCCGACACCCTCCCCTTTGACAAAGAGTTTACGTCGAAGTACCAGACCGATTTTCTCAACGATTATTTTTTACTGAAAGAGCGGCTGCTCCATGTACTGCCTTACCAGATGCAGGCGTTGACCGAGTATGAGATCGTTACGAAATACAACAGTTACCTGTCCGAAGATATCCGCGATTTCGAACATTTACTGGAATTTTTCGGGATTGCGCCGGAAGAGCTGGGACGCGGCGAATGCGTAAAGGAGGACGAATTTTTCGTCCCGGGATTGAACGAGAAGATAAGCGCGCGTTTCCCCGCCGCCGAAGCGGAACCCGGTGCCCTCAGGGTCCTGTTGTTGGATTTGTCCCAATCGTTTCCCGGTCACAGCCGGCAGTTGGAAGAACTGGTCGAGCCCCCCCTGGGCTTAATGTATCTGATGACCTGGTTAAAGAAGCAGTTGGGCGGTAAGATCGACGGCAAGATCGCCAAGTCGGGGATCGATTTCGTTCGTTATTCCCAATTAAAGGAATTACTGGAGACATTCAAACCCGATGTCATCGGGATACGGACATTGACGTTTTACAAAGAATTCTTTCATCAGACCGTATCCGTTATAAAGCAGTGGGGGTTTGACGTCCCTATAATTGCCGGTGGTCCTTATGCCACCAACAGTTATGTCAACTTACTTCAAGACGGGAATGTCGACCTGGTGGTTTTAGCCGAAGGCGAGATCACCTTTACCGAAGTGGTGGAAAAGATTTTGGCCGAAGGCGGTAAATTACCCGGGGACGACGTCCTGGAGAAAATTCCCGGTATCGTGTTTATGCCGCGGGAAGAGAAGAAAAACCGGCAATTGGGGCTGGAAGTGGTCATGCCGGAGTTGACGTGCGGTCCCCCCTATAATTATACCGGGGATATTCCGCTCATTAACTCACCCGGCGACCTGGCCTACGTTATTTTCACCTCCGGTTCCACCGGCAGGCCCAAGGGCGTAATGATCGAGCAGCGCAGCTTGGTCAACCTTGTTTCCGGGTTGGAGAAACATATCTATTCGAAGTATGCGGGGCCGCTGCGGATTGCCCTTGCGGCGGCGTACAGTTTCGACGCTTCCGTCAAGCAGATATTCGTCGCGCTTTTAAAGGGGCATACGCTTCACATCGTGCCGGAAGACGTGCGGTTGGACGGCGGGGAACTGGTCGAGTTTTTTAAGGGGCATCAAATAGATATATCCGACGGCACCCCCGCCCACATCGAGCTGCTGCGGGGCGGTACCGGGGGAAACGAGTCGGTCCCGCACCTTAAACATTTTATTATCGGCGGCGAAGAGCTTCCCAAAAGCCTGGTGGAATCCTTTTACCGTTCCTTCGGCGACAGTGCACCGGCCATTACCAATGTTTACGGTCCCACCGAGTGCTGCGTGGACGCCACTTATTTCGATATCCTTCCCGGGGATATCGGCGCGTTGGACACCATCCCCATCGGTAAACCCATGCCCAATGTCCGGGTCTATATGTTGGGCCCGGAAGGAAACCTCATGCCGCCGGGCGTTCCCGGGGAGTTGTGTATTAGCGGAATCGGGGTGGGAAGGGGTTACCTGGGTAAACCGGGGTTGACCTCGGAACGGTTTGTCCACAGCGGGACCGCCGCCGGCAGATATTACAGGACCGGTGACCTGGCCCGGTGGCTGCCCGGCGGGAACATCGAATTCCTGGGACGGGTCGACCGCCAGGTTAAGATCAGGGGGTACCGCATAGCGTTGGAGGAAATAGAGAACCGCGTGCGGGAGCACAAACAGGTAACCGATGCCGCCGTAATCGTAAGGGACGGCCGTGACGGCGACAAAACCATCCGTGCTTACGTCGTTTCCACCGGCGGTCTCGATGCCGCCGGGTTAAAGAAACATTTGTCCGCCGCGCTTCCCGGTTACATGGTTCCCCCCAACATTGTTTTTTTGGACGCCATCCCGTTGACCGTAAACGGCAAAGTCGATAAACGCGCGCTCCCGGAACCCGAAGTGGCGGCCGGTGCCGCGTATACGGCACCGGCCAGCGAGATCGAAAAGAAACTGGCTTGTTTATGGTCGGAGGTTTTACTGCTGGATGCCGATAAGATAAGCAGTGACGCGGATTTTTTCGAGATAGGAGGGCATTCCTTAAAAGCGGTTATCCTTGTATCGAAAATACACAAAGAACTGGGTGTAAAAATACCCATCGTGGAAATCTTCGAGTCCCCCACCATAAAGGGCCTGGGCCGGTACGTCAAGGAATCGAAAAAGAAAACATTCGTCCCCGTGGAACCAGCGGAGGAAAAAGAGTATTACCCCCTGTCCTCTCCCCAGAAACGGTTGTATATCATGCAGCGGATGGATACGGAAAGCGCTTTTTACAATATCCCCTATGCCGCCGTACTGGGTGGAAGCGTGGACGGGGAACGGTTGGAACGTACGATTAAAAAACTGGTAAAGAGGCATGAAAGCTTAAGAACATCCTTCGAGATGATAGACCGCCGGCCCGTGCAGCGGATACACGGGAGTGTGGAATTCGAAATCGAGTACGAAGATCTATCCGGGGAGGAAACAATCCGGTGGGAGTCCCTTACCCGGGATTTCTTCGGCCGTGCCTTCGATATGTCGAAGCCCCCCCTGTTGAAAGTGAAATTAATAAAAAAAAGAGACGACGAACATCTCCTGGCGTTCGACATGCACCACATAATATCCGACGCCGTATCCGTCGATCTGTTCATAAAAGAATTCATCGCCGTATACAGCGGTAAAACATTATCTCCATTACCACTGCAGTACCGGGATTACTCCGAATGGCAAAACGGCGAGGGCCGGGGAGAGACATTTAAACGCCGGGAAGAATACTGGCTGAAACGGTTCAGCGGTGAGGTCCCCGTGCTGAACCTGCCCACCGATCATCCGAGGCCCACGTCCCGGAGCTTTGAAGGAAAGACACGGTTATTCGAGTTGTCCGTTCAACAAACCCACGTTTTAAACGAACTTGCCCTGGCCGGGGGGACCACCCTGTATACCGTACTGCTGGGGGTGTTAAACGTTTTGCTGGCGAAACTTACCGGCGGGGAAGACATCGTCGTGGGGACACCCACCGCGGGCCGCGGGCACGCGGACCTGGAGAAAATTATCGGCGTGTTTATTAATACCCTGCCCATGAGGAATTTCCCCGAAGGCAACAAAACATTCCGGGATTTCCTGGAAGAGGTCAAAGAGGGGACCCTGGAAGCCTTCGAGAACCAGGATTATCCATTCGAGGACCTGGTGGAACGGGTTGCAATAGAGCGGGACACCGGCCGCAACCCCCTGTTCGATGTCGGCCTCGGGCTGCAGAACATGGAAACTTCCGCGGTTGAAATACCCGGTTTGAAACTAACGCGCCATGAATACGAGAGCGGGGTATCGCGGTTCGACCTGTCGCTGCAGGGGCGTGACATGGGACGGCACCTTATGTTCCACGTCGAATATTGCACCGGGCTGTTCGAAGAGCGAACCATCGAACGGTTTACCCGTTATTTCGCTGGAATCGTGGACATCGTGACCCGGAACCCCGGGCGGGAAATCTCCGGTATCGAGATTATCTCGGAAGAAGAGAAAAAACAACTATTGATCGATTTTAACAATACAGGCCGTCCGTACCCCGCATCGAAGACAATCGCCGAACTATTCGAGGAAGAGGCGACGCGCAATGCCGATCGACCGGCGGTTTCCATAATAAAGACAGAGAAGTACTCCGAAGAAAAAGGAGGGGAATTACGGGTCCCCCTTCATTTCACATACGGGCAATTGAATGAGAGAGCGGATCGGTTGGCCCGGGTCCTGCGGGACAAAGGCGTGAGACCGGGGGTTGTGGTGGGGGTGATGGTGGAGCGGTCGTTGGAAATGATCGCGGCGCTGACGGCAATACTCAAGGCGGGGGGTGCCTACCTGCCCATGGGTTCCAATTACCCGGCGGAACGGATCGCGTATATGTTGGCGGACAGTAATGCCGGTATCGTATTGACCCGGGGCGGCCTGTGGGACAAACTCGAAGGCGTCCGGTTCAACGGTGAAACCGTCGATTTATTCGATGAAACAATATACGCACCTACCCCCGGCGGCAATAAAAACAACGCCCCGTGGGGACCGCCGCCGGCCCTTTGTCCCGGGGACCCGGCCTATATCATGTACACTTCCGGCTCTACCGGGAAACCCAAGGGGGTCGTGGTGGAACACGGAAACGTCGTAAAGCTGGCCAAAGACCCGGGTTTTATCGAACTTTCAACCGGCCACCGGCTGCTGCTTACCGGGAACCTCGTCTTCGATATTACCACTTTCGAAATATGGGGGGCATTACTAAACGGTCTGAGCCTCTACCTGGCCGACCGGGAAGCCATCCTGGACGGAAACCGGCTGCGGGATATCCTGGTCTCGAACCGCATCGACATATTGCACCTGGTGCCCCAGGTATTTAATCAACTGGCTTCGACTCCCGGGGGGATTGACATATTTGCCGGTCTCAAGTATTTCCTGGTGGGCGGGGACCTGGTGAGACCGAAGTATGTCAACCAATTGAGGAATAAATTCAAGGACCTGGAAATTCTTCATATGTATGGCCCCACTGAAAACACGACATTTTCCACATTTTTCCCCGTCGATAAAACCTGCGATAAAAAAATACCCATTGGAAAACCCATCGATAATTCAACGGTGTATATCCTGGATAAATACGATAACGTGCAGCCCGCCGGGGTGGTGGGGGAATTGTGTACCGGCGGCCGCGGCGTGACAAGGGGATATTTGAATAACCCGGAACTGACCGCTGAAAAATTTACCCCGGTGCCCGATTTTAATGCCGGCCTTAACGCCGGCCGGGACACCCATATAGTCAACCGGGACACCCGGCCCCGGCCCCGGCTTTACCGGACCGGTGATTTGGCCAGGTGGGGGTACGATGGGAATATCGAATTTTTCGGGCGGGTCGATTCCCAGGTAAAGATCAGGGGTATGCGGATAGAGTTGGGAGAGATCGAGAAGCAGTTGCTCACCCTGGAAGGAATAAACGACGTCGTCGTAATTACCGGTGAAGGGCATGCCCCGGGGGGGGCGGACGATCGGGAATATCTTTGTGCCTATATCGTCGCGGATAAAGCGTTTGGCGTATCCGAATTGAGGGAGACGTTATCCGGGAAAGTACCGGATTATATGATACCGGCGTTTTTCGTACAACTGGATCATATGCCTTTAACCGTAAACGGTAAAGTAGATAAAAAAGCATTACCCGCGGCCGGGGTCAAAAGCGGTGCGTTTGTTGCGCCGCGAGACGAAACGGAGAGAAAGCTGGCGAAGATATGGGCCGAAATATTGGAACTCGACGAGACCTCTATCGGGATCGACGACAATTTCTTCGAACTGGGGGGGCACTCGCTGAAAGCGACCATACTTATCTCGACCCTCCATAAAGAAATGAACACAAAAATATCCGTCGCGGATATATTCAGACGGCACACCGTCAGGGCGTTGGCGGCATATATAAAAGAAGCGGATAAACACACATTTTCGGAAATCGAACCCGTGGAGAAGAGGGAATATTATACGTTGTCCTCCGCCCAGAAAAGAATATATATCGTACAGCAAATGGACCGGGAAAGCACCGCTTACAACATCCCCTTAATATTGGAACTGGGGGAGATAGCTAAAAAGGAAAAACTAAACAGTACTTTCCGGGAATTGATCCACCGGCACGAAATTTTACGGACCTCCTTTGAAACCGTTGACGACGAGCCGGTACAGAGGGTACATGACGGCGTCGAATTCGAGATCGAGGCGTTGGACGAGTTTGGGTTAACGGATTTTTTCCGCCCCTTCGACCTGGCCAAAGCGCCGCTGCTCAGGGCCGGTCTTTTGAAGCGGGGTGACGGGGGTGAAGAGAGGGACCTTTTAGCCGTGGCCATGCACCATATCACCGCGGACGGGTTTTCCGTGAAATTTTTGTCCGACGAATTCTTCGCGTTGAATTCGGGAGAGGCGCCGCCCCCCTTGAAGCTGCAGTACAAAGATTATGCGCAGTGGCAGAACCGGTTGATCCGGTCGGGGGAATTAAAAAAACAGGAACGCTATTGGCTGAACCGGTTTAAAGACCACATCCCGTTATTAACGCTGCCTACCGATTACCCGAGGACCGGGGAGTCGGGTTCGGGCGCCCGTGTTTCCGTGGAGATAGGCGGTGCGTCCACCGAAAAGATAAGGGCATTCGTATTGGATACCGGGACCACGATGTTTATCTTTTTGCTGGCCGTCTATACCGTACTCCTGGCGAAGTATGCCAACCGGGAAACCGTTGTCGTGGGCTGCCCCACCGCCGACAGGCCCCACCACGATTTAAACGGTATCATCGGGATGTTTGCCAACATGACGGCGATGAAAAATCTTCCTTCGGCATGGAAAACCTTCAGGCAATTCCTGGAGGAAGTAAAAGAAAACGCCATCGACGCCTTTGAAAATCAAAATTATCCCTTTGAAGAACTGGTGGATAAACTGGCCATCCCCAGGCAGGCCCACAGGAACCCGTTGACCGACGTGGTGTTTAGTTTCAGGGGCGAGGAAACGGAATTCGCCGCCCGGGATGGAGAGGAAAGAGACCGGGGCCTGGACGACGAAACCCTTGAAAACAAAATTGCGAAATTCGAGATCGATTTTCAAGCCGCGGAAAACCGGGATAAAATAGTACTCAATTTCGATTACCGGGAAGATTTATTTAAACGGGAGACCATGGAAAAGAAAGCCGGGCATTTCCTGAATATTATCGAAGATGCCATCGCCCACCCGGATAAGAAGCTTTCCGATATCGACATGCTGGATACCGCGGAAATGAACGAGCTGAAAAAAGTAATGAGGGACACCCCCGGGGAAAACGGCGATTTGATGGAAACTCCCGCGCCGGGAAATAAAATGGAAGCGGATTTCGATTTCTAAGCGAGGGTTAAACGAGGTAAATGTGCGACAGGAAGTGAATAAAGATAAAAACTTACTGCTGACCAGTTCCAGGTACATGAACCAGAGGGAGTACTGGGCAAAAAAGCTGTCGGGCGATCCCGGGAGAACCGTTCTTTTGGGGCCCGTCGATAAACACCGCCGGCCCGGGAAACTGGTGGAAAAAGCCGAGATTCGTTTTTCGCCCGATTTATTCCGGTCCCTGATGAAATTGAGCAAGAATACGCCCCTTGCGATTTATCTTATCCTGTTGGCCGGTTTGAAATCGTTAATATACCATTATACGGGCAGAAACGATATTTTCGTGATCTCCCCGCTCTATAAGATGAACGTATCGGAAGGTACATATAACGATCACCTCTATATCCGCCGGCAAAATACCGGGAAATCCACGTTCAAAGAATTACTGATCGAGCTCCGGCAGTCGGTATTCGACGCCTATGAAAACCAGGATTATCCCTTTGACGATCTCGTCGAGTCCCTCTATAATTCCGGGCAGCTCCCCTCTAAGGGTTCTTATTCCAATGTCGAGTGCGTGCTGCGGAATATCCACCACTGGGAGAAAAGGGATTATGAGGATATCGGGGATACGCTGGTCTTTTCATTTTTATTGGAGGAAACCGGGGTCCGGGGTTTTATTTTGTATAACCCTGACGTTTATCGTTCCTATTACCCGGGGCAGGCGGCCCGGCATTTTACCAATATACTGGAACGCGGGATCGCGGATATTAATGGAAAAATTTCCGACATTTCGTTTTTATCCCCGGAAGAGAAGGACCGGTTGCTTTTCGATTTTAACAAAACCGCCATGGAATACCCCAAAGACAAACTCATCCATGAACGATTCGAAGAGCAGTGCGCGCGGACCCCGGAGGGAATCGCGGCGGTATATCGCGACCGGCAGGTCTCTTACGGGCACCTGGACAAAAAATCCCGTCAAGTGGCGCGGCTGCTGCAAAAAAAAGGGGTGAAACCCGACACCATTATCGGGATCATGGTGGAACCGTCCATCGAGATGCTGGTGGGGATATGGGGGATATTGAGGGCCGGCGGCGCTTATTTACCCATTGCCCCGGATTTGCCCGGGAACCGGGTCGAGTTTATGCTGGAAGACAGCCGCGCGGAATTCCTCGTTACCACCCGGGCCCTTGCCCCCAAAAAGACTCAAACCCACGAGGGCATATACCTGGACGACGAACCCGCACCCGCCGGCCGGGACGTGCCCGCCGGCAATACCGTAACGCCCTCGGACCTCGCTTATATCATTTACACCTCCGGCACCACCGGTGCGCCCAAGGGTGTGTTGATCCGGCACCGGAACCTCCTGGCTTACATCGAAGCCTTTTATAACGAGTTTGACATCTCTCCCGGGGACACGGTGATCCAGCAGGCCTCTTTTACCTTCGACGCATTCGTGGAAGAGCTGTACCCCGTTTTATTAAGGGGGGGACGGCTGTTCGTCCCGGATAAAGATGAAATCGTCGATTTCGATATTTTATCGGGACTGCTCTTGAAACACAGGGTCAATCTCATCAGTTGTTCTCCCCTGCTGCTGAGCGAGTTAAACCGGCTGGACGGGAAAAATGCCATACATACCTATATCAGCGGCGGTGACGTGTTAAAACCCAGGCATATCGATAACCTACTAAAGAACGGGAACGTCTATAACACCTACGGTCCGACGGAAACAACCGTTTGTATTACCTATTACAGGTGCCCCCGGACCCCGGGCGCCACCATTCCCATCGGGAAACCCGTATCCAATTACAGGGTATACATACTGGGAAAAGACGGTAAACTTCCGCCCGCCGGCGTGCCCGGCGAGTTATGTGCCGCCGGTGAAGGCACGGCAAGGGGTTATTTAAACCGGCCGGAATTAACGCGAGAGAAATTTACGCCCCATCCCTTTTTAAAAGGGGAAGGAATCTACCGCACCGGCGATCTTGCCCGGTGGATGCCGGACGGCAATATCGAATTCCTTGGGCGCCTCGACGGGCAGTTAAAGATAAGGGGATACCGGATAGAACTGGGGGAGATAGAAAAGACCCTGCTGACCCATAAAGAGATAAAGGAAGCCGTGGTCGTCGCTTTCGGTGAAGATCCGTCCGAAGAGCGGTACATCTGTGCCTATTTTATTTCGGACCGGGAGTTCGAGATTTCGGAATTGAGGGGGCACCTGTCCCGGGACCTGCCGGATTATATGATCCCCTCCTATTTTATGCAGGTGGAAAGTATCCCGTTGAATGCCGGAGGCAAACCGGACACCAAAGCGCTGCCCGTGCCCCGGATAGCGGCGGGCAAGGATTACGAAGCGCCCCGGGATGAAATAGAAAGAACATTAGTACTCATATGGTCCGAGGTTTTGGTTATAAAAAGTGATTCGCCGGATGCGCCCTCCCCCATCGGGATCAACTCGAATTTCTTCCACCTGGGGGGGCATTCCTTAAACGCCACCATACTGGCGGCCAAAATACACAAGGCATTCGATGTTAAGCTGCAGTTGGTCCAGGTATTTAAAACGCCCACGGTCAAGGGACTGGCCCGGTTCATGAGGACCGCGCGGGCCAAAGACCGGTACGCCTCCATAGAGCCGGTGGAGGAAAAGGAATATTATCCATTATCCCCCGCACAGAAACGAATGTACGTCTTGCAGCAAATGGAATCGGGGAACATAACATACAACCTGCCGGGGGTGTTTCAATTGGAGGGTGAACTCCACCGGGACCGCCTGGAAAACGCATTTGCCGCATTGGTCCGGAGACACGAGAGCTTTCGGACCTCTTTCCCGATACTCGACGGGGAACCCGTACAGCGAATCCACCGGGAAACGGACTTCGAGATCGAGTCCTGTAATATGATCGAGGGGTTTACCCGTTTTTTCGACCTGTCCAAAGCGCCGCTGCTGCGTGTCGGTCTCATCCCGGGGGGTCCCGGCAAGCCCCATATATTAATGGTGGACATGCACCATATCGTAACGGACGGGGTGTCCATGGATGTGTTCATAAACGAGCTGGCGGCCCTGTATGCCGGTAAGGGACCCCCTCCCCTGAGACTGCAGTACAGGGATTACTCGGAATGGCAGAACAGCGAAGAACGGGAAAAGG
>Ga0210082_1000127_pt1 | contig 16617 bp, 18 predicted proteins | sample White_ThreeSqA_D_2_FD_185592 | JGI IMG/M metagenome (GOLD analysis project Ga0210082, IMG submission 185592) | Wetland microbial communities from the San Francisco Bay, California, USA, that impact long-term carbon sequestration -... | ecosystem: Environmental > Aquatic > Marine > Wetlands ... | reverse complement strand
CCTGGACCCCACAAAACTTTTGATTATTTTATCCCTGCGGAGCTATTTCGCAATGAAACGCTTGAAATTCAATAACGATACTCCCATTATTACCACGGCGATCACTGCCAACGAAAGCAAATCCCTGTAAAAATACTCGATACCGTTACCTTTCAAAAATATCTCCCGTATCACCTTGATCAAATACGCCAACGGATTCACCTTCACGATAAACTGTAACCAACCCGGAACATTCTCCGTCGGCGTAAATAACCCGGATAACAAGATAAAGGTGATCATGGAAAACCACGCAAAAAATAACGCCTGCTGCTGCGTCGATACCAACGTGGATATCAATAAGGCATAGGATAAAATCGTACATAAAAATATAACCGCCGCCAGTACAAGATATAATAAATTCCCCCGCACGGGAATCCGAAACCAAAACATGACTACCGCCACTCCTATGGTCATGTGAATAAACCCAATTACCCCCATGGGAACCGCTTTCCCGATATATATCTCCAGGGTGGTCAACCGCGAGATCAATAACGTATCCATGGTCTGCTGCTCTTTCTCCCGCACAATGGATATGGACGTGAAGAATAAGGTCAATATGGTCAATAATAACGCCACTATTCCCGGCCCCATGTAATTGATGCTCTTCAACTCGGGATTGAACCGGATCAAGGTTTTCACCTCTACAGGCATACTCATCCCCAACTTCCCGACATCGGAAAGGATATAATTTTTCAATATCCCGTTAAAATACCCCGCCGCTACTGCCGAGGTATTGGAATCCACGCCATCCATCAATACCTGTATCTCCGGGTAGGGGACCGGAACTTTCCCACCGGGCGTACTCTCTAACGGGTCCCTGAAAATAATGGCCGCTTTTACTTTTCCACTCTTAAGCGCATCCACCATGTCCCGGGGTTCATTATAGACGTTCTTCACGACGAATAACGGACTCCGCTCGATACGGTTGATTATCCGGTACGCGGCCTTGTTCCTGGATAGATTGACGATGTTCACGGGCAAATTCTCGATGTCGGTCTGAACGACATAACCCAGGATAATGATCATGAGCATGGGCGAAATAAACAACATGGGCAGCAGTTCTTTCTGACGAAATATCTCGATAAACTCTTTCTTAACTAAATAACGTAACCTCATGATAACCTCATTTTACCCTCTTCCTGTTTCGGCTGAATTTAATACTTGCAACGGTAAGCAGCACGGCGGTAAAAATCACCAACGCGGTCCCCTCGGCAACGAAATGCCTCAGCTCGGCCCCCTTTACGACGACACCCCGGATGATCTTTAAAAAATAAGTGGCGGGTACGATACGGGAAACCACCTGAAGCGGCAGGGGCATGGACTCGAGGGGAAAAATGAAACCGGAAAGCATGATGGACGGCAGCAGGGTGATCAATAAGGTGGCAAACATGGCGATCTTTTGACTGGGCGCGATGGTGGAGATCAAAATCCCTAAAGACAAACTGGTGAGTATATAGAGAAGCGAAAAGAGTAATAATACGAATAAATTGCCCTGGATGGGGACGCCGAACCAGAACCGCGCGAACAAGAGGATGATTCCCCCGGCGATAAGGGAAACAAATATATAGGGGATGGTTTTGCCGATAATGATCTCGGGAGATTTGAGGGGAGAGATGAAAAGCAGGTCGATGGAGCCGGTTTCTTTTTCACGGGAGATGCTTAGAGAGGTCAGGAGTGCGGAGATCATGACCAGCAGGATGGCGATGAGGCCGGGGATGAAGAAGAAGGCGCTTTTGACTTCGGGGTTGAAGAGGACTTTGGTATGGATTTTCAGGATATCGTCTATGTTTCTAAATTGTGAGGTGAAATCCATGATGATACGTTCGTTGTATTGGTAGACGAGGTTTGCGATATTGGAATCGCTGCCGTCGATAATGACGCCGATTTCGGCTGTTTTTTGGGTTTTGATATCGGATGCGAAATCGGCGGGGATGATGATGATTTCTTTTAGTTTTCCTGACTTGAGGAGTCGTTCGCCTGCGTCGATGGGGGAGGGGTAGTCGGCTTTCAGATCGGTGATGGTGAAATAGTTATTATTCACATATTTTTTCACCAGGTTTTGGGAGGGTTCGCTGTCGGAGAGGTCGATTATCCCGGCTTCGACGTTTTCGAGATCGAAGTTAATGGAGTATCCGAAAATAAACATCATGAGCACCGGCATCATGAAGACAATAGTCAGGCTGGTAGGGTCCCGCAGTATATGCGCAAACTCTTTAATTATAACCGCCTTAATTCGTTTCATCGTTCTTTCCTAAACAAAAGTTTTTGGAGGTGTCGGAACCTTTTTTCAAAAAGGTTCTGACCCGCCGGAGGCATTAAGTATAGCATCTTTAAACAGCTCCTCTACGGATTCTTTTTTATGGGTTTTCAGTAATTCTTCCGGTTCGCCTTCGACGATGAGGTTTCCGTTGTGTAGTATCAGCAGCCGGTCGGCGTATTCGACTTCGTCGAGGTTGTGGGTGCTGACGAGAATCGTTTTTCCTTGTTGTTTCAGGTGGTATATCTCGAACCAGAAATCGCGGCGGACTTCGGGGTCAACGCCGGAGGTCGGTTCGTCGAGGAAGATGATCTCCGGGTCGGTCATCAGGCAGACGAAGAGCGCCACTTTTTGGCGGACGCCGGGGGGAATATCGCCGGTCTTTTGTTTCAGTAATGCCGGGGGGACCGTTTCCATCATTTGGGTTTGTTTTGCCTTGATCGCTTTTTTCGACAGGCCCGAGATACCGCCGAAGAATTCGATATTTTCCAGGGAATTCAGCAGCGGGTAGAGCGAGAATTTCTGGGACATGTAGCCCATGATCCGTTTCATCTCTTTGCGGTGTTTGTCCGCGTCTTTACCGTTGACCAGTACCTGGCCCGAGGTTCGTTTCAGCAGGCCGTTGATCATTTTGATCGTCGTGGTTTTCCCCGCGCCGTTGGGGCCGAGGAAACCCAGGATTTCGCCGCGTTTGATGTCGAAATTGACGCTGTTTACCGCCGTGAACGCGCCGAACCGTTTGGTCAGGTCTTTGACTTCGATGACGTTTTCATTCATTTTCGCTTTTACCTTTTTCTTCCAGCCGTTCATAGTAGAGGTACATATCTTCCAATTTGGGTTTCTCTTCCTCGATCTTTAGGTGTGGGACGAGACCCGTGAAGTCGTCCTCTCCTTCCTGCATCAATTTTATATATTTTCCCCTGATGTAAACATTATGTTTAACGGCCTCGTTTTTCCCCAGGTTCTCCATGATCTCGAAAATGTTCCCTTTGGGCAGGATACGGAACAAACGGGCGGGGAACCGCTCCCTTAAATGTTCGATGGAATCCTCCAAAAGCACGCGCCCGCTTTTCAGGAAAACAATAAAATCACCCTGCTCGGCTTCATCGAGATAAGGCGTGGAAATCACGATTGTTTTTCCTTCCTCTTTCAACTCATCGATAATATTAAAGAATTCAATACGCGAGAGCGGGTCCACCCCGGTGGTCGGCTCGTCCAGGATAATGAACCGCGGCGCCGAAAGCAAAATACAGGAAAGCGCCAGCTTCTGTTTCATCCCCCCGGACAACGCACCGGCACGGCGCTTTTTGAACGGCAGCATACCGGTCTTTTCCAGCAGCCGGTGCTTGCGCTCCTCCCGCTTCTTGAACGGCACGCGGTGGATGTCGGAAAAGAAATTCAGGTTCTCCTCGACACTCAAATCCTGGTACAACGAAAACCGCTCGGGCATGTACCCGGATACGGCGGTGACTTTCGCGTAATCGTTACCGATGCTTTCATTGTTCAATAAAATGTCGCCGCCGTCCTTGCGCACCAACCCCACCAACATCTTGAAAATCGTAGACTTCCCCGCACCATCGGCACCGGCGACGATGGTCGTCTTCCCCTCCGGGATTTCAAACGATACGCCGCGCACCGCGGCGATGTCCCTAAAGGATTTTGAAACGTTTTTTAGTTTTATCATTACTTTTGCCTCCGGCGGCCAGGGGGGCTTTTTTGAAAAGCCGCCCCCCTGGACCCCCCGAAAAACTTTTGTTTAGTTTTCGAACGTTACTGTTACGGGCATACCGATTTTAAAAATTCCGGACTCGCCGTCTACTTTGACTTTGACTTGATAAAGAAGCGAGGTGCGCTCCTTCTCCGAGATGATGTACTTGGGAGAAAATTCGGCCTTTCTACCGAAATACGATACCGTGCCGAATAACTCCTTTCCCTCTAAACCATCTACCAAAATACGGACCTTCCGACCCAACTTCAAACCCGATACCTCCCGCGCCTCCACAAAAACCTCGACAAATAAACTCGATGTGTCCAATATGTCCATGATCGCCGCACCCGGAAACACGGTCTCCCCCTTCGAAACAAAGGTCTCGATCACTACCCCGCGGGAAACAGGAGAAACCATCACATGGTCCGCCAACAAAAGATTCAAATAACCCCGCTTGTTCTCAACCTTCTCCCCCTGGATTTCCAACCCCCGAAGCCCCTTACGAATATCGAATAACGACGTCTCCGCCTCCAACTTCCGCAGCTCCATCGCCTCCAACTTCTCACCCGAAACCGAATTCGTCTTCTTCAACCGCCGGAACCGCTCCACCTGCTTCCCCAAATAAACCAGGTTCGACTTCACAAACGCCGCCTTCTTCTCCAACTTCTCCCGGCTGTTCCCGATCTCCTTCAACGTAATGGCCAACTCCTCCTCCCGGTTCGCGACCTTATCGCTGTTAATCCGTACCAATACCGCATCCCCCGTTACCTCGCCGCCTTCCACCACGTTGAACTCATCCACCGTTCCCGACACCCGGGCCTTTAACGTGACAATCTCACCATCCACCACACCCGGCGCCGTAATCCCCTTTTCACCCCCATTACCACACGCCCAAACCCAAACCAGGCATATCGAAATTATAATCGCTTTCTTCATTGTTCCTCCTTCAAACATTTTCCGCTTACTCTATTAATGGTTGTTTTTATTAATTCATACTGCATCTTCAATTCGTCTTTCATGGATTCATACCGCTCCTTCATGGCCAACGCATCCAGGTAATCCAGGTTCGATACCTGCTGCTCACGGTATAACCCCTCCTTTAACCGGACATCCTCGTCCGCCAGCTCAACCAGGCCGGACACCATGGACATCCGCTTCTCCACCGACCGAAGCGAACCGAACAACTGCTTCAACCGCTTCTTAACCTCCAGGACAAAATCATCCCGCTCATTCACCACCTTCCGGGACTCATAATCCAACACCGTTAACTCACGCGTCTTCCTCCCCCAATCGAAAAGCCGCAAACTAAAACTAACACCACCCTGGAAATAGACCCCCCATTCATTCTTGAAAAAATCGATACCCGGCCTGCCGTAATGAAGCTCCGCAAAACCCGCCACCTGCGGCAAGTACTCACCCTTCACCATCTTACCCCGCGTCGAAAGCACCGCCAACCGGTTACTCAATGCCTCCAACACCGGGTGAGAAGACTTAAACTCCCGGAAAACACCTTCAAAATTATCCACCGCTTCACTGTAACCCGTTTCGATCGTATCGATGTCCAGACCGCACAGCTTCTCGAACCCGATCTTCTCCGAAACCATCAGTTGACTCAACTCCTCGATCGCTATCTCCTGCTCCCGGAGCTTACGGCGGGTCTCCAACAAGTCCGTCTTGCGAACCAATTCCTCTTTATATAGATTCTCCAGGTTCTCCAGGTGAAGCGTAAGCCCGCGGGTGAAGGTCTCCAACGATCGCTTCTTACTCCCCAACAACCGGTAATTAAAATAGGACGATTTCACCAACGCCGCGATTTCATTCTTCTCCAGCGCCGTTTGACTCCGGGCAATCGCCAATTGAAGCGCCGAGACCTTCACCGACCGGTCAAGAATATTCCCCGTAAAAATCGGCTGCCTCACCGACAGGTTCAAATCGTAATTGTGTTTCGCTCCCGCCGTCACCGACATCCCCGGGAACGAGATATGCATCCGGTCCGATTTAAAAAGGTAAGATGCACCCGAATCAACCGAAAAATATTTTCTCGTGGTCGCGTTCTTCTTCTCCAACCCTTTCACCCGCTCGTCCAGGAGCCGGTTCCGAAGAGCGGCCGCACGCTCCATTCCCTTTTGAACCGCCGTCTCCAAAGGGATATCCTCCGCCGTTGTCCCTGACGGAAAGAAAACGAATATCACCGCCAATAGTAATATAATAAATGTCTTCATCATTTCAACATACCTCTCTTTAACAAATTTACCACACTTTTAATCCTCTTTTCCTCGAAGTCTTCCGGGGGAACACTATACTGTAACAACGCTTCAAGAAACGGCTTACCCAAAAAAGAAAGAAGAGAGAGCGAAACCACGTTAAGCATGAACTGAAACGGGTCCCCCTCGGAAATAGCACCTTCCTCGTACCAGTTCTCGATAAGCTGCTTCAACCGGGCGGGGCCCACGAATCCCGTCTCTTTCGCCTTGTCCTCGAAGATCTCCTTTAAAAAGGACGTAATATTGCCCGGGTCCTGGATCAATTCCAGCGCGATCATCTTCACAAACTCCGGGCTGCGGGAAAATATCCTGACATAAAATTCCGCCGCTTTCTCAAGGAATACCTCTGCCGTGGGCTCCGATTTGATCAGTTCCATCATTTGCGGATACACTCGTGAGAACACATCGCTGATAACCACTTCATAAAGGTTCTCCTTGGAAGAGAAATAATAAAAGATCATTGCCTTGTTGATCTTCGCCTCTTTGGCGATCCGGTCCATGCGTGCGCCGGAAAATCCATAGGTGGAAAATTCCGTTAACGCGGCGCTTAAGATTCTTTGATTTGTCTCTTGCTTGCTTTTCATTTTAACCAACCGTTTAGTTTAACCATATGGTTAATATAATATACTATTTATAATTTGTCAACCGCCGGGGGAAAAAAAATATTTTTTATGTTTTTGTCTTTCCAGTCGGGCTTATTCCCATGTTTTCACGGGGAATAACGTTTAAACCTTAACAGTGCCGTGGGTAACTTGTTACCCTTTGCTTTTTTCGCCGTTGAAAAAAATCCCGTTTTTTTTTAAATGTGCTTGACATCTACCCCGAATTTTGGTAAAAATACAATATTAAGGAGGTCTTAATGAGTGTTGATGTAGGAGTAAGTGGTGCAAAGTCAGACCCTAATGTTGTCCCGCTTTGTGACATACTGTTAGTGCTGCTTATCATCTTTATGGTTATAACGCCGATCGCCCAGAAGGGTATCGATATAAAGCTACCTGAAAGCGTTGAATCTCAAGACGTTGGAAAAAGTACCGGGTCTATCATTTTGACATTGGAAAGAGACCTTACGATTAAACTCAACATGGAACTCGTTTCCCGCGATTTGTTGCTCAGCAGGCTAAGGGATGAATTTCAGACTCGTACCAATAAGACGATATTTATCCGGGCCGACAAATCGGTCCCTTACAGTGAAGTGTTGAAGGTAATCGATGCCGCCAAAGGCGCAGGTATCGATGTACTGGGTGTTTATACCACTCAGTATGAAACCAACCCTGAGTCGTAGTCTCTCGTTTCTTTACCACATCGAATCCTTTTGAAGAAGCATTGTGCGCAAAAGGGCATGATCGTTCTACAAAAAATTATCCCCGGTTCGGTGTAGAGTTGAAAAATTTCGAAAAAAGTTGTACAATAGGTGTTCGATACGAAAATCTGGAAATCGCGGGTTTGCGGATTTGCGGATTTGTTTAACGCAAATTCGTAAATCCGTAAATCCGCGGAGCGCAAAAGGCAGATTTAGGAGGTAGTTAGCCGATGGAGCTGAAAGAAGAAAAAGAGTTAGACAAAATAGCCGAGGTGTTTACGGAAGCGATGCAGACCTTTTCAAAAAAGGATTTTGAAAAAGCCCACGACGCTTTTGACAGTATTATCGAACACTATAAGGATTCCGAGTATTATTCCGTTTTGGAAATCCAGGCACGTTCAAAGGTATACAAGAATATATGCCATGCCCAGTTACACCCCAAAGAGGTCGAGCTTAAAACCCCCGCGGATTTTTTAAACGAGGCCGTATTCAACCTGAATGCGGGCAAACCCGAAAAAGCCCGGAAATATCTCGATCAAATGGAAAAAAAGAATGCCGATATGGCGTACGTGAATTACCTGTATTCACTGGTCTACCTTAAATTGGCCGATATCCCGAAGACCCTGGAACACTTGAAAAAAGCCGTCGCCATAGACAGCTTTTTCAAAATAATTGCCCATAATGAACCGGATTTCGATAGAATGTTCGACAATGAGGAGTTTTCCGCAATTCTCGAGAAATGATTGCCTTACTTGAACAACCACCGGGAGATTCAACAACTGGGACGAAGCTAAAAGATCGTCTTTTATTTCGTGGAAAGGACGGCTACTTCTGGAAAAAGGAACTTTTCTGCGGCGCCGGCAAAACGGTTTTTCCCCTCGAAATCGAAAGCCGTGACCCTTTCCATTGCCTGGTGATCTTTAATCCCCATACCTTTTTAAAAATAGGACCCGCGGGCATCGATGAACTGATCTCCCGACTGGAACACATCGACGCACCCGCCTCTATTGACGGTACGCCGTTTATCGCAATACCGGGGCCCATGGCCGACGAATGGAACCTGGACCCCCGGGAACCCGGCCTGTTCGACCGGGCAGCCGGGCGAAAAGAAATAAAGCGCATCCACCTGGAAAACACTTTTGACGTCCTTCAAATAGAAACGGATTTCAGGGCCATCGAGACCTTTGTCGTCGATTACCAGGTGGCGGAACTTTTGAAAAACGGTGTGACCGTCGAGGATTACAATAATTTCTATATCGAAGGGATGGTCCCCTTCGGAGAAGGAACATCCGTTGCTTCCGGCGTTGTGTTAAAGGGGGCCTGTGAAATCGGGAAAAATGTTACCCTTTATCCCCACGCCTATATCGAGAATTCGAAGATCGGTGATAACTGTCTCGTATTGCCCGGTTGTATTATCAGGGACTCGATCCTGGAAAACCATGTTCAAATCGGCCCCTACACCCATCTCAGGAACGGTGCCCTGGTCAAAGAGGGGGCTAAGATGGGCAATTTCGTCGAAATGAAAAAAAGCGTGCTGGGAAAAGGTTCGAAGGCCATGCACCTGACGTATATCGGGGATGCGGAAGTCGGTGAGAAAGTAAACATCGGCGCCGGTACCATTACCTGCAATTATGACGGCGTCAATAAAAATAAAACCATTATCGAGGATAACGTATTTATCGGTTCCGGCACGGAACTGGTGGCCCCGGTGACAGTGAAAAAGAACGGTTATGTGGCCGCGGGTTCCACCATTACCGAAGATATCCCCGAGGATTCATTGGGAGTAGCCCGGGAGCGCCAGCGAAACATCATCGACTGGGTAAAGCGAAAACGGGACAACGCAAAACTCAAAAAGTGCGACACCTGACCGTCTTTCGTTATTCTTAACGTCCGGCGGGACGCCTGCCCCCTCTTTTTTCCCTCTTTCCCCTCTTGACATTTACGGAGATTTGGTTTATCATATGGTCAACTGAAGATTAAGGAGAAAAAATGACCCGTAAGTTGATTAAGCCTGATCTTAATGAAATTAAGAAATTTCAAAAGAAAGATGCCCGTAAAAAACCACCTCCGCCCTATAAAACGCATGCGGAAAATTATTATTACATCAAACAGATGAATAATCGCACTCATATGGTGATTGCGATGGTGGACGGGACGTCCTTTAAAGGAAGGATCGAGTGGTACGATGAAAAATGCATGAAAATTAAAACGGAAGATGGCGAGAATTATATTGTTTTCAAGCATTTTATAAAATACATGTTCAAGAACCCCGAATTTGGCGACGAAAGACCGGAGAAAGAGGACGAATAGCACCGCGTGCAAAGGGAAAGATTTCGACCGTGTGATCGCCGTTACTCTTGGAGACCCGCAAGGTATCGGCCCCGAAATAGTCTACAAAAGTTTCCGGGAATATATACCCGGGTACCCGGTGGTTATTATCGGCGGGCTGAACGATTACCCGGATAAAACGGTCCGGGTGATCTCAAGTCTTGAAGATGCCGTTCAAGGAGGCGGCGGGATCAACTTTTACCATGTGGATACGCCTGCGCCCGGTAAAAACGGGACGGTCAAAGGGGATGCGTCCTATGAGTATGTGAGGACCGCTATCGGGTGGGCCCTGGGAAAAAAAGTCCATGCCCTGGTAACCGCCCCTATTTCAAAAGAGAAATGGTTGAACGCGGGCATTACCGATAAAGGCCATACCGGGCTGCTGGCCAGGACCGCCGGTGTAAAAGAGCATGCGATGTTTTTCTGGTCCGCCGGTCTGAAGGTGGCCCTGTTTACCGTTCACATGCCTTTGAATCAAATATTCCCGATGATAAAGAAGGACGAGATCATTCGTTTTATCCGGTTCACGGCATCGGAATTGACCCGGCTCTTTGCAAAAGAATTTACTTTCCTGGTGAGTGGTTTGAACCCCCATGCCGGTGAGGGCGGGTTCCTGGGAAACGAGGAGATCGACGAAATCCTTCCCGCCGTTGAAACGCTGAAACCGGAGATGAACATAACCGGCCCCATTCCCCCGGATACGGTGTTTTTAAAGGCCAAAGATACGAAAGATGCCGTCGTCATCGCCTGGTATCATGACCAGGGTCTGATCCCCTTTAAACTGCTGAATATCGACACCGGTGTTAACCTGACCCTTGGGCTGCCCTATATCAGGACATCCCCGGACCACGGGACCGCTTACGATATAGCCGGGAAAGGCATTGCCAACCCTTCCAGCATGAAAGAAGCCCTGCGGCTGGCGGAATTGCTGGTAAAAAAGATGCGTTAACCCACCCGCCCGGTCTTAAGGGGGAAAAGAGAAAAGGGGCAGCCGGGGAGGGCTGCCCTTCTTATATGATGACGTGTTTTTTATTGGATAAAATCTTTATTTGATAAAATCTTTGAATTTGATATCGTAAACATCGAAGGTCCTGGCCAATATCTGGTTAATTCGTGCCAGGGTCATGGTATATTCGATGGTGGAACGCAGCGACTGGGTCTGGGCATTGGCATACTGCCGCTGGTAATCGAGGACGATAAAGTTGGTGGAGAGTCCCACGGAGAGTCTTTTCTCTTCGGCTTTCAACCGTTGTTCCTGGAGTTCCTGTGCGATCCTATCTGCTTCCACCAGTTTTGCGTTGGCTTCCAGTTGTTTGATCACTTCCTTGATTTCGGAATATACCGTATTTTCAGTATTTTGCAAGGTGAGCAGGGAGCGTTTCATGTTTATCTTTGCCTGGGCCAGTTGGGCTTTCTCCCTTGCGAAACCGATGGGCATACTCAGATTCAAACTGATACTATAGTTTTTATAAAGGTTGGAGAAAACTTCATCCATGGAATCCCATATGGATTTCTTTACCTGTAAGATCAAATCCGTATCCGGGTCGAAATTCGGGTCCAGGGGACTTGCGCCGGGCGCATAGTCATACAGGGTCCCTCCCCGTCCGGTTGTGTAATAATAAGCGGTTAAATTCAACTCGGGCAGTGCCTGGTTCTTGGCGTATTTTACTCTTATTTTATAGTTCTCCAGGTCCAGTTTGGCCCGATCCATATCCGGCCGGTTGTTGAGCCCTTCCTCCAGGAATTCATTAAAATCCACGGGCATTTTTTTAATTTCGGGTGTGTCCGAAGGGATAATGGTGGCGGGTTCTTTACTCAAATTGAGGATACGTTTCAGGTTCTCTTCAGCCGTCTGGATGTTTCTATCCGCCTGGATCAACGCACTCTCGTTGCTGGCCACGTCGGCTTTGGCCGTCAGGATTTCGATGGGCGCCGCGCTTCCGACTTTCACCTTGATCTCGTTCTGTTTTAATAGGTCCTGGGCCCGTTTGAGCGCCGTTTCCGTGGCTTCATAGCTCTGGTGGGCCAACACCAGGTTCCAATATGCCTGCTCGACATTATACACCAGGTCGATGATATTCTGTCTTAATTGATGCCTGGCCATTTTTAAACTGTTGGCCGCGATGTATATCTCACGTTTCGTGGCGGTCATACCGAAATTTTTCAATAACGGCTGGTTTAACGTGAGCCATGCCCGGGAAGATAAATACGGGTTTACTGTTGACCATATGGTGTTGGTTGTACTTCTCCTATTGTACAGTTGAAAACTGAGGGTCCCACCTATGGGCAACTGTTGAGTCAATGCCATAGTCAGGGATGTCACATTATCCTTGGTAACTTCCGCGCCGCTCAGGAAGCCGGATGACGGTTCGTTGTTTTCGGACACGGTACCGGAAAGCTCGAACATCGGGATGAATATCGCTTTGTTTATCCGCAGCGATTGACGCGAAAGTTCCTCGTCCGACATCTGTACCTGCAGGTCCAGGTTATTTTTCAGGGCCTGATAGATCGCCTCTTTTAACGTAAGCTCTTTCTTTTCCTCTTCCGCACGGGCGAAAATTCCACCCAGTAACGAAACAGCTATTAAAAAAATCAGCCACTTTTTCATGAATTCCTCCATTTTCTAACCTATCGATAGTATTTATTCTCCTTCAAAAAACCGTTGGTTTTCGAAGGGTTTTTATTATACCATGAGTGACTTTAAATGGCACCCCCGGTATAAAGAAATTTATACGAAAATTAATGGAAAAAGTTCCGATATTTTATAGGACCCTTATTCTTAAGCCGAAACCAACGTCCGGGGTGGTGTCGAAAGGACCCAGGTCTTCCAGGATAATAACGTCCAGGTAACGGGATATCCTGTAACCCAGGTAAAACTGGTAAGCGGGATGGGCGATGTCATCTTCCGCGAATGGCGAGGTACGGAAGGAAATACCGCCGATGAACCGTTTCCACCGGAGCTCCAGCCGGGAGAAGTAAATAAGTTTGCGAAGGGCTTCCCCGTCGAGCCAGCCGGGGGTCCCCGTGAACGCGAGGTAATTTGAGAAATCCAGGGAGAAGCGGTCCTTTTTGTAATCGACGATGACCCCCCCGGTAAAAAACGGTTTGGAAGAACTGAGACCCGTGATATCGGACAGGGGAATGCCAACGGAAACACGTGTTTTCAATGAAAACCGGTCGGATACGTACAGGGTTTTAAACAGCGCCGCGGTCAGGGGAGAGAGGGCGGATTTCCCGGACCGGTGATAAAAATAATCTTTGTACCTGTAATTAACCGAATACCGCGGGAATTCATCCCTGCTGTTATGGGGCAGCCCGAGGAAGTCATGGAAACGTTCGACCCCCCTGTCCAGGAAGCCGCCGAAAATAGTGGACCAGCGGCAGTAAACTTCCAGGTTCAAGCCCAGGCGGTCGGAGAGGCCGTAACGGAAACGAAGGGTCCCGCTGAACATCTCGAAATCGTTTATAATGGTACGGTAATGGTTAAACATGTAGACATTGGAATAATGAAGGTCCATGCCCAGCGAATAATCGCCTTTTTCCAATTGGGAATTATCGGAATAAGGGAAATAGACCATGGACTGCACCAACGGGAATTCCACTTCCTGGCCAAACGCGCTGCTTGCAAGCAGGAACAATGCGAACAATCCGACGGACAGCCGGGTAACCTGTTTTAAAACCATTTTATATTATACTACAAATTGTCATTTTATGCCTGATTCCGGCAAGGAAATATTGCTTTTTTTTTAAAATCAATTATAATAGGGATATGAATTTTGTCATCGGTAATGAGGAGTGTACGATATGTCCGTTGAAGTTCAGACTGTGTATGTTGACGCCCCGCATCGAAAGCAGGTGCTCCATGCCGTTGACATATTGGAACGGGGCGGTGTGATCGTCTATCCTACGGATACGGTCTACGGCCTGGCAGCGGATATATTTAACAAGGAAGCGATCGCGAAACTATTCAAAATAAAAAGGATTTCGACACAGAAACGGTTGAGTTTCGTTTGCCCCGATTTGAAAGATATATCCCGGTGGGCGCATATCCCCAATAACGTGTACCGCATTATGCGCCGTGTTTTACCGGGGAGATATACCTTTATCTTGCCCGCTTCCAGGGAAGTCCCGAAGCTCCTCCTTCAAAAAAGAAAAACCGTGGGTATCCGGGTCCCGGATTCGGAAGTGGCCCGGGGCATCGCTTCGGAATTGGGACGCCCGCTCTTAAGTACCAGCGTACCCAGGGCCGCCGATGAATATTACACGGACCCGGTAGCCATCGCGGAACGCTACCGGTACGACATCGACCTGCTCCTGGATGCCGGTGTATTGCCGGATATACCTTCCACGGTGGTGGATTTTTCGGTGAACCCCCCGGAAATCATCAGGGAAGGCGCCGGCGATATAAACGCACTGTTTTAATCCTTTTTCCTCCAAAGAAAGACCTGGTCGTTTCTTCGGACCACGAAGGGGAGCTTGACCGCCACGGCTTCTCCCCGTCCGGCCGATTCCACGGGTTGGTGGTCCTGCTGCAATTCGGCGGCTTCGGCAAAAGAGGCGGGAGTGTTATTGCCGATTATCAATAATTGATCCCCGATGCGTATTTGTTCGTTCCGAATGAGTATTTCCGCCACGCCGATTTTTTTATAGAAGTTGGTCACATCCCCGAGAAATATCTTTTCATAGGACTTTTGATAGTCCTGTTTGGTGGTCCATTGGAACGGGCGGCCGAAATAGAAACCGGTTGAGAATTCCCGGTTATAGACGGTGGCCAGTTTTTCTTTTAGCCTTGCCTTGAGCGTATCGGTGAGGGTCCCTTCAAAATAGGCGTCCACGGCTTCCCTGTAAGCGGAGACCACTATTTTTATATACTCGGCGGACCGCATGCGGCCTTCTATTTTAAAGGCATGGATACCCGCTTCTATCATCCGGTCGATAAATTCGACGGTACACAGGTCTTTGGGGCTTAATACATAATCCTTCCCCAGGATGAATTGCGATTCGTCTTTGGTATCGGTGATGATGAATTGACGGCGGCAGGGTTGTTTGCAGACGCCCTGGTTGGCGGATTTACCGAAGGCATCGGACGAGAGGAAACACCGGCCGGAGATGCCGACACACATGGCGCCGTGTACAAAGGCTTCGATCTCACAGGGGAGTTGCTTTTCGGTAATATTGCGGGAGATGGTTTTTATGTCCTGAAGGGTGTTTTCCCGGGCCAACACCACGCGGCGCGCGCCCAGCCGGGAGTAGAATTCCAGGGCGCGGCTGTTGGCAACGGCGGCCTGGGTGGAGAGGTGAACGGCCAAATCCAATTCTTTTGCCATGGAGAGTACGGCCATGTCCCAGAGAACCACGGCATTTACCCCGGTCTCTTTGGCTTTGACCAGGATTTTCTCGACTTTTTCCAACTGGTGATTCATAATGATGGTATTGAGGGTAAGGTACCCTTTTTTATTATGTTTGCGGAGGAAATCCATAATTTTGGGTAGTTGAAGGATATCGAAATTATCGGCGCGGGCCCGCATATTGATATCTTTTATCCCGAAGTATATGCTGTCGGCCCCGCTTTCCACCGCCGTGACCAGGGCGCGTCGGTCCCCGGCCGGGCATACCAGTTCCGGTTTTTTTATATCCATTCTATTTTTCGGTGATCCCGCTTCGCACCGGCCGTACAAAATCGCCCTCGCCGGGACGTGTTTTAAATACCCTGCCATAGTTAAAGCTAACCGTCCACACCCGGAATTCGGAAATATAGTCACCGGTCCACATGGAGTATTGTTCTTTTGAAAAGAGGGGGTCGAAATAAATTGATCGCCACATTTGCAGTTTTATTTCTCCATTTATATTCTTTTGTGTAAATGTCTTGCTAATTTATATCACACCCCATATCACACCCCATATCACACCCCGGAGAAAAAAAGCGGGCAAAGGCAGTAAATGCGTGGGGTTATTACCTGGAGGCGCTCCAGGTACCGTCCAGGTTTTCACCCTCCCATGAACCGGTCATGGTGTTAAGGTTCCCGGTAAGCTTGTAATTGAGCCAGTTGCTGTAGGTCATGGTCAGATCGACGCCGTCGATAACCCAGGTCCCTTTATGGCTCTGGCTGTCGGTAAAGGTCCCGGTGAGGAGGCTGTTACCTGAGAACGTAACGGTAAATTCGCGGTCTTCTACCTCGTTATCGGCGTCAACCAGTTTAAAGTTCCAGGTTCCGCGGATATCGATAACGCGAACTTCCACTTCGATGTTGGTATACATGATCAGGTTACCTTCCGGTGCCCACCGGCTGCCGTTAACAATGACTTCCACATTGTAGCGGTCATCCAGGGCCGTGTAACTGTAAGCGACGGTTTCCAGTTCCGCGTATGTATAAACGCCGGTGGCCGGTGTGCCTTGAACATCGCCCTCCAGTGTTACTTTCAATTCAAAGTCGGGGATACCCAAATTCTTACACCCGCTGAGAGAGAGTATAACGGTAAGTCCCAGGATTACGATTCCGCATATTTGTAATGTTTTTAATCTCATCTACTTTACACCTTTTTTGCATATCCCTTGGGATATTTATTTTTAATATCTTATGATACCCTAAAACACGGGATTTTTCAAGTTACGCGGTTCGTTTTTTCAATTATAATCGTTCCATTCGGCCAGGGCCTTGCTTGCCAGGGGGACGTTGTCGGTGGACAAAATATCGGCGCCCTTACGGTACAATTCCCGGTA
>Ga0210082_1000126_pt1 | contig 16705 bp, 11 predicted proteins | sample White_ThreeSqA_D_2_FD_185592 | JGI IMG/M metagenome (GOLD analysis project Ga0210082, IMG submission 185592) | Wetland microbial communities from the San Francisco Bay, California, USA, that impact long-term carbon sequestration -... | ecosystem: Environmental > Aquatic > Marine > Wetlands ... | reverse complement strand
TGTTTCACTCCATTATCATCCTCTTTAACCTCTTCGGATGGATATGGAAAAAAACCAGGAAAGCCAACCTCATCTTACTCATGTTAACCGCTTTCTCCTGGTTTGTCCTGGGAATTTGGTACGGGTTCGGCTTCTGCTTCTGCACCGAATGGCACTACCGGGTACGCATGCAATTGGGAGACTTCGATATGCCCTACTCCTATATCAAATTCATCCTCGATTCCCTCACCGGCCTGGATTTCAATGCCGAATTCATCGATATCTGTACCCTCGCCTTTTTCCTGATCGCCTTAACCGCCTCCATCTATACAAACATCCGGGATTGGAAAAACAAAATCCCGCCACAAAAGCACTAAGACACAAAGGTCTTTTTATTATTTTAACCTTTGTGCCTTCGTGTCTTCGTGGCTAATTTCGCAGCAAAATGAATCCCCTATTGAAGGGTAAACGTGAACGGGTCTGACCAGACCCCCTTTTGATTGACACCTCAGGAATAGCAAGACGTACGTACCCTCCAACAATACGTTCCCGCATCCAGCGCAACAGGCAGCGTATAAGAGGCGGTGGTACCCGGCTCGAATTGAGCCGTCGCATTAACCCTGCATACATCGAAGGATTCATTTAAACTCACCTGGACATCATAGGTATCCTCTCCCATGGGCTGTTCCCAGGTAAGGGTCGGCGGATTCTCCGTAATGGTCGAACCGTTCTCCGGGGTCAGCAGCGTGATACGCGCGATATCAAATTTATTATCGTACTTCAGGGAATCCATCTTCTGACAACCGAAACCGATGACCAGTAAGAGTACCGGGATTAAAAACACCGGGTATTTCTTATTCATCACGACCTCCAAATGTTTCGTTAAGTATCCATGGAAATTGCAGCAACATTATTTCCATTAAAATATACGGATAACGTCACCTATTTGGGACATTTTTTCCCATGCCGTAATTTTAGCCACAAAAGCACGAAGACACAAAGGTATTTTTATTAATCTTTCCCTCGTGTCTTCGTGCCTTAGTGGCTAATTTTAAGGAAGTGGGAACCGGGAAGGGACAGACGAAAACCCGGGGGGTTGGGAAAACACTCAAACTTAATCTACCCCCCGGGTCGTGCAGATCGGTTCCCCCTGTCAGGGGTGTTTTATTTAAATTTTAAACTACCGGATGCCGATTTCGAACAGGTCCGGGTAAAGGTCGCTTTCGCGGATGTCTTGCTGTAGGTCTTACCGTCCGTTCCTTTCCACTTTACTACCATCCGGGACCAGCCGTTATGGGCTTTGAAATCATTGGAACTCCATGTACGTGATATCGTCGAAGTGGCACTTCCCTTTTTAGGCATACTCCATGGTATGGATTTGGTTGATTTACCGTTTTCATTGACCAGGAAAACCGTCCCGTTCATTTTGGTGGTGGTGGAAATGGTGGCTTTGAATTTGACCTCCCCGGGACAATGGATGGTCGCCCTTCCCTGGATGACGGAAAAAGAGTTAATGGTTACGGAGTTTTGGTCGATGGTATCGGGCCGTTCAACGGTAACCCGGTAATTCGAACCGGAGGATTCGATTTTTGTTACCTGCCATTTGGGGTCGATAAATCCCGGGATTTTACTTTTAACCGCATTTGCCACGGCATTCCTGATGGCACTACTATTCAACGCCGATTCAATGGCGTTTTCCACCCCATCCCTTATCCCGTTAAAAATAAGGTTCCCGATCTTGCTGCAAAGACCCCCGAAAATCTGGCAGAGCCTGTTGGGAATACTAACGTCCGCTTTAAAGGTGGCTTTCGGATTTTTGTAGGAAATGGTACCCAAATGCGGTGTTAATGTTACCTGGACCCGCAGCAATGTATTATTGATATGAAAATCCCGTTCCATATCCAGCGAACATTCCGTCCAACTGCCGTTGAGTTTTTTGCGTAAACATTTCCCTTTTACCTCTTCACCCTGGCTTTCAAAATCGAATTTGAAGATCAGGTCTATTCCTTCATCGGCGACAACACTCATGCTGCTGGTATTGAGATCGTCCACATAATGGCGCCACCGCCGCCGCTTGGTGAGATCGGTGGTGCGCTCGGGGATAGAAAAGGATTTTTTCGACCCGTCGGGCATTCGCACATAACTCTGCTGCTTTAACCAGGACGTACCGCTCTTGGGACCGTAATTATCTACCTTTACCTCCATCATATTTAAAGCGGTATTAAACGCCCCGACAACCATTGCCTTGGGTACGTTTATCTTAACTGTTTCCGCGTGAACCGGAACTACTGTAAAAACAAAGGTGAAAAGGACACATATTAAAAGTGTCCAACCGGATGTTACTTTAATTAATGTTTTCATTTTATCTCCAATTTAATTTTTTAATTTTAATTTGTCGATCATTTGACCGTTGTCCGGTCAAACGATACGCCTATATTATGGGTTAAAAATAAAAAGGAGGTTAGCAGAGATGGTTCAAAATTGGAGAACCATTGTTTCAAAATAAATCGGGGAGAGAACAAATGATTCACGAGGAGAAATTATGTCTCAAAATGCCCTTTTTCAACGGCTCTCTTTGAAATCGGAGGGCAATTGATGAAATTTCTCCTTGAAACATTTGGTGAAATACGTCCGGTTGGAAAAACCCACTTCGAAGGCGACTTCGGTAACGGACATGAAATTTTCGCTCAACAATTGTGCCGCCCGCTTCAGTCGATAGGACCGGAGAAACTCGGAAGGGGTTTTGCCGCTCAAAGCATGGATTTTCCGGTACAATGTGGCCCGGCTCATATAGAGTTTCTTTCCCATGTCTTCCACGTTAAACTCCGGTTCGGATAGGTTTGCTTCGATGACCGCTTCCAACTCCCGGAAAAACTCTTTATCGATTTCCGATATAGATATTTTCGCGGGTTGGAGTCTCATTTCACGGTCCAATTTTACGTGCAGTTGGCGGCGAAGTTCGATAAGGTTTTTGATGCGGGCACTCAAAATGGCAGTGTTGAAAGGTTTGGTGATATAATCGTCGGCACCGGTTTCCAACCCTTCGATGATATTTTCCTCCGAGGCTTTGGCGGTTAACAGGATGACGGGGATATGGCTGGTTTCGACACCGGTTTTTAACTCCCGGCACAATTCGTAACCGTCGATTTCCGGCATCATGATATCGCTGATAATAAGATCGGGGATGATCTCCCGGGCTTTTTGAATCCCCTCCCGGCCGTCCCGGGCTTCCGCGACGGTGTAATCCGGCTCAAGCGCCCCCCTGATATAGGCCCGGAGGTCCGTGCTGTCTTCCACCACCAGGATGATGTCGGCGTCTCCGGCACCGGTTTCGGTTTCTTCAACTTCCACCACGGTTTCAATTCCCGGGATTTCCGCTTCCACGGGTATCTCACCACCGGTTGCAGGTTGAGAAGAAGGGATATCCACGATTTCATCCGCCCGAAGGTGTGTGCTTCCCATGGGCAGCCGGATAATAAATTCACTGCCTTCACTATTTTCACGGCCCCGGACCTCGATGGTACCACGGTGGAGTTCCACCAGTTCCTTGCAGAGGGCAAGCCCGATACCGGACCCTTTTCGATGAAACTCATAGGTTGAATCTGCCTGGAAAAACCGGTCGAAAATTTGGGCCGACTGGTTACGGGGAATCCCGGGACCGGTATCGGCGACAATTATTTCAACGGCCCCCAGGGGGAAATCCGCCACCGCCGTGAGGTCCCGTTTTACGGTTACCGTGATTTCCCCACCCGGCGGGGTGAATTTGACGGCGTTTGCCAGGAGATTGGACATGATGTCTTCCATTTTCCAGGGATCGATGTAAAGAGTCATGTCCTTTGTCCCGGTTTCATTGCCCTTCCCGGGTTGGAATTCCAGGTTCACTTCTTTTTGCCGGGCAGGCAGCCGGAACGAATCGGCGATGCCTTTGACAAAGGCGATCATGTCGGTTTTAACGGCTTGCAGTTTCAGGTTCCCGCTGTCCAGTCTCGATAGTTCCAGCAGTTGGTTGATCAGCCGCAGCAGCCGCCGGGCACTGCGAAGCATCAGGCCCAGTTCCTGTTTTTTCTCTTTTTCACCGTCGCCGCAAAGGGCGATCATCCGTTCCAACGGTCCCATGATCAATGTCAGGGGCGTGCGGAACTCGTGGGAGATATTGGCAAAAAAACGGGTCTTTACTTTATCCATCTCCTTGAGTTTTTCCGACTGTTCTTCCAGTTGCCGGCTTTTCGCCTCAATGAGTTCCCTGGAATGCAGGATATTCTGCCTGGCCGTTTCCAGTTCGACGTTACGTTCTTTCAGGTCGCGGGTACGTACGTCCACCAGTGTACTCAATTCCTTTTCCCTGATCTTCAGCCGCCGGACCCGGAAACGGTAGAGTAGAAAAGCAGACACCAGGACAGAAAGGAAAACCAGGAGATAAAACCAGGGGGTCTGATAAAAATAGGGTTTTAAATAAAACGAGAAGGAAGCGCCTTTTTCGTTCCACACTCCGTCGCTGTTACGGGCGGTCACCCTGAAGGTATATTTACCGGGTGAAAGACCGGTATAGGTGATACCGCGGATAAAACCGGCGTCCACCCAATGCCTGTCATACCCCTCCAGCTTCAGTTTAAATTTTATTTGCCGGGACTTCACAAAACTGAGCCCGGTATAATAGAACTCCAGTCTCTTTTTCCCCGGCGGTATGACCAACGGGGCGTCTTCCCGGTAACGTGAGGAACATCCGCCGAGATTTACGGCTTCGCCATCCAGCACGACTTCTTCGATCACCACGGGTGGGGGCAGGGTGTTTCTCTCTATATCCGACGGGTCCACCACCACCGCGCCTTTATCGCTGGCAAACCAGAGCCTGCCGTCCCGGGTTTTTATGCCGTTCCGGCTCAATGGACTCTTTATCCCATTGGACTCGTTGAAAACCACGGGGTTGATCTTTTCTATTCTCCCGGAGGTAAAATCGGACAACGCCGTTTTACGGATGCGGGATATCCCGGTCCTGCCGGTCAGCCAGAGATACCCGTGGTCGTCCTCCAGGATGTAATAGACGTAGTTGTCCATAAGACCGCTTTCGGTGGTATAGTTTGAAAATGTTCCATTATCCAGGCGGCTGAGCCCCCCGCGCGTACCGATATAGAGGGTTCCCTGTTCATCCCCATGAATGCAGTCCACTTCATTATTCACCAGCCCTTCGGCGGTGGTGTAAGCGGTGACTTTTCCCCCTTTCAGCCGGTAAAGCCCGCCGCCGTAAGTGCCGACCCAGGCCGCGCCTTCCCCGTCGATGTAAAAACATTTTAGGAATTTACCGGACACGTCCTCTCTATTGATAAGCACGGTAAGTTTCCCCTTTTGATACCGGCTTAGACTTTTTGACGAGAGCATCCGGACCACCCCTTTTTTATCTTCCTGCAATTGGAAGACCCTGTCGTCGGGAGTATTGTACCTGGAATTAAAGTGGGTGAAGGTCCCATTTTCATACCTGCTCAGACCGGTACCGGTACCGAACCATAACACCCCACGGCTGTCCTGGAGAATAGCACCGACACGGTTGTTCAACAATCCTTGCCGGGTGGTGAATTCCAGGGTCAGCCTCCCGTTTTTAAGGCGGTTTATACCGAGTTCCGTACCCAGTAGAATCCCACCTTCTCGGTCTTCGCCGATGCAGTGAACAATATCATGGTTCAACCCTTCCCCGGTGGTGTAAGGCGTAAACGCCGTGTCTCTCAACCGGTGTAATCCCCCGTGGAGCGTTCCGAACCAGAGATTGCCCTCCCTGTCTTCATGGATGGAAAAGACATGGCCGCTTGCCAGCCCTTCTTCGGTGGAAAGGATTTCGATCCTGTGGTTTTTAATGCGTACCAGGCCGCTGTTCTCCGTACCGGCCCAGAGGTTCCCGTGACCGTCCTCGTACAGGCACCTGATCTTGAGGGTCGGCAGCCCGAGGTCTCTCCCGTAGGCGATAAACTCCCCATGTTTCAGGCAGTAAAGTCCGCCGATACACCCGAGCCAGAGCTCTCCGCTTTTTGTACGCAGCATGGAAAAGATATATTTCTGAAAGCGGCTGTTCTTCGAGACGAAAGCGACGAAACCGCCGGAGGGTTCACGGATGGAAAGCCCGGCACCGGTGGCAATCCACAGACGCCCGTCCTCATCTTCGTGGAAGGCGCGAACCCTGTTGTCGGTCAACCCGTCGCCGGTGGTATATGTGGTAAACGCCCCGTCTTTCATACGAATTAAACCGTTGTTTAAGGTACCGATCCACAGGTTTCCCAGTCGGTCCTCGAAAAGGGCCGATATTTTTTCGAGGTCCCCATAGGTTTCCGGGGAATAATTTTTAAATACGCCGTCTTTTAAGCAGGATAACCCGCCCGCTTCGGTCCCGATCCACAGGTTTCCCTGCCGGTCTTCCAGGAGTGCGCCGATCACATTGTCTTTTAATTGGTCTGTGTTGTCCTTGTTAAAAACCGTAAAACGGCTGCCGTCGAAGCGAACCAGGCCGTTCAACGTACCCAACCAGATATACCCGTCACGGGTTTGATGAATGACAAACACCGACCCCTGTTCCAATCCGCGTTCAGCCTGCCATACATCCAGTTTATACTGGGTTACGGCTTTCTGGGGGTCCAGGGCCTTTAAATGGACAAAGGAAAATAGTGTCCAGAGTATCCAGGGAAATAAATGAAAATAAGCCCGTCTCATGTTTCCTCGTCTTGCACTGTTTTTTTTTAAGCGTCGGAATACTCTACAAGAAATGGTTAAAAAAGTCAACCACAGGGTTGAAATCTTTTCCTATTTGTTTTAGAATGCAATAACAATAATGATCGACCATAAGGAGGCAAAAATGGTAAACATCAATATTATTTTGAGTTTCAAGAAAGTTAAGGAATTGATCGAGAGTTTACCGGAGGAAGTATTTAAAGGATATGCGGACCTTAAGAAAAAAAAAGAGATGGCTGATGCGGCCATGCTTCAGCTTGAGGGATTTCTCGGCCGGATGATGCGCGATGAGTGTCCCGATCCCACCGGCAGGGGGCGCTCGCCGTTAAGAAGGATTGAAGAGGATATGCAGGAAGGGTGCGAAGTACGCGGTATCATCGACCCCCCGGCTCCGGTTTAACCCCATGCTGGGGTTCCCTATTGTAGAACCCGGGATCCAGGAAAACGTTCGAGCCTAATCTGTCCCCCGGGCCGTGGATGGAGGTTCCCCTCGCCGAGGGGCCATGCTGGGGGAAAAAATTTGTGTCTTAGTGCCTTAGTGGCTAAAATTTCATGGTTTTAGGGCGAGGCCCTGCCATTGACTTTTCTATGGATTTCCTCTAATATAAACTGGCAGTTAGGAGTAAACATGAAACCATTGGAAGGCAAGATCGCCGTGGTTGCCGGGGCCACTCGCGGGGCCGGACGGGGGATCGCCTGTATGCTGGGACACGCCGGGGCCGTGGTCTACTGTACCGGCCGAAGCATCCGCGGCAAACCCGCTTCGGGAAATCGACCCGAAACCATCGAAGAAACCGCGGAAATGGTAACCGCTTACGGCGGCGCCGGGATTTACGCCCGGGTGGACCACACCAAAGAAGACCAGGTGAAAACCCTGTTCCAACAAATAAAAAATGAACAAAACCGCCTGGATATCCTGGTGAACGATATCTGGGGTGGGGATGAATTGACCGAATGGGGTAAACCTTTCTGGAAACTCTCTTTAACCGCGGGCCGGCGCATGCTGGAACGGGCCGTTCATTCCCATATCATTACCAGCCGTTACGGCGTACCGCTGATGATCGAGCACAACAGCGGCCTGGTGGTGGAGGTGACCGACGGGGATGACGTTATTAACCGTCACTACAGGGGAAACCTTTTTTACGACCTGGCTAAAATTTCAATCAGGCGCCTGGCATTCGCCATGGCACAGGAACTCAGCGGCCGCGGGAGCCTCCCGGAGGCCCTTTTGAGTTTTATCCCGGCGCATGATTACAATATTACCGTTGTTGCCCTAACCCCCGGGTTTCTTCGGTCGGAAGCGGTACTCGATCACTACGGCGTTACGGAAAAGAACTGGCGGGACGCGATAAAAAAGGATATCTATTTCGCGGAATCCGAAACCCCCTTTTACATCGGCCGGGCGGTAGCGGCGCTGGCCGCGGACCCGGATGCATCGGAAAAAAACGGGCAGGCGTTGAGTACCTGGGACCTGGCCAGGGAGTACGGTTTTATCGATATGGACGGACGCCGCCCCGACTGGGGAAAAATCCACCGCAAACTATTCCCGGCCGTGTAAGCGCAGATAAAGGGACAAATCAATTCCGGGCCGCAAAATTATTTCCACGAATATATACGGATAACGTCACCTTTTCAGGACACCCTTTCGAGTGATCGCAAAAAAATGGAATCCGGGATAAGAAATACCTGCACGGCAGGGGGGTGACAGGTGGAGTTCGATCGTTTTCCCGGAACTCGCTTATTCCCTCTTTTCGAGCCAGCCGTCCAGGAGATGGATGGTACGGTTACCGTAAGCGGCTTTCTCCTCGGAGTGGGTCACCTGGATAATGGTGGTGCCGTCGTCGTTTAACTGCCTGAGCAACTCCATGATCTCTTTGCCCTGTTTCGAGTTCAGGTTACCCGTGGGTTCGTCGGCCAGTATGAGGCGGGGTCTCATGATAACGGCCCGGGCCACGCCCACCAACTGCTGCTGACCACCGGACAACTGGTCGGGGAAAAGATCCTTCTTGGCAACGATATTGAACCGGTCCAGGATATCCGCCACCATGCTCTTCCGTTCGGATGTTTTGACCTTTTTATAAAGCAGCGGGGTTTCGAGGTTTTCGTAAACGGTCAGGTTGTCGATGAGGTGATAACTCTGGAACACGAAGCCGACATTTTGTTGATGAAGCTCGGTGCGTTTCCGTTCATTCATCCGGTGTACGGGTTCCCCGTCGAAATAGTATTCGCCTTCGGAAGCGGTGTCCAGCATGCCGATGATATACAGGAGCGTGGATTTCCCGGCGCCGGAAGGCCCCATGACGGTCATAAACTCCCCTTCTTCGACCTCGAGATCGATATTCCTTAAAACAAAAGTCTTCCCGAAACCGCTCTTGTAAAATTTGGTAATGTCTTTCAATTTTATCAATGTAATACCTCTTTTATTTCTCCCTTTTTCTGGAACATGACGGGGATACCGTCCTTGGTGGGCAAGCCGATCTGGACCAGTTTCCAATCTTTATCGTGTTCCCTGATGACCTCTCTCAGCACGGAAACTTTATCTTCGGAAGATTCGTCGCCATCTTCCCAGGAAATGATTTCCACCCGGTATTTTTGCCGTCTCTTTTTACCGTTAATGGTTACATCGATCTCGATGTTTTGTTCGGCATCCAGGGTAGGTATCTGTATCACCACTTCTCTCATTGTTTTCTCCTCAGTTTTTTTTGCCGCGAAGCCACGCGAAGGTACGCGAAGGCGCGAAACTCTAAAAAATAAAACTTCGCGGTTCTTCGCGTGTCTTCGTGGCTAAATCTTTTATTCATAGCGCAGTGCCTCCACCGGGTTGACGGATGCCGACTTTACGGCCTGGTAACCGACGGTGAGCAAGGCAAGCAGCAGGGCGGCCGTCCCCCCCGCAAGAAATACCCAGAGATGGATGGGGACCCGGTATGGGAAATTCCGGAGCCATTGGTTCATCACGAAATAGGCCGCGGGCCATGCAAAAAGGTTGGCAATAACCGTCAGTGTGAAGAATTCCGAAACCAGGAGTTTTGTAATGCCCGGCACGGTTGCGCCGATAGCTTTTCGGATCCCGATTTCTTTTGTCCGCTGTTTTATAGAAAAACCGGCCAGGCCGAAGAGTCCCAGGGAGGCGATAAAAATAGCCAAGCACGTCAGGTAGATGATCATTTTCCCGAAACTTTGCTCTTCCCGGTACATCTGGTGAAAGTCTTCGTCGAGAAAACGGTAATTAAAGGTTTCCTCCGGGTAAACCCGCCGGAATGTTTCCTTTAAAAAGGAAAGGGTTCCCGGTATATTTTGAGCGGCGATTTTCACGGAGAATAAATTCCCGGTCCTATCCCCGGGAAAAAGCCGTATCATCATCGGGGTGATGGTATAATGCAGTGAGAGGAAATGATAATCCTTTACAATACCCACCACCACGGCTCCACCGACAGTTCGGCTCCGGTAATCCACATTGTAAAGGATGCGTTTCCCAATAGGGGCCTCCCACCCGATGGCCCGGGCCGCGGTTTCATTGAGAATTACCACATTGCCGCGGTCGGAGGCAAACTTCCCGGAGAACCCCCTGCCCTCCACGATACGCATTCCATAGGTATCCATCAGGTTCTCATCGACGTAATTTACATTAATTTTCGTAAATTCCGTCTCGGCGGCGCCTTCCCACGTAATATTCGTCCAATTGGTAGACGAATGGACCTGGTAATCCGATGCCCCCGCATCGAGTACATTGGGGTCCCTCAATATTTCATTGCGTAATACGCGATTTTTTTCTACGGTTGCACCCTGGATGGGTATGGACAGGACCTGGTCGCTGTTATACCCCAGGTCCTTGTGCAGGAGATGATTGACCTGCTGGATAACGATAACGGTCCCGATGATGAGTACGATGCCGATGGAGAACTGGAGTATAACCAGGGATTTCCGAAGCGCCGTGTTCCGGGAACCGGAAGAAAGGGAGCCTTTGAGAATCCGGACAGGTCGATAAGAGGACAGGAAAAACGCGGGGTAAATCCCGGAAATAACGCCTCCCAGGAAGGTTACCAGGGCAAAGATGCCCATAAAAAATGCATCACTAAAATAGTGAATCTTCAACTCTCGCTTTACAATGGAGCTAAACTCAGGCATCAGCAATTCAATAAGGATTAAAGCGAAAAACATGGCAAACACCGCGGTTAAGATGGATTCGCAGAGGAATTGCCCGACCAGGGAAGTCTTATGGGCACCGGATACCTTACGTACCCCCACTTCCCGGGCCCTGTCGGTGGAACGGGCCGTGGTTAAATTCATGAAATTGATACAGGCAATGAGCAGAACAAAAAGGGCAACCGCCGAAAAGATATATATATTCTTAATGCTTCCATTGACGCCCATTTCCTGTTTGACGGCGGAATAGAGATGTATTCTCGATAACGGTTTCAGATAGAGCGTATGCGGACTGTTTTCACCCTGGTATTTTTTCAGGGCGAAACGGATTTTTTCACCCACCCGCCCGGAAGCGATGTTTTCGCCCAGCAGCACGTAAACCGGCACCCAGTTATCAAACCACCGGGTGAATATTTCATCCCCATTCATCTTTTCCATGGTGGGAACAGATACCAGCATATCGAATTCCAGATGGGAATTGGCGGGCACGTTTTTTATCACACCGGTAATTTTTAGATCCACCTGTTTATAAGCCCGAATAATTTCTCCCACCGGTTCTTTTTCGCCAAACAACTTATATGCCAGGTCTTCGGAAATAACCGTTGTATTGGGTTCTTTCAGCGCGGTCGAGCTATCGCCTTTTTCCAGCGGGAAAGAAAATATGTCGAAGAACGAATTATCGACACAGAATGATTGGTCCGCGGTAACCTTTTGCTTTTGATTGCCGGGTAACGTAATTTCCACTTGACTTCCCCAGGGGATTACCCGGCTGACTGCCTCAAATTCCGGAAAATCTTCTTTCAATGCCCTGGAAAGGGGGGTTGGGCAACCGGCGCCTGCTTCTTCCACCCCGTTGTGAACCATGTTCTGTTCGACCCTGTAAATGCGGTCGAATTTATCGTGAAACCCGTCGTAACTAAATTCGAACCGGATAAACTGGACGATCAACATAAAGACCGCCATCCCGATAGCCAGCCCGGTTATGTTGATGAGCGAATACCCTTTATGTCTCAGAATGTTTCTCAATGCGACTTTCAAATAATTTTTAAACATCGTTTCCTCCTATTCATACCTCAGTGCCTCCACCGGGTTGGCCAGGGCGGCCCGGAAGGACCGGTAACCGACGGTAAGGAACGCAAAAACCAGCGCAAGACCGCCGGACAACAGGAATATCCCGATGCCGACGGATGTCCGGTACGCATATACCCGCAGCAGCCGGTCCACGATGAAAAAGGCAATGGGCCAGGCAATGAGGTTTGCCGCCAATACCCATTTGCAAAACTCTTTGGTCAGCAGGAGCACTACGGACACAACGGAACCGCCGAAAGCTTTGCGGATACCGATCTCCCGGGTCCGCTGCTCGGCGGTGAACGAGGCCAACCCGAACAATCCCAGGGCCGCGATAAAAACGGCCAGCAGGGTAAACCCGTAAAGTATTGTTCCCGCCCGCCGGTCCACGGCGTAAAGGGTATCGAGAAGATCAGCGGTAAATGCATACTCGAAGGGATAACCGGGAACGGTTTTTTTCCACCGGGTTTCCATGAAACCGACGGTATCGGCGGAATGCCCGGGTCTCAGCCGGACAAACATGTAATTCACCCACCCGGGCGCCAGGCGCAGCACCAGGGGTTCAAGCTCCCGGCGAAGGGATTTGAAATGATAATTTTTTACAACCCCGATAATGGTACCGGTTTGCCCGGCAAACCTGAACTGTTTCCCCACCGGTTCTTTCATCCCCATTGCCTTTACGGCGGCTTCATTGACGATAAAATTGGACACGTCGGCGGGAAAATCTTTCCTGAAATGCCTGCCTTTCACCATATCTATTTTAAAGGTCTCGATAAAATCATACCCCACGGTAACGCCGTTCATTAAAACATCCTCTCCGGGTGTTTTGCCTTCCCAATAGACATCTTCGGTATAAATGTCCCTCCCGTAAGACGGCAGGCTGGATGCGGCGGTAACGCCGAAAATATCCGGGTCCCGCAGCCATTCGTTTTTCACCGTCTCATATTTTTGCCGGAGTTCGGGATTAAGGGAAATGTAGAGCAGTTCTTCACTGTCGAATCCCAGTGTTTTACCCCGCATATAATTCAATTGTTTGTAAAGCACCACGGTGCCGATGATCAGGATGATGGTCAGGGAAAACTGGCCCACCACGAGTATTTTCCTGGAGAAATAACCCCTGCCGCCGGTCTTTAATGCATCTTTCAACACCATGGCGGGTTTGAAAGAGGAGAGGAAAAACGCGGGATAACTACCGGCAATGGCCCCGGTGACCAGGGCGACGCCCGCCAGAATAATAAATATGGAATTATCCCCGGGAAAGCCCAGGGTCAGTTTCTTTTGCACCAACCCGTTGAAAGCCGGGAGAAACAGTTCCACCAGGAAAAGGGCGAAGAAGAGAGCAATAAAGGAGAGCAGGAAAACCTCGGAGAAGAATTGTTTCACCAGGTCCCCTTTCCGCGCACCGGCCGCCTTTCGGACCCCCACTTCCCTGGCGCGGTTAGTGGAGCGGGCAGTGGCAAGGTTCATAAAGTTGATACAGGCGATGAGAAGAATGGAAAAGGCAATAATGGCAGCGATAATCACGACCCTGATACTCCCCTGTCCCGGGACATCGGTTGAAAATTCGGAATAAAGGTGAATACGGTTTAAGGGCTGCAAATAAAGACCGGCGGTGGAATCCGGTTCCGCTTTTTGCGGGTAGGAGTAAATCTTTTGCTCCACGGTCTGCTGTGTTGTGCCCCCGGCAAGCTGAACATAGGTCATGTAAATGGTATTGTGCCAATCCATCAGTACGGCGTTGTCCAGCAGGTGAATAGGCAGGAGGAAATCGAATTGAAGGTGGGAATTGGCGGGAATATCTTCTAATACACCGGTGACCGTAAAGACCCGGGTTAAGGCGGAATCACCGGTGGTCGTATTGAGCAGGTTTTTTATTTCAACGGTCTTGCCCAGTGGATTTTCGTTCCCGAAATATTTCCTCGACATCGTTTCGGTGAGTACGATGGAATGGGGATTGGAAAGAGCGGTTTGAAAATCTCCCTTCACAAATGAGAAGGTAAAAATGGAAAAGGCGGCAGGGTCGGTGAAAACGCCCCCCTGCTCGTAGAATTTTCGGTCGCCGCATTTGAGCAATACCCTGTCGATAGTCCTGATCCTGGCGGTATCGATAATTTCCGGGAATTCCCTTTTTAATGCCGGGGCAAGGGCAGCGGGTGTCACGGGGTTATGGACCTCTCCGCCTTTTCGCCATACCTCGATCACCCGGTAAATATCGCCGCCGTTTTCGTGGAACCGGTCATAGTTCAATTCATCCCGGACCCATAGAAGAATAAGGATACAAACGGCCATCCCGACGGCAAGACCGGCGATATTGATAAAGGAATACCCCTTATGCCTGAAAATATTCCTGAGTGCAATTTTCAAATGATTTTTAAGCATCGCGATTTCCTGCTTGCCGCATCTATCCTTATATTGCAACGCCGAAGACGAGCAGCATTAATAAGATAAAAAAGTAGAGTATTCGTCTCATACTAAATTCCTCCCATCATTTCGCCGCGGACCACCGATGAAACGGCTCGCCGTGCGCCGTTCGCCGCTGCGTCCGCGGCCCGTTTAATCTCTGTTTACCTCAAAAATATTTACTTCAAAAGCCGCTCTAAGTCGGAATTTGGATTTTTACCCGTTATCAAAGGTGAAATTCTTTGTTGATATTTTCCGTAACGATATGTCCGTCGAAAAGATGGATCACCCGCTGGGCATATTCGGAATACGCCGGGGAGTGCGTCACCATAATAATGGTGGTACCTGCCTCGTGCAATTGGTTGATAAGGGCCATGACCTCTTCACCATGGGCGGAATCCAGGTTTCCCGTGGGCTCGTCGGCCAGTATCAGTTTCGGTCCCCCGACAATGGCCCGGGCCACGGCGACACGCTGCTGCTGACCACCGGATAACTGCTGCGGGAAATGACCTTTCCTGGGAATCAGTTGCATCCGTTCAAGTACATCGTTGACTTTCTTTTTCCGCTCGCCCGCGGGCATTTTAAGATAAAGAAGCGGAAGCTCGACGTTCTCATAAACAGTCAATTCATCGATAAGGTTAAAACTCTGGAAAACGAACCCGATATTCTGTTTCCGTAAATTGGCCCGCTGTTTTTCGGAGAATTTGGATACTTCTGTATCCAGGAAAAGGTATTCTCCATCGGAGGGATTGTCCAGCAGTCCCAGGATATTCAGAAGGGTGGATTTTCCGCAGCCGGAAGGTCCCATGACCGCAACAAATTCACCTTCGTTTACTTTCAGGTTAACTTTGTTGAGTGCAGTGGTTTCGACGTCTTCGGTGGTGTAGATTTTCCTTAAATTTTTCGTTTCAATCATGCTTGTCTCCTGTTTTCTTGCCACTAAGGCACGAAGACACGAAGGATTTTTTTATAATTTCCTTTGTGCCTTTGTGTCTTCGTGGCATAATTTTTCTCACTTTAATACTAAGCGCTCCATGTCGCCGTAGTTCTCATAGGATGAGGTAATTACTTTTTCGCCGGGCTCCAGTCCTTCCAGGACTTCGAAGTATTGGGGATTCTGACGGCCCAGCCGGATTTTTCGTTTTACCGCATAGTCCCCGGATTTATCCAGGACATATGCCCAATTGCCGCCGGTGGTCTGGTAAAATCCACCCCTGGCTACCAGGACGGCTTCGGACAGTTCGCTCAACTGCAGCCGGATATGAAGGGTAAGTCCCCTGGTGATGCCCTTGGCCTCGTCCCCATCGAATATCAAATCGACATCGAATTGTCCGTCTCGCACTTCCGGGAAAACCTGGTGGACTTTCAGATGATAGGTTTGCCCCGAGAAATCGAATTCACCGGTTTTCCCGTTTTCAATACGGCTAATATAGTGTTCATCGATGCGGGCCCTTACTTTAAAGCCGTCGACGTCGTCGATCTGTCCCATCCGTTCGCCCTGGTTGATGGATTGACCGACTTCCGCCACCAACGAGGTTAAAAGACCGGATATGGGAGCTTTGATGGTTAAATTCTCCAGTTGTTCCTTGAGTAATTTGAGGTTTTCTTCCATCGTTTTTACCGAGGTTTCCAGTTGACGGACCTGTACTTCACTGAATTTCAGGTCCTGTTCCTGGCTCTCGATGGTCAATTCCCTGTTCTTTTTCTGGTATTCGAACTCGTCTTTGAAATCGTCGAATTCCTGTTTCGAGATATACTTTTCTTTGAACAGGATTTCGTTCCGTTCGTACCGGGTTTTGATTCGTTTCAAGAAGTAATCGGCTTCCGCTCGTTGTCGTTTGAGGTCCAGGCGGTTTCGTTCCAGTTGCAGGCGGGTGGCGCGCAGGTCGTTGCTGGCCCGGTTGATCTGGGCTTCATTGTTCAGCAGTGTCATCAGCAGGTTGGTATTGGAGAGTCTAAGTATTTTATCTCCTACATTTACCTTTGCACCGGCACGAAGAAAGATCGTTTCCACTCGTCCCCCGATGGCGGGGTCCAGGTAGTGGGTTTTATAAGGCAGTACGTTCCCGATGATCGGGATAAATTCCTGGAACGGTCCTTTTGTCACGGTGGAAATAGTGAGGCGTTCGGTTTTGACATTGAGGGTAGAACCCCCGGTCTGAAAAAGCAAGAGGTATCCGACCACCAGCACAAAGATGGCGATCGCACTGTACTTAATTATCCGCTTCGGCGGCCATTTCTTTCTTTCAATTTTTCTATCCATACCCATGTAATTTCTCCTAGGTTTACTATATGCAAGAACTATACCAAAAATCCAAATTACAAATCCCAAATCACAAATCACAAACATACCCGGCTATTTCAGACATTATCATTTGTAATTTGGAATTTGTAATTTGGA